>Ga0123353_10001358_pt1 | contig 29999 bp, 31 predicted proteins | sample TergutLab28metaG_3_FD_92763 | JGI IMG/M metagenome (GOLD analysis project Ga0123353, IMG submission 92763) | Labiotermes labralis P3 segment gut microbial communities from Petit-Saut dam, French Guiana - Lab288 P3 | ecosystem: Host-associated > Arthropoda: Insects > Digestive system > Gut ...
ATATGTGCCGCCGCCCGAAAGGAGATTCACGGAACTGCCGTGGATATTGCCCAGGTAATTCATCCCCAATGTTACCAAGCCGGAAGTACTCTTCAGATAAGCATTGAATTCCATATCGGTCATAACGGTTGCGCTGGGCGCACTGTTCACAAAGATGTTGCCGCCGTTCAAGAACAGGGCACTGAAGAGTTGACTGTCAGCGGTGGCGTTCCTTACATCCAACACGCTGCCGCTGTTCAACAGGACATCATAGCCTTGGAACTTGACCCCGCTTTCCAGACAGAGTGTGCTGTTGTTGTTCAGGATAAGGGTTGGGAAATATTGAACCCCTCCGGTCTTGATGGTACAAGCCACATTATTCATGGTCAAAGGAGTGTCTCCGTACTGCATATCGAACGTGCCGGAGATATTCAGTACACCATTCTGAATTACCGTATCCATGGCTGAATATTCGATATTCGCACTGATCGTCAGATTGTTGCCGTTGAGGTTGATCGTACCTGCGGCGTCGAAATCGCTTTGGTCGGTATTCCAATCGACATCACCGACCAGTAATGCTGCGTTCAAGGCGGCAACATCACTGTACGGCCCTCCTTCCTCCGCCGCGCTCACGGCTGGAGAGGAAGAGAATATTGCTGCGACTGTCAGCACCATTGCCAACGCAACGGCGGCTGTGATGATCTTCTTCTTTGCTTCTGTTCGGCTCATGAAAAATAAACCCCCGTTATCCTGAAACGCTCTGTGGATATTAATATTCAACCGCCGGAGATGGCGTAGGATTTTATTCTCGTATCAGGATTCAGGGTGCATGAGGATAGCGCAGGTAACCGGTTTCCTTGGTTCCGGAAAAACCTCATTCCTGACCAAGCTTGCTTTGGAACTTACAGACAGAGGCCATACCGTAGCGGTGATCGTTAACGACGTGGGTCACATCAACGTCGATCAGAAGGTACTGAGTTCGCATGGATTGAATGTTAAAGAGGTTGCCGGCGGGTGCATATGCTGCGAAGTACAGGGAACGTTCACCACCACGATAATGAACATACACATGTCCTACAAACCCGATATCATATTAGTGGAACCTACCGGCGTCGCCATACCGTGGGGTTTGAAACAAGCGGTCGCGGAAGCAGCGAAGAACAGCGGCCTCCATATCGTCATGTCTCCGATCGTAACGTTCGTAGATCCGTTGTCATTGGAAGAACAGATGATGTTCGTCGGAAGGCTGATATCAACGCAGATAAGTGAGGCGGATGCGGTAATGGTGAACAAGACCGACCTGTGCACCGATGCGGAAACGGATGATTGCGTGAAGACGATCGAGAAGATCAAACCCGATGCAACGATAATGATGGGTTCCGCCGTCACGGGAAGGGGCGTGAAAGAGATGGCCGATCTTGTTATGACGAAAGAATCGGAAAGATACGGGGAAGCGATGGAAGAAGGTCGGTTCAAAGAACAATATAAGGTGTGATACCATGAAAGACGTTGAACTTGATATGCACCGTTCTATAGACGAGTTAGGTAAATTCTCCGTAACGTTGAAGATAGATACGGAACGCGATATAATATCAGAGGAGATGTGCGCTCTGCTCGAGGAGATGATGATGAACGTTACGAAAGCTTGCTTCGACGCAGGCGCCGACATGATCGGCCACGTGAAGGCGTGCGCACATAACGCAGAGGACGAGATCAGGATATGTACCGCAAACCTGACATCATTCAAGATCGGCGTCAAAACGAATGATATGATGCAGGGAACGTTCAGCGGCGGCTACATAATGTTGCACGTTATCGTCCACGGACTGTGGGATCCTCAGGTCAGGGAGATATCGTTGGCTTCGATAGATGCGTTGATGAATTCGAAAAAATTGGAATACCGCGTCATGAGGGATTTCTTCGAATCCGAAAAACGTGTGAAAGGTTGAGTTTTTATCCGAGCACGGATATGCGGGAAACATGAAGTGTCCTAAATGCCGTCATGAGAACCCTCCCGAAACGATATTCTGTGAAGAATGCGACCACAGGATGGATCAGTCGTACAGGGAAAAGAAGGCCGTGCCCGTTATGTTCTTCATACTGGCGGCCGTTGTGCTGGGCGTTCTCGCTATCGTGGCGTACTATTTTGTAATGGCGTGGTTCATACCGGTGGCATCGGGAGGCATGGGATTGTTCCTCGGCAGTTATTCGATGAGCCTTGCCAGGTTGTCCGGTGCGGCGAACAAGAACATGATGCTGATCCTTGCGGGAATAGGTATGGCGGCATCCGCCGTCGGGTTCATACTGGGCTTCACGTTATTCTGAAGAACAGATGAGGTATATCCGATGGCAAAATACCGAGGCAAGTACATTCTCGACGGCCTCGAGACCATACCCGATGAAATGTTAAAGGATCTCGATCTTGCGTACGATGTGTGCAACGAGTTGCACAATGCATACGAATGCAGGATGTGCGGACGCTGTTGTCACCAGCCTAACATAACGATAATGGACGATGAAGTGGAACGAATAGCCGATCATATCGGTTCGGAAACATTCGATTTCGTTGCCGAATATCTGTACCGCGAGGATGACAGATGGCTTTTCAGGAAGTCGGGAGCCTGCAGATTCTTAGGCGCGGATAACAAATGCACTATATGGAACGCCAGACCTGAGATATGCGGCGATTTTCCGTATCTTGTGTCAAAGTTCATGAGCCGCGTTTATCTTTCCATTGTGAATCCCGGATACGAGATCGATCTGTCGTACATGGATGACGAATGGCCTTGTACATCGATCATAAAGGAAAGGATACACGCTCTCATAAAGGATGCAAGGAGCGAGAGGGAGAAAAGGGTCACTCGTTCTCTTTAAGATGCTCTAACATCGTTCTTACGTACGTCGAAGGATTGATTATGTGCCCCGCACCCGGCACGCGGTATTGTTTGCTGTTTTTGATCAGCGACGCTATCTTCTCCCCCACTTCGGGAGGCACCATTATGTCGCTCATGCCGACCACGCATAACGTCGGTACGGATATCTTGGAAACGTGGTCTCTGCTGTCGTATGCGTCCACCGCATCCAGCTGATCCGTTATTCCGTTTATTCCCGCAATATACGCTTTGTTCTCGCGCACACCTTTTTCCTCTCTCTTCAGGAACACGGATTCGGGGAAGCACATGACCTGCAGCACCATCGATAACGTTTCAACGCGTGCGCCTTCGGCCACCGCTTTTATCATCGTTCGCATAACATAACTGGAACGTGCCGGCCGTCTCATATACGCTGAAACAAGTGTGAGCGAAATAACCCGTTCCGGGTGTTTCATCGCAATTTCCTGAGCCATGCATCCGCCCATCGACCATCCTACGATGTGCGCTTTGTATATCGACAGATGATCCATTAACGCAACAACATCGTCAGCCATATCGTATATCGTGAATTTCCCGTTATACGAGGTCTTACCGGCACCTCTGTTGTCAAGCGTGATCACTTTGTACTTATCAGACAAAGCGGGAGTGAGCGCATCCCAGAACGACATATCGGATGCGAACCCGGTTATCAGTACCACGGGTGTACCTTCTCCCGTGATTTCGTAATTTATACGTTGTCCGTTCACATCGGCCGTCGGCATACTTCACAGCGATTATAGAACACATAGAAAAAGTTAATGCACGCATCCGGCGTAAGAACCACTGACAAAAAACGAATGTATTCCGCTAATTTTTCAATTCCAGGAGCATCTTTTCACAGGTCTTCTTTATCTTCGGGGCCTTTTTTGTTATTGTCAACCATACGGCCTCAAAATCCACCCCATCATATCCGTGCGCGACCATGTTCCTTGTTTCCGTCATGTCGTCCCAGCTCAGGTAATCATATTTCTTTTTGATCTCAGAGGATAGAAACCCTGCATTTTCTCCTATCTGAGACAAGTAAAAACAGCATACGTCGGAGTAAATCCGATTATCTATGAAGTCTTCGGCCTCATTCCCGAATTCTTCTACGGCATATTCTATTTTTTCGCAATATTATATTATCGTCTTTATGCGGTTCGCATCCTTACCCATAAATTTTCACGCCCTCTGTCATTATTACGTTCAAGAATTCACGGTCGACTGATTTCGTTGTCACCATGTCTATCTCCGAACCTACCGCTTCGCGAAGATCCCTGAAGAATCCCGACAATTCGAAGAAGCATTCTATTTTTCCTCGGTCTATGCAGAAGTCGTAGTCACTGTCCTCGTTATGATCTCCCCTTGCGACGGATCCGAAAAGGTATACCTTGTTTACACCGTACTTCTCAGCCACAGGTTTCACTATGGTTGCCAATTCGTCGATCGATAACCTGTGGTTTTTGGAAGACATAACGATGATATAGGGTGCACATCGTTTAAATTTTGTCAATCAAACGTTCTCTTAAACTTGTGCATGTTCAGAGTTTGTTAAGACGACGGGATCGCACGCCTGCAAAGTTATTTTATTAGCTTCCGCATGCGTACCTGTGAGGATAAGGATGACGGCAACAGATAAGCTCGGCAAAAGGGTCCGTATGTACAGAGAGAAAATTGGTTTGACGAAAGAAGAACTATCGATCAACTCCGGACTGAGTTTGCAGCTTATCGAAGATATTGAAAATGGAAGCACATACCCTGCGATAGGTTCCATAATAAAGATATCCAGAGCGCTCGGTCAAAGAGTGGGGACATTCATGGACGATCAATTCGTCAAAGACCCGCTGATCATCGGATACGATGAACGTGAGGAAGAGACATCATCCCACAGAGGTGCGGACGGTCATTATCATTACTATCCGTTAGGTAAAGGCAAAACGGACAGGCACATGGAACCGTTGTACATCAGGATAGAAGAGGACGATAAAGAAGAACTATCGTCACACGAGGGAGAGGAATTCGTTATTGTTATCTCGGGAAACATCAAACTGCGTTACGGTAAGGAAGAACACATGCTGAAAGCGGGGGACACACTCTATTACAATTCGTTAGTTCCTCACCATCTGGGTTCTGTTAATGGTCCGGCCGAGATATTCGCGGTGATATACGTTCCGATCTGAGGTGTTCAAAATGAAAAGAGATGCCATTACGACGGAAGAGACGCTCGGTGAGCTCTTAGAGAAACGTGCGAAGGAATACCCTGATGTTGACGCATTGGTCTACGTTGATCGGGATTACAGATTAACGTGGAAAGAGTTCAATGACTCCGTAGACACGATAGCGAAGGGGCTTATGGCGTTAGGCGTCAAGAAAGGCGATAAACTTGCATTGTGGGCAACGAACGTACCGCATTGGACGGCGATAATGTTCGCGACCGCTAAGATCGGGGCCGTATTGTTAACAATAAACACGAATTATAAGTCGGCGGAGATCGATTATATTCTCCGCCAATCGGAAACGGAACACCTGATGATGATAGACGGGTACCGCGACACGGATTACGTGAACACCATCTACGAATTGATACCGGAACTCAAGATGCACGCCCGCGAGAAATTCCACTCCGAGAAATATCCGAACCTGAGGACCGTTACGTTCTTAGGCCCGCAGAAACACCGCGGCATGTACTCGATAGCGGAGATAATGTCCCTTTCATGTCAAACTTCAGATGAGGAATATGAGGAAAGGAAGAAGAGCATTTCATGTCACGACGTGGTGAACATGCAATACACTTCGGGGACCACCGGTTTCCCGAAGGGTGTTATGTTAACGCATTTCAACATCGCCAACGACGGCTTCTGGATCGGAGAGAATATGAACTATTCCGAAAAGGATAGAATATGTCTCCCCGTTCCGCTGTTCCATTGCTTCGGATGTGTGCTCGGCGTCATGGCATCCGTGAATCACGGATCTACCATGGTCATACTGGAACAGTATGATCCCGTGGTCGCTATGACGGCGATAGAACAGGAGAAATGCACGTCGGTGTACGGCGTACCGACGATGTTCATTGCTATACTGGAACATAAATTATTCAGCAAATTCGATTTCTCTTCGTTACGAACGGGTATCATGGCCGGTTCGCCTTGTCCGATAAAAACGATGAACGAATGCGTTGAGAAGATGAACATGAAGGAAGTGACGATCGTTTACGGATTAACGGAATCGTCACCGGGTATGACGCAAACGAGATTCGATGAACCGAGTCTCGACAAGAAATGTTCGACGGTAGGTCCGGCATTACAAGGGATCGAAGTGGAGATAATCGACCCGGAGACGAATAAGATATGCGATACGGGCGTTCCCGGAGAGTTCTGCTGTCGCGGATACAACGTCATGAAAGGGTATTACAACATGCCCGAGGAAACGTCAAAAACAATAGATAAGGACGGATGGTTGCATTCCGGGGATATAGGGATCAAAGATAAGGACGGATATTTCTCCGTCACCGGAAGGATCAAGGATATGATCATCAGGGGCGGAGAGAACATCTATCCCAAAGAGGTTGAAGATTTCCTTTACAACATGCCCGGAGTACGCGACGTTCAGGTGGTCGGCGCTCCCAGCAAGAAATACGGTGAGCAACCCGCAGCATTCATAATACCGAAGGAAGGCGTTACGTTAACGCCTGAAGATGTACAGGACTTCTGCAGAGGGAAGATCGCTTGGTACAAGACACCGAAGTATGTGGCTTTCCTGAAGGAATATCCGATGACAGCAAGCGGTAAGATAATGAAATTCAAATTAAGGGATATGTCGGCCGAGATGTGGCCGGACGCGTGAGGTGAAGAAAATGAAAGCTATAGCATTCAACGGAAGTCCGAGAAAGAACGGCAACACAGCCCAGATGCTGAAACTTGTGCTGAGCGATCTCGAGAAGGAAGGTATAGAAACGGAATTCATACAAGTGGGCGGGGAACTGCTTTACGGATGCAAAGCGTGCGGCGCATGCAGGCAGAACAAGAACATGGAATGTATCACGAAAGATGACAAAATGAACGTCTGGATCAAGAAGATGGTCGAAGCCGATGCGATAATAATCGGTTCGCCGACATACTTTGCCGATCTTACAATGGAAACGAAAGCACTGATAGACAGATGCGGTTACGTCACACGAGCGAACGGGAACGCATTGAAGAGGAAGATCGGCGCGGCCGTTGCCGTTGCCAGGCGCGCAGGCGCTGTTAACGTCTTCGACAACATAAACCATTTCTTCACGATATCGGAAATGGTCGTCCCCGGTTCGTCATACTGGAATCTGAGCCTCTCGTTGGCTCCGGGCGACTTTGAAAAAGACGCGGAAGGCAACGCGACGATGCATACGCTTGCCGATAACATCTCGTGGCTGTTAAAGAAACTGAAGTGATCCGATGTCGGCAGTGAAGAAGAAGATCCTGTTCGTGGTGATGGACGGCCTCGGCGACAGAGCATGTAAGGCTCTCGGCGGGCTTACGCCTTTACAATACACAAGCACACCGAACCTCGACTGGTTCGCCGAGAACGGGACCTCCGGGATCGTGGATGTCATAGCGCCCGGAATAGCGCCGGGAAGCGATACGGCGCATCTTTCACTGCTCGGCTATGATCCGGATAAGGTTTACACCGGCCGCGGTCCTTTCGAAGCTGCCGGTATCGGATTGATCGGAAAGGAAGGTGACGTTGCGTTCAGATGTAACTTCTCCACCGTCAATGCGGATATGATGATAACGGACAGAAGGGCCGGACGGGTCAAAGCGCCCGAAACAACGGAATTGGTCAAAGCGCTGAACGGTATGATCATCGACGGTATTGAAGTGATAGTGAAAGAAGGTACCGAACACAGAGCGGCATTACTGCTCAGAGGCCCCGGTCTCGATGCAAACGTGACGGACGCCGATCCTCACGATCTCGGGCATGTGGCGATATCGGAGGGAAGGACGAAGAATGCGGAATTCACTGCGTCCGTCGTGAACAAGTTCGTACGGTCATCGTATGAATTGATGAAGGATCATCCCGTCAACCTGGAACGCGGGAAGAAAGGGTTACCGGAAGCGAACATACTTCTTCCCCGGGGTGCGGGTTCATTCCCTCATATCATTCCGTTTCAAAAGAAGAACAAGATGTCGGCCGCATGCGTCGCCGGCGTAGGTATGATAAAAGGGATATGCGGTGTCTGCGGACTCGATGTCATCGATCTTCCGCCGGAATGCACTGGAGGTCTTGACACCGACATGATAAAGAAGGCCGACATTGCACTGAAAACACTGAAGGATCACGATTATGTGCTGATGAACATAAAAGCGTCCGATGTATCGGGACACGACGGCATCGCGGAACAGAAATGTTCCGTGATATCAAGATTGGACGAAATGGCGGGTTACATAAAAAAGAACATGCCGAAGGACCTTGTTATCGTGTTCACAGCAGATCACTGCACCCCTATAGAAGTGGGTGACCACACCGGCGATCCAGTACCCGTTACGATATACGCGGAAGGCATCGTAAAAGATAACGTGAAGCATTTCAATGAACTTGATTGCTCGAAAGGGCGCATAGGACGGATAAGAGGGCACAATCTCCTCCAAATATGCATGGACATCGCCAACCGTTCGGAGAAGTTCGGCGCCTGATCAGTACAGAGAGAGTGAAGTACGCATCATCTTACCGCCGAGTATCACCATCTCCGATGAATATTGAGATGTGAGGATGTCCCCTCCGCCCCCTATGGTCATCACACGGCCTTCATACTCGAATGTGAACTCATACCCGTATATCGGCGGGATGACCGACGCAAGAACGTGTTCCGTGTATTCGCGGACATCTCCGCGGCCGGACATCATATACGCCGCTATAAGGTCGCACATGCGCACAGATTGCGTATCCGTCCCGTCGAAAAGATCGCTCGTTCTCAATTCGATGGAGAAGAATGTGTCATGCAGCGTCTTCGCTTCCGTTTTCTCATCAGAAGTAACGGAAGAATATGCGAACATTCCCGCTGCAACGAGCGCTATGACGGTTATGAACATCATAGCGTCGATCACGGACGCCATTCCTTCTTTTCGAGGGATCAATACCACACCACCATTGAATATTTCACCGGTACGGAACGTCCGTCGTCCGTTACTACGATCAGGGTTCCGCTCTCAGACCATATTCTATCCGCGAAGGATGACCCGACGGTCATCGTTATCTCGGAATCGTATAACGGGTCGGCCGTTGACAGCATAACGGTGATGCCGATATACCCGTACCGTTCAACGAGTTCATTCATTCGATCTTCCAAAGGCGCTTCTATGTTTCCGCCGACCAATCGGACGTCGTTGAACATATTCGCGGGGATGCTGATATCTTTCCCATCGTCGTATGAAGTGGAATGCGCCAGAAGCGATAGGAAAACGGTAAGCGCAATGATGACGACCATCACGGCCATCATCGATTCGATGAAACCTCCTTCTCCTTTGCCGCCGTATCTCATACACGTAAGAGAAAAAGCAACTGTTTTAAACGGGCTGATACAGTTAATCTACATGCGGTGGTGCTGTGGCGCATGACCGTGTTCTCCCTCCTCGAGAACCTAAATCATTATATACGTGATGAAAATGTTGTAGAATCGTGTGCCCTTTGGAAAAGAGTAAGAAGGAATATCCGTACATAGATTTCTCAACATGGCATGAGAATTGCGTTGTTGCTTACAAGGAAGAAGCGATAAGGCAGATGGATGACCTGAAGGCCCAGGCCGCCAGGATAGAGATGAGAGCTCGAGCGCTCCTGTCGATCAACGGTATAACATTGGCGTTCATACTGGCTGCGCTCATAGGGGCCGAAAAAGCACATCCGTTGGTGTTCATCGGTGAGATATCCATTCTCATCTCGCTGACCGTGGCAATCTATCTGTTACTTGTGAAAGCAAGAGACAAAACGGTATTCGATTTCTTCAGCGGAGCCGATCCGAAGGCCCGTGAAGCTTTGACAAATGAATCGGATGCGGAAGAGAGGATATTGAACCTGTATCTGATAAGATGCAGCGAACAGGAGGACAGCAATATGCGTAAGGACCTGTATATCCGATTGTCCAGCATCATCTTTGTCGTCGGTCTGTTATTCCTGTTGATAACGATAATAATATCGAACAACGTCTTATCGCCCGAGACCACGTTCTTCAGTTAGACGCCTTTGACATAGTGGCCGTAGGTGATACCGCCGCACATCTCGGTTATCTTACTCTTTCCGCTCTTGTTCCTTTCGAAGAACGCTTCCGATACTTTCGATGCGAGATCCGCAGGCCTCTTCCTCAGATCGATACCGAATGAATCGATGCCCATTGAAGAAAGCTCGTCAAGGTTATCTAAAAGCATAAGATCGGCCGAGTTCAAAATGTGTGAGAAACCGTTCTCATCCTTGTATACGGGGAACTGAAATTCCTTCTCGTCCGTCAACGTACCGCTGTTCATCTCGGGATCGCGTGTTACCATCAGTTCGGTGCGTCCGAACACCATCTGTTCCAAACGTCCGGGATAACGGTCGCATATCGTTCTTATCTCGTTCCTCGATAATTCAACGGATAACGTTGTCTGATGCATCACATTCGGGAACATGGAATTGAACATGTTCATGTGATAGCTTCCGTATATTCTGCGCGGTGAAGCAGCTTTCATCTGGCCGGGGTTGTGGACCATCACTGCGCCGTCCGGCATCTCGTCGAACGGTGAAAACCTGGGAAGTATGGTCACCATTTCCTTTCCGTGCTCGTCGCACATCTTCCTTGCATCGTCCGATTCGCGGTTCATTTCGAAGTATATGCGATCCGCATGCTTCATCACGGCCTTCAGGACCTTCAGCGAAGATACGTAGAATGATAACTCGGGTATCTTCGCATTGCGCACCGTCACCTTCGGTTCAAACTTTGCCTCGGGCATTCGTTTACTTCCGGAGAACTTGGGAACGTCGGAGAATATGTTCTTGATCTCATCTATCCTGGGATCGTATGTTCTGTATATCTCGTAAATCCCGTCGTTTATCTTGAACGGTACGGTTATCTTCCCGGGATTGGATACTTTCAGACCGCCGATCTTCTCTTCTCCCTTGAATATCGAAAGTCCGTCTTTAACGCCGATCCCCGTACCTGCGGGATCGAACCTTTTATTCGTAATCTCAACGGAAGCGAGGAAGAATCCTCTGTTATCAGGATATAACGGTTGAACAACGTTCCTTACGCCGTCCATATACCCGGTTCCGTAGCCGCGGTTGAATATCGTCATAAGGAGTTCTTTCATCCTCATCAATTCTTCCGGATCGCCGTTATTCTTCGTCAGTGAGTACACCTTCGACGTCAGGTACGTATGCGCCGGACTTCTCATCCTGCCTTCTATCTTTATGGATGTGATGCCTATCTTTTCCAGTCTTTCAAAATGTTCTATACAATACAGATCGGACGTGTTCATCAAGTACCCGGATCGATCCTCACTCGTGTACCGTTTCCTGCAGGGCTGTGCGCATTCCCCTCTGTTACCGCTCCTTCCGCCGGCCATGCTTGAGAAGAGACAGCCTCCCGATATGCAGTAACATAATGCGCCCTGCGCGAACACCTCCGTTTCTATCGGAGAATCACGGATAACGCGTTCCGTTTCCTCTAATGTCATTTCTCTTGCCAGTATCGCCCTCGTTATCCCGTTCTCGGAACACCATTCTAACCCTTTCGAAGAATGGATGCCCATCTGTGTACTCGCATGTTTATCGATATCCACGCGGCCTACGGTCCTCAATAATCCTGTGTCTTGGATTATGACGGCATCCGCATCTATATCCTTAAGATATTTCACAAATGATATGGCGTCCGCCATCTCTGAATTTTTTATCAACGTGTTCACGGTCACGTATACTTTAACGCCGTTGTCGTGTGCATAGTTCACGGCACCCTCCAATTGTCCGTTATCGAAATTATCGGAGAACTTCCTGGCACCGAATCTTTTGCCGCCGAGGTATACGGAATCCGCACCGCCTTTGACAGCTGCCACAAGCGCTTCCGGTGAACCCACGGGTGCCAATATCTCCATACGATACCGTAGATGGTCGTCGTAGATATTGATTGTGAACGTTAACTGTAGCGTTCTTCGTTATATTCCGAGTATGCGAGTCGGTATCAGATAACATGAACATCTTGAACATCATGAAATTCAGGAAAAAAGAGAAAGGATCGATATCGAACATAACCTTCGAGGATGGTATGCTCTTCGCTGATTGCAGATCATGCGGCGGTGCATCCGATCTCGGTGATACGATGTGCGTGAAATGCATATCCGCCGCGATATCGGATAACGGAGTTCCGTCGCGCCTTATGATGAGGAAGGTGAACGATTCCGAGTATTCGGAAGATGTGATATCCGTTCTCAGCGACATATCTAAGATCGGATCGCTGATATCCGCGGCGGCATCCGAAAAAGTTAACGGTAAATGCAACGGACGCCGATGTTCGATACCCAAGAACGCATCGGACATATGGGATTCGTTCCCGGAACCGCGTTTTGATATGATGAGACTTGACGCGGAACGTTCCGTGATGAGCGACGCGGGATGTGAAGAATGCCTGTGGAGGACGATAGGTTTCATTGATCGGGCTGAAACGATGTTCTTGGACGCGAGAAAAAAGGCGGCCAAGATCGCTTTCCGTTTAACGGAGGTATGAGATGGCAACGGTGATCGATGAGAACGCAACGGAAGAACAGGTTCACGATGCTGAGAAGATACCTGATATGCTTCGGAGCTTGCGGAGGATGTCGTTGAACGGCAAGCGTTCAAAGCCGCTTTATTCGGATTGCTGGATGATAGACACCGAGGATATCGATATCATTGAAGAATATGAGATACCGTTCGGTTCCGTCATTATCGGTAACGCTCCGGACGGTCAGGCCGAATATTTTCTGCGTCCGTCGGAATATAAATTCGACGATCGTACGAATTCCATCGTCAACGGAGTGATAGAAGAGATACGCAATTCATTCACACCGAGCGCTAACATAAGCCCCGGCAGCATAACATCATCGGCGAAGAACATACTGATGAGATGCGACACAGAGGCGAACGCATCTTCGATGGAGGAGATGGCATCCGTCGTTCATCGTTATACGACGGGGTTGGGAATATTCGAGATACTGATGGGTGACACCAGACTCGAGGACGTTTACATAGATGCGCCGTGTGAGAAGAACAGGATACACGTCACACTGAACGGTATAGCGGGTTTCAATTCGCACATAAGGTGCAGGACGAATCTGATAGTTGACAAAAGAGAGGTGCGCAATCTCATATCCGTTCTGAAAAGAGAGAGCGGACTCCCGTTCTGTGAATCGTCGCCCGTACTGGAGACGGATATGTCCGGATACGACGCAAGAGCGACGGTCGTCGGATATCCCATGAGCCCGAAGGGAGATGCGCTTGCGATCCGGAAGCACTCAACGAGCCCGTGGACCCTTACGAAGCTTATCGGTAACGGAACGATCGATGCTGCCGCCGCAGGACTTCTTTCATATCTGGTCGACTCGAGATGCACATTCCTGATATGCGGCGCCAGAGGCGCCGGTAAAAGCTCGTTGATGTCCGCTCTTCTGTTCGAGTTCCCGATGTCGCAGAGGATACTGACCATCGAAGATACATCCGAACTACCAACGGAGAAGATGCGGAAGATGGGATACAAGATACAATCGATGCTGATCGACGACAGAGGTAAGGACGGCGCGCAAAAACGCGCTGAGGAAGCGTTACGCGTATCTCTGAGATTAGGAGAATCGGCCATAATATTAGGGGAGGTGAGAGGAGAGGAAGCCAGGACGTTATATCAGAGCATGCGCACCGGAAGAGCCGGAAGCTCGATAATGGGAACGATACACGGGGATTCCGCGCGCTCCGTTTACGAACGCGTTGTGTACGATATGCAGATACCGCCGGAAGCGTTCTCCGCCACGGATATCGTATTAACGATGGGGACAAGGAAACAAAGAGGGAGCATCAGACAATACAGGCGATTGGATGAGATCGCACTGACCTCCGATAAGAACGGGGAATTCTTCCAAGTCCCCCCGGACGGGAACATCGAAGATAAGAAGATGTTCAGGACCCCGATGTTCCGCCGTATCCTCGGAACATCATCATCCTCCTCGGATGACGTGAATGATGAGATATACGTGAGAGGCGAGATGCGTAAGTTCATCGCGGAAATGGCATCCGAACATTCCAACGAATTCTATGGCCCGGAATGGATCGCGTTCGCCAACGATCACATCTCCAAAGCGTTGACAGACGGTACGTTCCACAGAGAAGGAACGATAGACACATTCAAGAAATGGTTCGGTAGATACAATGGATTATGCTGATCTGAAGAGAATGATCCGGTTCCCGGAACGCAACCTTGCGTTAACGGCGGGATGCGTATGCGCCGTCGTTCTTCTGGTAAGTGCGTTCACCGTCGGGATATCATCGACGATATATCTCATACCGGTGCTGTGTTCCGTGCCGGTGCTCATATTCTTCCTGACCAAGAAGAAGATAACCGACCCGAAGGCGGAAGTATTGATGAATGAATCGCCGACGGTCATAGGGATGATGAGGCTCATGACGGACAGCGGGCGCTCATTGGATCAATGTGTGAGGGAGATAGCGAAGAACGGCCCGAAGAATATCTCAGCGTTATTCAGAAAGGTCGTATGGGATGTTGATACGAGATCATCGACGGACATAAAAGGATCGTTGAATCGTATGTTATCATCGCTTCCGGAACGGGCATCGGCGTTCAGAAGGAGCATGTACCTCATTGTTTCCGCGTCTGATTCAAAGGATGAGAATGAACGTACGAGAATGACGAAGGATGCCAACGATACGATACTGGACGGCCTCAAGGAAATGGGCGAATCCTACAGTTCCAAACTTAACGCGCCGTGCATGGTGATATTCGGTCTGGGCGTCATGATACCGATGATCCTTGTTTCGATACTGCCTATGCTGAGCGTCGGCGGGCAATTCACTTCAGCGTCACTGGATCCTACGGTGATAGCGATCATAACATTACTGGTGATACCGGCGGTCGTTGCTTTTGTGATAATCATGATAGCATCGAAGAATCCTTTCTACATACGGTCGGATGAAAGGATCGGACCGTTACCGTTGATATCGGTCGCCGCGGGCGTCTCATCGTTCACGGCGATGTTCGTTCTTACAGGCAACATAGGAACGGCGATGTCCGTATCGGCGATCCTGGGCGGGTTGGTTTTATTTGCGGTGTTACACCCGCGGATGTCGGCCGAAAGGAAAAGGGTCGGTATAGAGGGGATGATGGCCGATGCGTTGTTCGACATCGGGAACCGATTACTTTCCGGCGAGAACATGGAGAAAGCGATGATATCGTCATTCAGAGAAAGGAAGGACGCCGGCGACCTTGCCGTGACCCTTGAAAGATGCTTCCTTCTGTCCCGTGGTGACAGTGCAGCGGCGATACACAACGCAATGGATGCGCATTCGAAGAGAATGGCCGACATGTACTGTGACATATGTGCAGCATCATCGAAGGACCTCCGAGATGCCGGCAGGTTAGCGATAAGCATGGGCCATCAGCTTCAGGACCAGGCGGCGGCGATCGCCGGGATAAAGAACAAACTGAGGAGCATGCTGGACATGATGACCGGAACGTCATCCGTGTTCGCTCCGCTTGTATTGGGTATAAGCATATCCATGCTCGCCCCCCTGGCGAATATCGCGGGGGGTTCGGATATATCGTTCACAACTCCCGTGCTTACCGCATACCTGATACAATTGGCGGCACTGATATCCGTACTTACGACGCAGCTCAAATGCAGAGGAGGCGTGTTAACGACATTGTACACATTCAGCACGATGATGCCTGTCGCTTTGATGGTGTTCATGATAACGTCGGGAATATCCGTATGATCGGCAACGTACGGAACTATTCTCCCTTCACCCCGTTCACGAGTACTTTCCGTCTCGGGAACGGAGTGTTTTAGGAAAACCTTTTAAATAATGCATATATAGAGTGATACCGAAGCAGGAAAAGTTCTTCTTTTCCGTAATGTTCATTTTCGGAGCGGATTTGAAATGAGTGCTGAAACTTTGAAGACAGGTACGACCACGATAGGGATCAAAACGAAGGACGGCGTTATACTTGCGTCCGAGAGAAGGGCGACGATGGGTAACATCATCGCACACAGCAATGTGCAGAAGGTCTTCTCGATATCAGATAACATAGGCATGACCATAGCGGGATTGGTCGGAGATGCACAGCTGATGGTAAGATTCCTTCAAAGCGAAGTTGCAGTCTACAACATGAAGAGGGGGGCGCCGATGTCGGTCGTCGCCGCAGCCACACTCGTTGCCAACGTCATACGCCAGGGATTCTACCTTGGTCTTATCGTAGGCGGTCATGATCACAAAGGCGGGCACATATTCAGTATCGACGGCGCAGGCGGTTGTATCGAAGACAATTACGTCTCCGTAGGTTCCGGTTCACTATTCGCACTGGGTGTCCTCGAGGGAGGCTACAAGGCGGACATGACCGAGAAAGAGGGTATTGACCTTGCGATATCCGCGTTGAACTCCGCAATAAGAAGGGATTCCGCCAGCGGGGATGGGATGCTCATATCAGTGATAAACAAGAACGGTACGAAAGAGATACCTGAGGAAACGATAAGGGCCCGCGCGGCCGAACTGGGATTCAAATATCCCTACTAAACTTATTATTCTCATCAATTTGTGGTTAACATGAACGCAGACAGGCTGTTCGACAATCTCAGAGAGGAGGTCCGTAAGATAATACCCGCGGACCATACGATATCGTCGATAGAGTTCGAGGGTCCGCTCGTCGTCATATATACGAAAGAGTTTGAAAAATTCTCGTCCAACGCGAACATCGTAAGATTACTGGCACAAGGGCTTAGGAAAAGAGTTGCCATAAGACCGGACCCGTCGATGCTTGAGGATTCCGATGCCGTCGAGAAGAAGATAAGGGAGATGGTCCCCGAGGAAGCGGAGATCTCCGATATATTCTTCGAATTCGAAACGGGTGAAGCTACGATAGAAGCATTATCCCCGGGAGTTGTGATCGGGAAGCAGGGTTCCCTGCTCAACGATCTTAAGAAGGAGACGGGATGGAATGTCAAAGTCGTCCGCGCACCTCCGATACCGTCGAAGACCGTATCGGATGTCAGAGGATATCTGAGATTGAACCGCGACGTCCGCAGCGAGATGCTGAAGAAAGTGGGGCGGCGAATAGCGAGACAGGTCATCGAAGGCGACCAATGGGTGAGGATGACCGCGCTCGGAGGTTTCAGGCAAGTGGGAAGGAGCGCGATGCTCCTTCAGACCAGGGAGAGTAAAGTGCTCATAGACTGCGGGATAGACCCGAGCAGCGATTCGGTCCCGTATTTCACCGTTCCTGAGATACAGCCGCTCAAGGATCTTGATGCCGTTGTTATAACACATGCGCACATGGATCACTGCGGTATCCTTCCCGTGTTGTTCAAATACGGATACGAAGGGCCGATATACTGCACCCCGCCGACACGCGACCTGATGGCGATGCTTCAACTGGATTACATAAAACTGGCGTTCGGTGAAGCTAAGAAAGCGCCGTATGAAGCGTCGCACGTAAGGCAGGAGATATTGCACACCATTACGTTGAGATATAACGAGACGACGGATATCGCACCCGACGTGAGGTTAACATTCCAGAACGCCGGCCATATACTCGGATCGGCGATGGCACACTTCCACATAGGTGACGGATTACACAACGTGGCGTTCACCGGCGATACGAAGTATGAACGTTCCTGGTTGTTCAACGCAGCTAATAACAGATTCCCGAGGTTGGAGACGTTGGTCATCGAATCAACATACGGAGGGCACAACGATCTGCAGCCGAGTAGGATGGACGCCGCCAAAGAACTTACGGATATTTTGGCGAATGCGATAGAAAAGAACGGAAAGGTGCTCATCCCCGTTTTCGCGGTGGGAAGATCACAGGAAGTGATGCTCGTCATCGAGGAGATGATGCGTACCAACCGTATGCCCACCGTTCCTGTTTACCTGGACGGTATGATATGGGAAGCGACCGCTATACACACCGCATACCCGGAATACCTTAACAGTCAGCTGAGAACGCAGATATTCCAGCAGAATGAGAATCCGTTCCTTTCACCGATATTCAAACGTGTTGAAACGTCGGGAATGAGAGAAGAGATATGTCACTCACCGGATCCGTGCATTGTGCTTGCGACAAGCGGCATGATGTCCGGCGGACCGGTCATGGAATACTTCAAAGCGTGGGCCGATGATCCCGACAATTGGTTATTGTTCGTAGGTTATCAATCGGAAGGAAGCGTTGGACGTACTATACAGAAAGGACGCAGCGAGATAACGTTATACGAACGCGGTAATCCCATTAATCTCGAGGTCAAGATAAACCGCGAGACCGTTGACGGTTTCTCCGGTCATTCCGATCGGAAGCAACTGATGAACTATATAGCGTCGCTGGATCCGCGCCCGGATAAGATCATAATAGGGCATGGTGAGGACAGGAAGTGTACCGATCTCGCATCATCCATATACAAGAGATTCAACATCGAGACGAAAGCGCCGCTGAACCTTGAAACGATAAGATTGAAGTAAAGAAAGGTAAAGAAGGGTGCGTTAAGCACCTTTAGTAGTTTTCAGCTAAAAGCTCGAAGTATGCGCGTGCGTGGTGACACACGGGGCACTCGTCGGGCGCTGCTTTTGCCATGTGTATGTGTCCGCAGTTGCGGCATTTCCATATCACTACGCCGTCCCTCTTGAATATCTTACCGTCTTCTAAGTTCTTCAGGAGTTTGAGGTATCTCTCTTCGTGTGCTTTCTCCACCGTACCGACGGCTTCGAATGATTTCGCGAGGTCTTCAAATCCTTCTTTTCTTGCGACCTCGGCGAACTCTTTGTACATTGTCGTGTATTCGTAGTTCTCCCCTGCCGCGGCTTCCTTAAGGTTTACGGCGGTAGTAGGCACAGCGCCGTCGTGGAGCGCCTTGAACCACATCTCTGCGTGTTCCTTCTCGTTGTCGGCCGTCTCCGTGAATATTGCGGAGATCTGTTCGTATCCTTCCTTCTTCGCTTTCGACGCAAAGTAGGTGTACTTGTTCCTTGCCTGGCTCTCGCCCGCAAAAGCGGTCCAAAGGTTGGCTTCGGTCTTGGATCCTTTAAGTTCCATGTTTTCACCTTCGTTGATACGAAACCTATGTAATATAAATCACTTTTCTTAACGACTATTCAGCGGAACGTCACTTTTTCGACCTTCCGAACAAACCTTTTTTCTCACTGTCGCCGGGGAACTTCTTCCTGATCAGGCGATCCAAGGCCGTTCTGGCCTCGGAGTTCGCGGGATCCGTCCTGACGGCCGCTTCCAGATGTTCCTTCGCCGAGACGTAATCCTTCATCTCTTTAACCAGGAGTATCGCGTAATTGTAATGGATATCGGACCTCTTATTGTTGATGGACAGCGCCTTCTCGTATGTTTCCGCGGATCCTTTGAAATCGAGCATCTGATTCTTCAAGAATATGGCGTAACTGTTCATCAGATCGACATCATCGGGACAGCGTTCAACGAGTATCTTGTAATGTTCATTCGCTTCCGCCCTTTGCTTCGATTGATTCTTGAGCATTGTGACCATGGCTTTCCTGGCATCGAGATCGTTCGGATCAAGATCCAATATTATCTCCAATTGCAACAAAGCTCCGTGTTTGTCCTTCAATTGGTATGATAACAGCTGAGCAAGTACCATCCTTACTTTCGTATTGTGCGGATCCGTTCTCAGATAGGTCTCGAGCGTAACTTCCGCACCCTCGGGATTCCCGCTCTTAGCCTGGTTCTTTGCTTTGGTGATCGCTTCGTATGCCGGGTCCGCCATGTGATGTCATCCTCCTGGTAGGATAATATGTTATTGAGATATATGATCGGTCATTCGTCTTTCATATCATCGAATTTCTCAATTATCCCTTTCTTGAACCCCGAGTGGTAATAATCTGCGTAAATGAATGCATAAAGCAGCGAAAGGAATGCCGTTATCGCAACATATCCTGCGTAAGTTAACATCGTCCTCTCGAAATCGTAGCCTAAGTACATGGATATCGCGAACATGGATGAGAGTAACGCGAATGAGAAGAATCCCTGATACAGACGCCTTCTCATGCCCTTCCACAGATAGTAATCCTTCGCCTGGCTCTTTATCTTGGCACCGACGTCCTTTGTTATGAACCAGGGTATCACAAGGACCGGTATGAAGAATGTCAGTATGACGCCCATTATCACCGTCTCGCCGAGTGTCAGCGCACTCTGGAATATCGGGTTCACGAATATGTATGAACTTACGCAAAGACCGAGCGCGAATATACTGAACGCCAGGGATGCGAACATCTTTACCGGGAATCTCCCGTCGTCCCGTACCGGTTCCAGTTCTATCCTGTCTATGTCGATTATGTCGGGTATATCGTAAACCCATTTGCTGATCCTGTTCCTTCTTGTGTCCGTACCGTCGTTCTTTATCTTCTCGATGCTCAGGTATATGCGTGCGGTGTATTTCCTGAAATATGCGACCACTGTCGATATAACTCCGTGACCGGTGAACGTCATCAATACCGATAATGAATACACGACGGCGAATATCGTTATCGCTTTATCGGTACGCGATATCATCCAGTTGGCAAAGATATCCATTATCTCCGGCATCACGTACGATGTGAACAGTATCAGAATGAACGATGCGATAAGCGGCACCAATATGAAGACGAAAATTATCATCGGGCCGCCGACGGTGCCTTTATCCCTCTTTATGAAAGAATACACGCCCAGTAACGCGAATCCGAGAAGGAACGGCGCACAGAACCGCAGGATCGACATACCTATCTCGGGAGCATTAGTGAACGCCGCGAGAAGTATGCCTGAAATGGTCGATGCCAACACTATGTAAGGCATCGTTTTCATTATCACGTGATCCTTGCGGTCACGTTCCTCCATGTTATGATCCTTTGAGATCGTCATCACCGACACATGTTCGATGTACGCTAATCAATATAAAACATGGCATTTCGATAGAGAACGTTTATCTATCATCCGCAGGATTGTGATTCAATGTCCGGCGATATGAGATTGAAGAACAGAGGCAATGAGCGTAACGACGTTACAGAGAGGCGGAAAGCCGTGGAGGATACCACGGGTGTTAAGCTGGACCACATCTCGAAGTATTCTTTCGATCCCGCATCGGCATCGAAGAACATAGAGAATATGATCGGCGCAACGCAGGTACCCTTAGGATTCGCGGGCCCCGTCAAAGTGAACGGCCGGTACGCCTCGGGTGAGTTCCTGGTCCCGCTGGCCACCACCGAAGGCGCTCTTATTGCTTCCGTTTCGCGCGGAATGTCTGTGATAACGTCATCCGGAGGCGCGAACGTGCGTATATTCAAGGATGCCATGACACGCGCACCCGTGTTCAGGGTCAAAGATATCGAACACTCATTGCGCGTGATCGACTGGATATCAAAGAACACGAAGAAACTGAAGGATGCCGTTGCCGGAACGACATCGCACGGTAAGCTCATTGATATTGAAACGTTCCCCAACGGCAGAAGTCTCTTCATCCGCTTCTCGTACGATACGGGGGATGCCATGGGTATGAACATGGCCACCATTGCAACGGAAGCTGTATGCAAACTGATCGAGAAGGGGACGGATGCGGTTCTCGTATCCGTATCGGGGAACATGTGCATAGACAAGAAACCGGCGTGGATCAATTCCTTGGAGGGACGCGGTAAGACCGTCATCGCCGAAGCGATGATACCCTCGGATATAGTTGAGAAGAAGCTGCATACATCCGTGGATTCCATAGTGGAAACGAACATCAGGAAGAATTTGATCGGCAGTGCAATGGCCGGTTCGATGGGATTCAATGCGCATGCGGCGAACATGGTCGCTGCGTTATACATAGCGACGGGACAGGACCCGGCGCAAGTTGTTGAAGGAAGTCTTACGATGACGACGTGCGAATCCGTCAACGGTGATCTCTATATTGCGGTGAGGATGCCGTCCGTGGAGGTCGGCACGGTCGGCGGAGGCACAAGATTACCGTGCCAGTCGGAAGCGCTGAGGATGATGGACTGCCTGGGTAACGGTAAATCGAGTAAATTAGCGGAGATAACGGCCGCCACAGTATTAGCGGGCGAACTCTCAACGCTGGGAGCGCAGGCATCCGGGCAACTGGGTAAGGCACACAGCGAACTCGGCCGTTAAGACCAGTCGATATCCTTTCTGATATCCTTGAGCGAAGCTCTTCCTTCCTTGGATGCCTTCAGCGCATCAACATTCAGTTTTATCTGACGTACGTCGCTGCTGTCGGGACAGCTTTCAACGACCGTGCCGTCGGATGTTATGTATCTACTTCCTCCGGCCATCGTGAATCCCGGATCGGGACCGACCATGTTCACGAACACGATGTCTAAAGAATTCTCAATGCATCTTGCGGGTAACACCTTCTCATATCGTGAAAGCACCTTCTGCGGCACGGCGGATATGCATACCGCAAGATCAACACCCTTCAGTGCGTACCATCTGAACATCTCGTTGAACATTATGTCATTGCCCATGGCAATGCCGATCTTCAGACCTTTGCATTCAAAGATCATCGGCTCGTTACCTGCGGCGAACACATCCTTCTCGGAGAACTTATCATTCACGTTAAGATGGATCTTCCTGTAAACCTGTTTCACCTTGCCGTCCGATAATACGGCTGCGTTGTACAGTTTCCCGTTCTCGAAGACAGGACGACCGAACAGTGCGAAACATCCTCTGTTGGCGATCTGCGTCTCGATCTTGGTCATGAACATCTCCATCTTGTTCATCAGTATGGTATCGCTGCCGTCCACGAATCTGGCGCATTTCGCATCGTAACCGGAAGCGAACATCTCAGGGAATATGAACAGATCGGCGTCAACATTACTGAGAAGCATCTTCGCCTTCGACGCGTTCGCCGGAGGATCGTCCATCTGGCCTCTTACCTGTGCTATTGCTATCTTCATGAGTCGTGTTACGCGAACGGAGAATATAAAAGCCACTTCCGCGAACGTATATCGTACGCTCAGTGTTTCGAAAGTTTTTATATTCATTTCTTGTTGGAGCATGTATATGCCGGTCATCAATTTCAAGTACAGCGACCTCTGCGGCCTTATCGGGAAAGAGGTTCCACGAGACGTACTCGTAGAAAGGATACCCATGATCGGCGCTGATATGCATGATACGGACGGTAACGAAGATGATATGTCCGTGGAATTCTTCCCTGACCGTCCGGACCTGTATTCCGTGGAAGGATTGGCAAGATCCCTCAGAGCGTTCCTTGATATCGAACCGGGAATGATGAAGTACAAGGTTCAGAACACGGATATCACCGTAAATGCAGACAAAAGCGTAAAAGATGTCAGACCGTACATCCTCTGCGCGGCTGTTTACAAGATAAACGTTACCGACGATCTTTTAAGATCGCTCATGGAGATGCAAGAGAAACTGCATATCACAATAGGTCGGAAAAGATCGAAAGTGGCGATAGGCGTTCACGATCTCGATAAGGTCGTTCCGCCGTTCAGATACAAAGCGGTGTTACCGAACGAAGTATCATTCGTCCCGCTGGCCAAGGATGAGAAGTGGGACCTGGATGAGATACTTGAGAAACACGAGAAGGGCGTCGATTACGCACACATTCTGGAGGGTAAGAGAAAGTACCCGATAATATTGGACGCGAAGGACAACGTCCTTTCATTCCCTCCGATAATCAACGGTGCGCTGACCACCGTTACCACTGAAACGAAAAATCTTTTCATAGACGTTACCGGAACGGATATGAAGGCTGTGAAGGGTGCGCTTGATATCCTGGTAACGTCGCTTGCGGAACGCGGCGGTTCCATCGGTGCGGTTAAGATGACCGGTTCTTCGGAAACTGTATCGCCTGACCTCACGCCATCCGAACGTAACATAAGCGTCAGCGCATGCGAGAAGTTCATCGGACGGCCGATCGGCGCGGAAGGCATAATAAAGGCACTTGAAAGAATGGGCCTTGACGCGAAACGTGATGGTAACGATATATCCGTTCAGATACCGTCAACGCGTCTCGATGTGATGCACGACGTGGACATATACGAAGACGCGGCAACAGGATACGGATTCGAGAGATTCGGTTCTGCGCACGTGTTGACGCAGACCACCGGCCGCAAAAGCGACATGACGATGATATCCGATCGTCTCAGGGATGTGATGATAGGTTCCGGATACACCGAGGTGACAACGCTCACGCTGAGCTCCGAGGACGATGAATTCGTGATATCGGGATTACCCGAGAAGGGCGTAGTGAAGATAAGGAACCCGATAACCGAAGATCATACGTGTTTACGTTCTTCGCTTCTTCCCAGCGTCATGAGGATCGTCCGCAAGAATAAACACCGCGATCTGCCGCAACGAGTGTTCGAGATAGGGGACAGTATCGTTGACGCAAAAAGACAACGTCGATTATGCGGTGTCGCGACCAATTCAAAGGTCTCGTTCACCGAGATGAAATCACTTACCGAGTCGGTCTTGAAAGAGATGCGCGTCACGTATTCTTTAAGACCGTGCAAATACCGGACATTCATCGACGGGCGCGGAGCCGAGATCGTTTCCAACGACGTCATAATAGGATACTTCGGAGAGATGTCCCCTGAAGTGATGACAGCTTTCGACGTTAACCATCCGGTGATGTTCTTCGAGCTGGATATAAGCGAGATCGGCAAGCGACCGTCAATGGGCCTGTTCTAAGGCTCATCCCATACGCGGGGTATCATCGCCGCCGTTACCGACTGTTCCGTGAGTGATTTACGATCAAGTAATCCTTTGCTCAGTACGCCTACCGCACCCTCTTTGTTCCCGTTCGCCGTCTTATCGTAGAATTGTGCAACCGCCTTCCCGACCGTCGCTCCGCTTCTGACAAGGTCGGCAACCTTATCCGGATACATGAACCCGGAACTCATCCCTAATGTTATCTTCCCTTCGCGGTCCAGGACGGCACAGTGCTGCACATCGTAAAGATGCCCGTACATCTCGAACACGCCGGCTTCGATACCGACTGAAAGATCATACTCTCCGAGTGCCGCTTCCGCACGGTTTATCGCACCCTTGTGCGTATCATCACCGAACGGCTGGTCCGGAACTCCGCTGTTCACATGCACCGGTATGATCCTCACGTTTCCGTATACGTTCTCCATTACCGTTCTCACCGCTTCCACTTTCACGTGATTGAGTGAGCCAACGGCTATGACCATAGCCGCCGTGTCGCCGGCTCTTGAGTATTCTCCCGAGATTATACCGCTCGCGTGGAGTTCCACTCCGTCCTTACTTTTCACCATGTCTATTACCGAAATGATCATCGGTTCGAGGCCGGCGGCGACCCTTTTCTCATTTATCGCGAGCGCATTGTTCTCTGTTTCCCGTGAAACCACGAGATAACCTCTCTCCATCGTGAGCGCTGGTCCGAATTTGTCGGAAAGCGATTCTATCTCGGCCGTTCTTCCTATGCTCTCAAGGAAGAGTATCAATCCTTTCATTCTCAGATAGTACGGATTTATCCTTCTTCTTTTCCGAGAAGCCATCTCATCCGTTGTCAAGCCTATGAGAACATCGTTCGAGAGTTCGAACGCCCTTCTTATCAATTGTTTGTGACCGTCATGCAGCACGTTGAACGTTCCGGCAAGTATGGCTTTCATGTTATCCACTCATGAACAATATGGCTCCGACGGTCACTGCCACGAGTATGACCTCGACGATCAGAAGCTGCCTTTTCTTCTTTGAAAGTTCACCTTTCTTCGTCTCTTTGCAGACCTCGCTGCAGAATTTCCCGTCGCCTGTGTTGGCCCTACCGCACACGTAACAATGTCTGTGCTGCGGTATCCTTTCCATCTCCGCCATGAATCCCACTAATGCGAGGGCGCGTAAATAATTATGCGTTTATCCGCCGCAGTCTTATGGCCACAGCGTCTCGATATCTTGAATTAGACTTACTGTAATTGTTACAATTATTTTCTCAGAAAGCCAACAACGATACATGGAAGAGAACGAGACCTTCAGGGAAAAGATCATAGCAAAAGGCATGGAAATAACTGTCTTGTCAAAAGGCACAGATGATGATTATACCAGCCTCACAGACATCGCAAGATATAAAAACGCCGAATATCCCAGCGATGTTATTCAGAACTGGATGCGTAGCCGCAGCACGGTGGAGTTTCTCGGTCTGTGGGAAAAGCTCTACAATCCGCATTTTAACTACCTCGAATTCGAGGTAATTGACCGAGAAGCCGGGCGAAACAGTTTCGTTCTCACTCCCAAACGATGGATAGATAGTGTGAATGCCATAGGTATGAGTTCTAAGGTGGGAAGATATGCCGCAGTCTATGCGCACAAAGACATAGCCTTCAAATTCACCGCCTGGATATCGGTTGAGTTCGAGTTGTATGTTATCAAAGATTATCAGCGGCTGAAATCCGACGAGAGTGGTCGCATATCTTCAGAATGGAACGTCAGAAGGATACTATCCAAAGTGAACTACAAGATACACACAAATGCGATAAAGGAGAACCTGATCCCGCCGGAACTCTCCACGAAACAAAGGTCGTTCGTATATGCGGATGAGGCGGATGTTCTGAATATGGCGCTTTTCGGAACGACGGCCGCTGATTGGCGCAAAATGAACCCTGATAAAAAAGGCAATATCCGCGATGATGCGACTATTGAGCAACTTCTTGTGCTTGCCAATCTTGAGAACGTGAATGCGCTGTATATAAAGAAAAACGTCTCTCAGAGTCAACGTATCGTAGAACTTAATCGCCTCGCACGTGAGCAACTTTCTGCGATGACGAAAAACAGGAGCGTCGGCCCGTTGAAAAAACTGAATCGACATTAAGACGATCCTTGATTCGTGATCGAAAGGTGATATTCTATGTGCTCCGCTGCCTGTCGGTTTCGTTGAGCACAACGATCATACAATGGTCCGCATGAAGGCTCAGCGGACCGAGACATATCTTCGACGGAGCGCATGACATGACCGCTTCTTCTTCCTCTTCCGTAAGGTCCTTATCATCGCCCAGGACGAATGTTACCTCTTCGGGTATGGTGAATTCACGCACATCTGTACCGTCCTCTTTCAAGTATACGATCTTCGATATCTCTTTCAATTCATCGATCACATCGAAGAACGAACGCCTTGATATGTACACTCCCGGCGTCGACCTTATCTCTTCGTTCTCGGATCTTTTCAAAAGGGCGTTCCTTATCAGTGATGCCGTGCTCCTTTCGTCCGGGTTCAGATATCGTATCTCGCTTCCCGAGAACCTTACCGTTTTCGGTGCGTCGGTGCCTCCCTGCAGTACAAGGAACAATTCAACGTCCGTTCTTACCGAATGACTGAGGAAGAATGCCGAATTGACGCATCTTACCAGGATGTCCAGCCTTCCGGCGCCTCCTGCTATATCGTCAAGTTTGAAATCACCGGTTGTGACGGCACGGTGCCCCGTGATAACGAATCGTATCATACGTCCAGGCCGCCGGCGCCCATCTGTTTCATCATCTGTTTTCTCATCTTGCGGTTGCCCATCATCCCTTTCATTGTCTTCTTGCTTTGCGCATACTGTTTGATGAGCTCACGGACATCATGCGGATCCACGCCTGCGCCGTACGCGATACGCGATATGCGCGTTCCTTTTATGACGCGGGGGTCTTCCATCTCTTCGTCCGTCATCGAATCCATGATCACACGGTATTTCTGCAGTTTGGCCTGAGATTCTTCGTAATTGATCTTGTCCTCCATCTTGTTCATGCCGGGTATCATGTTCAGGACCTTCTTCAGCGGCCCCATTTTGCTTACGGCTTCCATCTGAGTGTACATGTCTTTCAGCGTGAACCTGCCGGACATCAGGTTCTTGGAGGCGCCTTCAACTTCTTTGTCACCGTCAAATTCCTCTTTGGCGATGTCGACCAACGCGGAAAGGTCTCCCATACCCAGTAAACGTGAGATGAACTTACCGGCATCGAACGGTTCGAAATCCCTTATGTGCTCTCCGACACCTAAGAACACTATCCTCGCGGCGGTGCTGGATACTGCGCTGAGAGCTCCTCCTCCCTTGGCCGTGCCGTCCATCTTCGTTAATATGACGCCCGTAACGCCGACGGCCTTATGGAACGCATCGGCCTGCGGACCCGCCTGCTGACCGACCTGCGAATCCAATACCAATAATCTTTCGTTGGGTTTCGCCGCGGCGGCAACGTCCTTCAGTTCCTGTATGAGATCGCTTTCAAGAGCGTGCCTTCCGGACGTGTCGATTATTACCACTTTCTTGTCTTTGAAATGTTCAATACCTCGTTTAACGATGCCGGGAGCATCCTTCACGCCCGGTTCTCCGTAAACGTCAACGCCTACTTTCTCACCTAATTGTTTCAATTGGTCGTATGCGGCCGGTCTGTGCACGTCCGCGGCGATCATACCTACGCGGAATCCTTTTTTTGAGAACAGCAACGCAAGTTTACCGCAACTCGTCGTCTTACCCTGACCGTAGAGACCGACCATCATTATGGTCTGCGGCTCCATCTTGAGGCCTTCTCCGTTATCGAGAAGGTTCACTAATTCCTCGTAGATTATATTGACCGCGTGATCCTTCACGCTCTTACCGGCCGGAGGTTTCTCGTTCAATGCTCTTTCTTTGATCTTCTTCGTAAGCTGTAAGACCAATTGTACGTTCACATCGGCTTGCAACAACGCCCTCTGGAGATCCTTGACGACATCCTCTATAAGCTGTTCATCGACATTGTTCGCCCCCGTTATCCTGCTGAGGGCATTCCTTAACGATCTTCCCAGACCTTCCAAGACCATGATGACGGGTAGAGCACCCGCTTTATAATAAATATTCGGGACAAGGATATTGGAAATAAGTCCAGCCAGTCAGAAGGGATGGGATGCACTCTACGGGACTGGACCTTGTTCCAACATAAAGGTTATGATTTGTTCTATATTTAAAGTTTCTTTTTAACCCTCATCAAAGGCATACTTTCATACGCCGTTGAGCATAAAAATGAGGTTGCTTTAAATAGTTTAGAGGTACCCGGACTTCTGAAGGGCCATCAGATCGTCTGTGCTCAGTTTCTCTCCCGCCTTGAAACGCTCGAAGATCTCCTCAGCCTCTTTCTTGGATTCAACGTCCACCTTCTTCCTGCGGTCCTTCGCTTTGCGGTTCTTTATCGCACCCACATCCTTGTCCATCTCGTGAACCGTTTTTATCTGTTCGATGTGCTTCTTGTGCTCCTCATCCGCCAGCGTCTTGCATTCAACGAATTTCTCCTGAGCGCCGTCCGCTTCCTTTCTCAGCGTATCGGCCTGTTCGTACAACGCGATCATATCATCATGAGCGGTCTGCGCCGACCGTGCGTATTCCGAAACGGCTTTATGATAAACTTCCGCCTGCGCTTTGGCCTCTCTCAGTTGGTGAACGAGTTCTTTAACTTCGCCGCCCTGTTCGGATACTTTCTCTTTCTCTTCGATCTGACGGGCAAGCGCGGATATCTGCTTTACAATTTCCTTCTCCTTGTCCTGTCCCAGCGTCCTGGTCTGCTGCGTGAATTCCAGGTCGCGAAGCTGCTTCTTCAGCTGTTTGATCGGAACGTCGCCTTCCGGCTTCTTCTCAACGGGTTCACGATCCTTCCTCAGCGCCGATACCTTATCGTTAAGGTCGGCCACCTTCTTGTTCCATTCATCCCTGAGCTCTTTGGATTCCCGTACTTTGACGTTAAGTTCGTCACGGTTCTCCCGATGCTTGCTCGCTTCATCGACGATCGCACGTACCTGTGCGTTCAGGGCATCTCTCTTAGCTACCCATTCTTTCGTCTGTTTGTTCAGGTCATCTCTCAAACGTCTGTGCTTCTCGGCGTCATTGTTCATGATGCTGCGTTTCTGCTCCAGTACTTCAAGGTCTTCGGATGATGGTTGTTGTTCCTCCACAAATTCTTCCATG
>Ga0123353_10001359_pt1 | contig 29996 bp, 22 predicted proteins | sample TergutLab28metaG_3_FD_92763 | JGI IMG/M metagenome (GOLD analysis project Ga0123353, IMG submission 92763) | Labiotermes labralis P3 segment gut microbial communities from Petit-Saut dam, French Guiana - Lab288 P3 | ecosystem: Host-associated > Arthropoda: Insects > Digestive system > Gut ...
AAATAATTCTATCCGGGTCAGAGACTTCAGCTACAAGATAAACAAACTTCATTATCTCATCATAAGTGTACATAACAAGACTCCAACAGCTTAGTTCCGTTTCAATAACGATATGTAAAATTGACTTCTCTGATTATATCATCCTCTGGCAGTATTTGTAAAGAGTAACCCGTGGCACAGAGCTTATAGAATTGAATTTCTCATTTTACACAAAATTCGCTTTTTGTTCAAAGCCTGTAAGAATCGCATATGTCATGAGGCCGCTTGTGAAAACGAGCGGTTTTTTTCATTTTCGGGGACTCCCCCACCGCATCATAGTATTCGGGATCCATCCGGAAAGGACAAAATAAGTCAGAAAGGAGAATTACTATGCATTTCAAGAAAAACATCCGAAGGGAGGAAACGATTATATGGAAAGTCCCAAAACTACAAATTGCCGTGTGTACGCCTGCGTAAATCAAAAAGGCGGCGTCGGGAAGTCAGTTACGAGCACAAATCTCGGCATTGGACTTGCGCGGCACGGGCATAAGGTCTTGATCGTCGATTTGGACAGTCAAGCGTCGCAGACCGTATCACTGGGTTGGCGTCGCCCGGATGAGTTGCCTGTCACAATCGCTACGCAGCTTGCTAAAATAGTCGAAAACAAGCCATTCGACCCGTATGAGGGCATATTGAAACACGACGAAGGCGTCGACCTTGTGCCGTCCAGCATAGAATTGTCCGGGGTGGAAATGCGGATGGTCAATGCCATGAGCCGCGAGTTTGCGCTTCGCGCCTATTTGGGCGAACTCAAACCCGCATATAGTTCGATTATCCTGGACTGCCCGCCAACGCTCGGAATGATTACGATCAATGCGCTGGCAGCCGCAGACCTGGTGGTCGTTCCGGTACAGCCGGAATACCTGTCTGTCATTGGAATGACACAATTGTTTGACACATTCGCGTTGGTCAAGAAACAAATAAACCCCGGCCTTCAAATCGAAGGCGTCCTCATTACCTTGGCAAATATGCGGACAAATCTGGCAAAAAACACTGTAGCGATCATACAGGAAGCGTATGGCGGCAGCGTACGCATATTCCCGAGCCCCATCCCCCATTCGACAAAGGTCAAGGAAGCCAGCGCATCAGGGAAAAGCGTATTTGCATATGATCCGAGCGGCAGCGCCGCTTATGCCTACGATCAATTTGTAAAGGAGGTAGACCGCAATGCCAGACAAATCGGGGCAGACTTTCGTATTGCCAAAAAGATCGAACCTTGTCGATGACTTGTTCACGACACAGGAACAGCGCGACGACGCCAAACGTGAAAAGGTGATTGACATACCCCTGTACGAAATCGACGCTTTCCCGGACCACCCGTTCCAAGTGAAGACAGACGAGGCCATGAACTCAATGATAGAAAGCGTTAGAGTTAATGGAATCCAGACGCCGGCAATTGTTGTTCGAAAAGACGACGGGCGGTATATGCTGGTGAGCGGCCACCGGAGAAAAATGGCATGTTACTATGCAGACTTGGAGGCTATGCCCTGCATTATCAGAGAAATGAGTTATGATGAAGCAGTAATTGCGATGGTGGACGCGAATCTCCAGAGGGAAACCATACTTCCAAGCGAAAAGGCAAAATCATACAAAATGCGGCTTGACGCAATGAAAAGGCAGGGGCAGAGAACTGACTTAACTTGTGTGCCAGTGGCACACAAGTTGGAAAACCCTCGCTCGCGTGCTGTCTTGGGAGAAAAAGTGGGGGAAAGCCAAGACCAAATACGCCGCTTCATCAGGCTCAACGAACTTATCCCACAAATGCTCGATATGGTGGACAATGCTGTAACTAAAGATAAGAGCAATCTCCAAATCGCCCTGCGCCCTGCTGTAGAGCTTTCGTATCTGCCGCGTGAACAGCAGAAAGAGCTTCTGGAAGAAATGCTCGCTGAGGAAAAGACCCCGTCTCACGAGCAAGCCATAAAAATGCGGAAGTTTGCGGAGGATGGGCGGCTGGACGGGAACGTGATCCACTCCATCATGCAGGAGGAAAAGCCGAACCAGGTCGAGCACATCAAAATGCCGATAACTCGTATCAGCAAGTTCTTCGCCCCTGGGACGCCTGCGGTTAAGATTGAAGAAACCATAGTCAGCGCATTAGAACTGTGGCGTCAGAGGGAGCGCAACCGCGACGCCCGGTAGAGGCGGTAGTTATTAACCCACAAACAACATCGCAGCCAGCCGGTTCGGGCTGGCATTAATTTATCAAAATTATGAACGGAGGAACCCAAATGAGACGACCCCTACCACACATCAAGCCAATCCAGACAGCCTTCTCCATGTTGGCTTGCCTATTGCTGCTAACCTGTGGGTTAACGGCGCAGGCAGCCGAAGATTCCGAGTCCGGAATACATCAAACGGCGCCGCCAGTCATTGCCGCCCCGCTGCCCCAGCAGGAGGATACCGGGACGGAGCTGTACCCATCTGAGGTAAAAACCACAAACGATATGGGTGTTCGGAAAATCATCAAGACCTACACCCTCACAGCAGAGCAAAACCCGGCAGACATCCCGCGCGACAGTTTTGTGCGCGATGGACTGCAATTCGCACTGACAGACATCACCGAGACGCGCACGAGCTTCACTGACACGCGCAGCCATGTCGAAGGGTTGGAAACAAGCACTGAGAGTAGTGATTTGAACGAAATCATCAAGTTGCTGGCGCCAGTGATGGAATACCAATCGGCAGATGGATACTCCGGGTTACTGACGCTCGACCTTGCATCGGTCATATGCGAAGAAGCCGGGCGCAGATACAGCAGTTTTACTGCCACCGCGACACGGGAATACCCTCATCTCTCAAATGCAGATACGTCGCTCATACCAAAGACAATAACTGAAAGCGGAAGGACGCTGACTCTAGACAGCGTATCCTGGGAGGCCCAGAACTACACTAATGTGGATTACTTGGATATCCCGGACAGCTACCGCGCCGTTGCTAGCTACTCAGCAAACGCCACGAGGAGCGTCGTCACCGGATATATCACGACAGCGGATTATCATGGCGAGATTTCTAAGGTCGTCGCAGGCGATACTGTCTATACAGCGTACTTCACGGGAACAGCAGAGGACTCGATACCAGCATCGATTCTGACGCCGACGCCGACACCCGCGCCCACACTCACGCCGACACGCGAACAGGTACCCGAACCAGTAACTGCCCCGGTTGATAGCGGCGACACGCGCCTTGCTCCCACCCTTATTGCTTTTGCCACACTGGCCGCGCTTGCCGGAGCAGCCGCGTACTTTTATCTGCGAAATATAAGACATAAGAAAGGAAATGCTAATCTATGAAAACGATAACCACAATAACCCTCGCGTTCCTCCTCTGTGCGGCACTGGCAGTCCCGGCGCTGGCGGGCAACAGCTACGAGTTCAAGACCGGGGAGGAAACACTGCAAGGATTCGGCAACCCAACCCCATACTATAACCCCGTTCCTGTAGACCCTGAGAACGAGAATGTCCGCAATAACAAAGATGCGGCATTACTCCCCCCTCCATACTTCTACGGGTCTGGAGACATACCGACCGACCATTCAAGCCAGTACCATGACAACCTTCCAGGCGGCAGCAACGCTGGGCATAACAGCGGAGCCGTTGGAAACCCGGGCGGATCGCCAACTCCGCACCCCCTGCCAGGCTACCAGGCACCAACATCCACAGTAGTGCAGAACACCGCGCCACTGTACTATCCGGACGGCAGCATCGGCACACTGTATGTGGCAGAAACAGGCAGGACTGTAAAAGTGTTTGAGGGTGAACAGCTATCCAACCTGAAGAAAGGCGCGGGGCATTTTTCTATGACTTCAGCCTGGGACGGGAACGTGGCGATGTGCGGCCACAACCGCGGCTCGGCGGGGTACTTCAGTTTCGTAAAGGACATGCGGACCGGCGACCGGGTGACATACGCAACGCTGTACGGTTCGCGCACTTATGAGGTTTTCAGCAAAGAGCGCATCAGCGAGTACGACTACTCCAAACTGGGGTGGGCTGCGGAGAACACCCTGACCCTCATAACATGTATAGAAAACAGCCCGGATTTCAGGTGGGCAGTACAACTCCACGAGGTGCGATAAGCCCATACGCACACTGGCGTTGGCATAGCAATTGGCGCAGATGGCAGCCTCTGGCGCGTTCAGCACTTCGCAGAGATTGCAGGATAACGGAAACATCTATAAGAATGGTAGCCAGAACAGGGCTGCTTTTCTTGTGTTAAAAAACATTATGGAGGACACTATGAAAAAAAAGCAAATCATCGCCGCCGTGCTTACGGCAGTCATTATATTAAGCGCAGTCCCATTCGCGGATTTTGCAGCCGCGTCGAACTGGGGAGAAGGCGACACGCTTGAGTCCGCGCTTTCGCAACTAAAGGTAGGGTTTCACGACGACCTTCTTGACTGGCTCGTGCTTCCCGGTCTGGGAGTGATAAACCAGCGATACACGTATTTTCTTTATAGAAATGAACGCACAGGAACTGTGGATGAACATCCGGTGTATTGCATCGACCCGACGAAAGGCGGTGCATACGAGATAGTAAGGGATATCGGTCCCGCCAGCGGCGGCAGCAGGATCGCGACGTATATTCGCGGTGAAAAGGTTGGCGACTACAGATACAAGGCAATCATGGCGCAGGGATTCCCGCACAAGGGGCTTGCCGGTCTTGGCTTACAAACTAAGCAGGAAGCATACTACGCAACCAAGCTCGCGCTTTGGATGTACATCCGGGGCAACAACCCAAACTCTCTGACCATAAACCCTGCATATGGGAACAGCAACCCGGCAGCCCTGCGCGTCAGGGACGCGGCAGTCTCCATATACAGCAAAGGCATGGCGGCGAAGCCCGCGCCAGCCCCGCAACTTACATTGACGGGGACTCCAAGATCAGTAGCGGTGCTTGACGCAGCGGGCGAATACTTCGTTCAAAAGGTCGAGGTTCTTGCCAGCGGATGGGTAGGGCTGGATTCCGAATCTACAGGCGACATCCAGTTGTCCTGGGCAAGCCCCCCGCCAGCGGGTACGGTAGTCCTCGGTACCGATGGCGAGGACATTAGCTCGTCAATGGCTGTAAAAACCGAAAAAAACAGTGGCAAGACCAATGGGCGGTTTACGATCATGTACCCTGCTTCTGCAATTGACCCTGAAACATTCGAGCCTCCCGCGCTTAATGCCGAAGCAGTGTTGACGAATGACTTGATGTACATAGCATACGCTGAAGCAGGCAAGGATAACTATCAGCGGTATTTGGTAGAGGCCGACCCGAAAGTGGTTATATCAGCGGTTTTCATTTCGCGGCTTGTTACCCCGGAAATAGACCCGCCAGAAGATACCAGCCTCCGGATACGTAAACTGCAGACAGGGACGAACATCCCGCTGGAAGGCGCCGTATTCGAAGTCCGCGACCCGGATGGCAGGCTCATCTACTCGCTTGCCACGAACGCAAGCGGGCTGATCGACATCCCGCTCTCAACCCCGGGTAACTACACCGTAACGGAGGTCACTCCGCCGATGTACCACCTCGCCCCTGCCAACCAGACACAAAGCGTGTGGGTAGCATACGGCGAGCCTGCCGAAGTCACGTTCACGAACGCGCCATACGGGGCTTTGCGCGTGCTGAAATGCGACGAAGCGAATGGGACCCCGCTCGGCGGCGCTTCTGTGCGCATCCGTAATATTGCCACGAATGCCACGCAAACAGGGCATACCGATTCTTCGGGCAACGCGGTTTTTGAGCTGCTCCCTGTGGGGGCATACGAAATCGTAGAAATAACGTCGCCGGTTGGCTATGCGCTGGACTCGTCAGCCCATACGGTGAACGTCGTACCGCTCAGCGAAGGCGAAACATGCTATATCCTGACGAACAAGGCGGACCCCGGCCTCCGGATCGCCAAATTCGACCGCCAGACAATGAAGCCCATCGCCGGGGTGGCGTTTGAAGTATGGCGTGACGGCGAGCTCCTGGGCAGCTTCAGGACAGACGCCTGGGGCGAGATCGAACTCCGCAATATGCCGGCAGGGACGTATACTGTACGCGAAGTCGCTACAGTAGAGACTTATGTGCTCGACACTACCGTGCAGTGGGTTGAACTCAAAGCCGGTCAGGGGTTTATTTCTGAACTGTACTTTTTTAACATCAAAAAACCGGGTATGCGGATAGTGAAAGTCGATTCTGTGACGCTTGCCCCGCTCCCGGACGCGAGATTCCGGATATCTCTGGTCGGCGGCTCATTCACCCAGGAGTTCACGACCGACGCCAATGGGGAGATCGACCTGTCCGCGCTTACGCCGGGGGCTTACAACGTAAAAGAACTGGCCGCGCCGAATGGATACCTCATTGACGACGCCATAAGGACGATACAGCTCAACGCCGGGGAAAACGCGCAGTTCGTCTTTACGAACACAAACAAACCGTCGATAGAAATAGTGAAATTCGACGGTGAAAAATATCTCCCCGGCGCTACATTCCGCATTGCGAAGATTGAGGACGGCAGCCACTACCTTGACAGGATAACCGATATAAACGGGAGAATCATGATAGACAGCCTTGAGCCGGGTGTCTATTCGGTGAAGGAACTACAGGCGCCTCCCGGATACATTCTGAACAACCGAGAATATCATGTCGCGCTGTTTCCGGGCCGCACCTCGACGCTCGTTGCCGTAAACCATGAGAAGCCGAAGCTGCGCATCCTGAAATTGGATGCCGTGACAGGAGAGCCGCTTGCGAACGCAGAGTTCAGGGTCAGCAAGGTGGAGGGCGGAACGGTCGGTGAGTACATCACAGACGAAAGCGGGGAAATCCTTGTCGACAACCTCGACGCCGCGATATACAAGGTGGAGGAGTTCATGGCCCCGGATGGTTATCTTCGTTATGACGAGTACAAGATCATCCAGCTTGAACCGGGCAGGACAAGCACCTTGAAGTTCGACAATATCCGCAAGCCCACGCTCATTTTAACAAAAACCAACGCACTGACGTTCGCGCCGATACCGAACGCGACGTTTAGGGTTGAATGGGAAACCCCTGATGGCGGAAGGGTCATGATTGGCACTTACCGCTCAGACGGTAACGGCCAAATCATCCTGAGAAATGTCGGGCCCGGATGGTATATCCTGACAGAAACGCACCCCGCGCCGGGCTTCGCGCTCTCGTCCAATCCGGTGACGCGCATACATTTAAAGCCGGGGGAAAATGCGTACACAAATCCCGGCAGCAATCCCGGCGGCAGCTCTGGCAGCAGCTCCGGCACCAATCCCGGCACCAATCCCGGCAGCAATCCCGGCAGCAATCCCGGCAGCAGCTCCGGCAGCAATACTGGCAGCAATCCCGGCAGCAGCTCCGGCAGCAATACTGGCGATACCGACGGGCCCAGCGGAAGCGCTGGCGGCGACGTCAGTGGTGGCAACATCCTTGTTTCGTCAGGCGACGATTACGTCAGGGGCAAAGAAATACTCAATTACCCGCTCAACTCAATAGTCGTCCGTAAGACGCACGCCGTCACGGGGGAGCTATTGGCAGGGGCGGTTTTTGAGTTGCGTCAGGTGAGCGAGGGCATATCAGGCACCTCCGGGACCATCATCGGCAGGTACACGACCGACAGCAGCGGCGTCATAGTCATTTCCGGGCTTGCCCCCGGCGGGTATATCGTCACGGAGGTGCAGGCCCCGGCGAACTTCCTGTTGACAGAAAACGCGCAGCAGCAGGCGTGGCTCAAGCCGGACGGCACGAGCATAGTGGAAGTCACATTCGCAAACTACCCTTATGGAGGCATCCTGATCACAAAAACCTGTACCCAAACGGGCAGGCCTCTTGCGGGTGCGAAGTTCCTGGTAACAGACTCCGGAGGCGCATTCGTCGGGAACGCAAACGGCATCTATGTATCCAACGCAAACGGCGAGATACTGATCCCCAGTGTCAAGCCGGGTTCATATGTCGTGACAGAGACCGAAGCTCCTCCTAACTATGTCATCGACGCCACGCCGCAGACAGTCAGCGTCAATGCTGACGGCGAGATATACAGGCTCAGTTTCAGGAACGCCCCCATGACGGGACTGAGGCTGATGAAAACCGACAGCGTAACGAAACGCCCCATCTATAATGTCGAATTCATGCTGTTTGACAGCAGCAACCGGGTCGTCGGGACATTCTATACCGACAACAACGGCAGGGTCGACTTCTTCGGCGACATACCAGCCGGGCGGTACACCATAAGGGAGACGAGGGCGGCGCCCGGATACTACCGCGACGATGTGCCTCGGACGGTCGTGCTCCAAGCCGGCAAGGTCACGGAGGTCAGATGGGAGAACACCCCGGAGATGGCGCAAATCCAGATACTCAAAAAGTCCGGCGATTATAACGAGGTCAATGGGCTGCTTGCCGGCACTCCACTGGCAGGGGCGGTCTTTGAAGCGTACGAATACAAATCAGGCAATATGGTCGACCGCTTCGTTTCCGGCGCGGACGGCAGGGCTGTCTCAAGGCCATTGCCATTGGGCAGGTATATCGTGAAGGAAGTGAAAGCGCCCGATTGGTACAAGCGCTCAACTCAGGAACTGGATATAGTGCTCGAGTTCGCGACGCAGGTCGTGAAAGCCGAATTCGTCAACTACTCGGCAAATACAGGCGTCACAATACGAAAGACAGGGCCTGCCGAGGTTATGCCGGGTGATGCTTTCAGGTACGACATCAAGGCTGTGCGAAATGACAGCACAGTAGCGTTAACGGATTTCTATTGGCGCGACATCCTTCCGGTCGACGCGGTGCGCCTGACAAAAATCGTCACAGGAACGTATAACCAGCCGCTCAAGTACAAAGTGATGGCTACCACGAACAGGGGCGATACTCTGCTCATCGCGGACAACCTTTCCACGACCCGCAACAACGCGATCAACTGTTCAAGCGCGAGCCTCGGGCTGAGAAGCGGCGAGTACGTTACGAGCGTCACTTTCATGTTCGGGACGGTAAAGGCAGGGTTTTGTCAAGTCGAGCAGCCGCAGGTATATGTCAAGGCGCTGGATTCGCTGCAAAACCAGTATCAGTTCGCCAACAAAGCCGACGTTGGCGGCAAGTACGGGCGCGAGTGGGTAGTCGGCATCTCCACATGCGCTACCACGGTGTACAAAAAGCCCGAGCCGCTGCCGCGTACGGGCTGGTAGATCGAGCTAATACATTGATTCGTAGAGGCCGGCATAGCCGGCCTCGAATCTACAGAAAGGGGGGAAACCCTTGGAAACCTTAAGCAAATTCAAAGTCTGCGGCATGGTCAATACGCCCGCGACAGGAAAACTGATCTATCTCATGCTGGGCGAGCTTGCGGGCAGCAACGGCGAAATCATTATCCCACAAAGGAAGATTTGCAACGCGCTGCGCATATCTAAAAGCGCAGCAAGCCGGAACCTGCGCCGGCTGGAACGCGCCGGCGCAATCAGCATAGCTCCTGCATACCACCCCGACGGCGGCAGGGCGCCCAACAAATACTATGTAAAGTGAGGATCGAAATATGAGCGGGAACAGTGAAAACTGCATGATTGCGGATACCTGTTATAAAGTCATGCACGCAGTCAATATAGGCGACCGCAACATATTGGTTGCGGAGAACATGGCAGACCCGGAAGGTCAGCATTATGTGAAAGCAGAGTACAGCCACAACGATATCATCGGGCAGTATGACCGGGTAGTCTACAGTCCCGATTATCTGTCAGCCATGGATGAGTTCAGCAGCAGCATCGGGCGCCAAGTCGCCGGGCTAAGGGACGATTATGAGAGGGCTGACTTTCAAATCGAGATGTTTACCTCCGAGCATTGCTACCCGCACGATTATGGCGACGACATCACGGGCGAAGTCGTAGCCATCAAAGCGTCGGCCCTGCGGCCCGAGTACCGCCGGGGCGACGCGCAGCTCGTCTTTGTCACTCATGGGGGCGGTGCAAGGGCCAACCCGCGCAGCAGCGCCGTTTTCTGCTACCACCTGAACAACGGTGAGAAAGCAAGATATGAACGCCATCAAGTCCAGGGCAGGATCAAGGATACCCCGCAATGGGTGAAATCGCAGCTTGAGTACTTTCAGGCGCTGAGGGAGATCGGCGCCTCTGAGCGTATAGCGCCTGATACAGTCCGCAGCGAAGCGGCCGCAGGACGCAGCAGGGCTGAAGGGGCGCGCCCGAGGCTGCATGACCGCAGCCGCGTCAGATAAGGAGAGGGCAGTGGGATATGGATTGTATGACGCAATGAAAGAGGAGTTCGAGGAAGTGGCGATACTTGGCAGGCCAGCCATCCTCACCCCGGAACGCATCGACCGCCACTCGGTCCCCCGGGGGTATTACAAGTACGAACTGCGCAACGACAAAGTCTTCCGCGACGATCCTATAGAAATCGCGCTGTGCGTCAAGGTGAACCATTGGGGGACCATTATAACGCGCGACGAGATAAAGCTGCCCGCAGGCGGAACGCTGAAAGTGAGGCAGGACGCCTTAAAGCTCGGAACGGGCGACTGCCAGAGCATGGCGGAGTTCATGAAAAAACACCCGCCGAGGACAAGGCCGCCTGTTATCCATGTGCGGTGAACCCACGATGAAAGGAGGCGCGCCCGATGGCGGCAAAATATCAATACATCCTCGCTATGTACGAGTCCATGCTTGAAAGCGTGACCAGAAGCCCCGCCGAGTGGATGGCGTTCCTGCGCTCCGCCTGCCGGAACTATAAATGCAGGTTCGACGAGCAGATACTCATATTCGCCCAGCGCCCCGACGCCACGGCTGTGCTTGAGATAGAGAAGTGGAACGCCCAGTTCGGGCGCTGGGTCAACAGGGATTCCAAAGGCATCGCGGTTTTCGACGACGAGCATCACGGCAACTACAGGCTGAAGCACTATTTTGACATCTCGGACACGCATGGCAGCCGCTTCGAGCGCCCTGTGCCGATATGGAGGATGGAGCCGGGTTATGAACCGGAGGTCATTGAGAGCCTGGAGAACTCCTTTGGCGACATAAGCGACAAAACAACTCTCGCCGCAGCGATCATATCGGCGGCTAAGAACGCCACCGAGGACAACATTTCAGACTACCTGAGCGAGCTGATGGCGTCCCTCGGCGGCAGCTTCCTTGAAGGGCTCGACAGCCTCAATGTCGAAGCCAGGTTCCGCGCAGCCATCAGGAACAGCGCGGCATTTATGATGCTGGAACGCTGCGGGATCGACGCGGCCGATTATTTCGACATTGAGGACTTCGAATATGCCACAGAATTCGACACAAAAAGCACTGTGAACGCCCTCGGGCTTGCTTCAAGCGACATTTCCGAGATGTGCCTCCGGGAGATCGCCGCGACCGTGCAAAGCATAGCGGCCCGTGAGAAAAACCGGAATCGCACATTTGCTTTGCCGGAAAAACCGGGGCATACTATGCTTGACAGAAAAACCAACGACGAAAGGGGCGCTGGACATGACATACACATTGACATACCGGAGGGAGGGCGACTACCTGGTCCCGAACCTGGCAGTGCCGGAGGAGCCGCCCGTAGCCCTTGGCAAGTACGCATTGCTCCGGAAGAAGTACCTGAAGCAGCACCGCCGGGTGTACTACCTGAATCTGTTGACGGAAGGGGTTTTGAACCTGCATCTGATGGAAGTCGAGCAGTCGGCGATGGAGAGGATGGAACTGCTCACCATGCTGATGGCGGCGGCGGAAGGCGTGACAGAGGAGCTGAAAGCAAGCGACCAGATGAAATGGGCCGGCCTGATGAACAGCATCCGGTCGGCAGCGGAGGAAGCGGTGCTGGAGGACCTGGTATTCGCATAAAGCCTTTACCCACGGAAGCGCAGCAATTGACGATACTCGGGGAAGCGGAGGAAGACAAGACCTCCGCTTTTTCATCGCCAGAGCCATTTTCGCACGATGCTACCGAAACAGTTGCGCCGCGACATGAGCGCCGCAACTTCCGGATAACGGACGACGATCTTGGCGCGGGCGGCCCTAAGGCAAAGTATCTGGCCAATATCAAAGCCATCCGAACACTGAAAACCATCGAGGGCGAAAACCGTCTCGCCACACCGGAGGAGCAGGAACCTTTATCCCGGTACGTCGGCTGGGGCAGCCTGCCCCAGGTCTTCGACCCGAATAACGCGTCGTGGGCAAACGAGCACGCCGAACTCAGCTCAATTCTCACGGAAGATGAATACGCGAGCGCGAGGGCGACGACGCTCAACGCCCATTACACAAGCCCCATTGTCATAAAAGCAATATACAAAGCCGTGGAAAACATGGGCTTCAGGACTGGCAACATACTCGACCCCGGCTGCGGGACTGGCAATTTCCAAGGGCTTCTGCCTGATTCCATGAGCGGGAGCAAGGTCTATGGCGTCGAGATCGACCCTATCACGGGGCGAATCGCGCAGCAGCTTTACCAGAAGAACAGCATCGTAGTAAAAGGGTTTGAAGATACTGATTTACCGGACAGCTTCTTCGACCTGGCTATCGGCAACGTGCCGTTCGGCGGCTACCGCGTTCTGGACAAACGTTATGACAAGCACAAGTTCAGCATCCACGACTACTTTTTTGCAAAAACGCTCGACAAGGTAAGGCCGGGGGGCGTCGTCGCGTTCGTGACGAGCATGTTCACGATGGACAAGAAGAACGCCGCAGCCCGCAAGTATATAGCGCAGCGGGCGGAATTGCTGGGGGCTATACGCCTCCCCAACAACGCCTTTCAGCGGAATGCAGGGACGGAAGCGACGACCGACATAATCTTCCTGCAAAAGCGCGATATGGTGACCAGCGCCGAGCCGTATTGGGTAAATCTCGGTGAACTGGCAACAGATGACGAGAATGTAGCGATCCCCGTAAACTCATATTTCGCCAGCCATCCGGAAATGATACTGGGAACCATGTCAAACGATAGCGGCACGCGGATGTACGGGAATGACAACAGCTACTCGTGCGTACCGTTCCCCGGCGCCGGCCTCGATGAGCAGCTTGCCGACGCCATAACAAACATCCACGCGGAATTCACAGGGTATGAGCGCGGCGACGGCGACCCGGAGGACGACGGCTCCATACCCGCCGACCCGGAGGTCCGCAACTTCAGCTATGCCATTTCCGGCGGGCGGATATACTACAGGCACGACAGCCGCATGACCCCCGTGGATATGCCAATAACGGCGCAGAACCGCGTCAAAGGGCTGATTGGCCTGCGCGAGAGCGCCCGTGCGCTCATAATGTACCAAACCGAGGGCTACCCGGACAGCGAAATCCGCGCTGAACAGGCAAGGCTCAACCGGCTGTACGACAGCTTCACAAAGAAATACGGCCTCATCAACTCGCGCGGGAACAGCATGGCATTTGCGCAAGACAGCGCCTACTGCCTGCTGTGCTCGCTGGAGGTGCTCGACGAAAACGGCGGCCTTGAGCGCAAAGCCGACATTTTCAGCAAGCGCACCATTAAGCCGCGCATCCCCGTGACACATGCCGACACGGCGGTCGAGGCATTAGCCGTGTCCATGTCCGAGAAAGCCCGCGTTGACCTTGAATATATGACAGGGCTGACAGGCATGGGGAGGGACGCGATCATACAGGAGCTTGAGGGCGTCATCTTCCTGAATGTGGGCATGGCGGCGTCGCAGGATAAAACATACGTCACCGCCGACGAATACCTTTCCGGCAACATCAGGGAAAAGCTGTACCACGCGAGGGCGGCTGCCGCCGCGATCGGCGGCGGTTCGCTTGACGTAAACGTAAAAGCGCTTGAAGCCGCAATGCCGCCCGACCTTACAGCCGCTGAAATATCGGTGCGGCTTGGGGCGGCTTGGCTGCCGGAGGGCATAGTGCAGCAGTTCGTCTATGAACTGCTGCAGACGCCGCAGTATCTGCGTTACCGCATCAATGTGCATTATTCAGACTACCTGGGCGCCTGGAACATATCGGAAAAAAGCGCCGACCGCTCCAATATCCACGTCTTCAGCACATACGGCACACACCGCATCGGGGCGTACCATATCATCGAGAACAGCCTGAACCTTCGGGACGTGCGGGTATTCGACACGGTGTATGAGGACGGGGCGGAAAAGCGCGTCCTCAATAAAAAGGAGACGGCGATTGCGCAGGCAAAGCAGGAGGTCATCCGCTCAAAGTTCGACGAGTGGGTATGGAAAGACCCGGAGCGCCGCGAACAGATCTGCAAAACCTATAACGAGAAGTTCAACTCCACGCGCCCGCGCGAGTACGACGGGTCGCATCTGGAACTGCCCGGCATGAACCCCGAGATATTGCTCAGGAAGCACCAGACTGACGCGATAGCCCGCATCCTCTATGGCGGCAACACCCTGCTGGCGCACGAAGTCGGGGCCGGGAAGACGTTTGAGATGGTAGCGGCCGCGATGGAAAGCAAGAGGCTGGGTCTGTGCCACAAAAGCCTGATGGTGGTTCCAAACCACATTACGGATCAGTGGGCGGGCGAGTTCATGCAGCTCTACCCATCCGCGAACATCCTTGTCGCGACGCGGAAAGACTTTGAAACGCGGCGCCGCAAAAAGTTCTGCGCACGGATAGCGACAGGCGACTACGACGCAGTGATCATCGGCCATTCGCAGTTTGAGAAAATCCCCATAAGCCAGAAGCGCCAGCGGCGCATGCTCGAGGCCCAGATAGACGACATCATGGCCGCGATCGAAGAGCTGAAGGCAAACCGCGGCGAACGCTCGTCCGTCAAGCAGCTTGAGCGCATGAGGAAATCCCTGGAGCTCAGGCTGGAGCAGCTGAACGACCAATCACGCAAGGACGACGTCGTCACTTTCGAGGAGCTCGGCATAGACAGGCTTTTTATAGACGAGTCGCACTTTTTTAAGAACCTCATGCTGGTCACAAAAATGCGCAACGTCGGGGGCATTGCCCAGACGGAAGCGCAGAAGTCGAGCGACCTTTTCGCAAAATGCCAGTACCTTGACGAACTGACCGGCGGGCGGGGGACGGTGTTCGCCACCGGGACGCCGATCAGCAACAGCATGGTGGAGCTTTATACCGTGCAGAGATATTTGCAATACCAAACGCTTAAGCAAAGCGGGCTGCACCATTTTGACGCATGGGCTTCGACCTTCGGCGATACCATCACGGCAATTGAGCTTGCGCCGGAGGGGACGGGGTATCGTGCAAAGACACGTTTCTCGAAGTTCCATAACTTGCCGGAATTAATGTCGGTTTTCCGCATGGTTGCTGACATCCAAACCGCCGATATGCTCCAATTGCCCGTGCCGATAGCTAATTTCCACAATGTGGTGATAAAGCCGAGCCAGTGGCAGAAGGACATGGTCGAGGGGCTGGCGGAGCGCGCGGAAGCGATACGCGACGGGAAAGTCGACCCTGCGGACGACAACATGCTCAAGGTCACAAACGACGGCCGCAAGCTGGCGCTCGACCAGCGGCTCATAAACGCCATGCTGCCCGACGACCCGGACGGCAAGGTCTCGTCCTGCGCCGACAATGTGTTCCGCATCTGGGAAGAGCACAAGGGCAAGCGCCTGGCGCAGCTTGTGTTTTCTGACCTTTCGACGCCGAAAAGCGACGGCAAGTTCAACGTATATTCCGATTTGAAGGTCAAGCTGATTGCGAAAGGCGTCCCGGAGCATGAAATCGCGTTCATTCACTCAGCCGACACGGAAGCAAAGAAAAAGGAGCTTTTCGCAAAAGTAAGGAAAGGCCATGTCCGCATCCTTATGGGCAGCACCCAGAAGATGGGCAGCGGGACCAACGTGCAGGACCGGCTCATAGCATTGCACGACCTGGACTGCCCGTGGCGGCCGAGCGATCTCGCGCAGAGGCTCGGCAGGATCGTCCGGCAGGGGAACAGGAACCCCGAAGTGGAGGTGTTCCGATATGTGACCGAAGGCACGTTTGACAGCTACCTCTACCAGCTTGTAGAGAATAAACAGAAATTCATCGCGCAGATCATGACAAGCAAGCTGCCTGTCCGCTCCGCAGAGGACGTTGACGAAACCGCGCTCAGCTACGCGGAGATCAAGGCCCTGGCAACGGGCAACCCTCTGATAATCGAAAAATGCCAGCTTGAAATGGACGTGAACAGGCTGAAGATCCTCCATGCCAGCCACCTGAACCAGAAATACTCGCTGGAAGACAAGATCCTGAAAGTCTACCCGCGCGAAATAAAGCGGCTGACCGGGATGATCGGCGGATACAAAGCCGATGCAGCCACAGTCAAGCAGAACACCCCGGCAGAAAAAGACGCGTTCCCGCCAATGGAAATCGGCGGGATCATTTATTCCGAAAAGGCCAAAGCCGGGCGGGCGATACTCGAAGCCTGCAAAGCCATGGCCTCGCCGGAAGCCGTGCCGCTGGGCGAATACCGGGGCATATCAATGGAGCTGCACTTTGAGACGTTTGCAAAGGAGTATGTCATCCGGTTTATCGGGGCGCTCAGATATGATGTCAGGCTGGGCACTGACGCCCACGGTAACGTCACCCGCATCGACAACAGGTTGGGCGGCATACCGGACCTGGTTGAAAGCGCCATAGCCCAGCGCGCGGAAGTGGAAACCCAGCTTGAAGCCGCGAAGGGCGAAGTAGGGCGGATTTTCCCGCAGGAGCAGGAATATGCGGAGAAGTCGTCGCGCCTGAAGGAACTGGACATCCTGTTGAACATGGACCAGAAAGACAAGGAGCTGTTCGACGCCGATCCGGACGAGGGCGACACCGAGACGCCGCAGAGGCTGCCGGGGCGGGAGAGGTAGTCTGTGTGGTAAAAACATCGAAAGCGGCGCCGTCAATGACAATGTGCCGTACACACAGCCGTCCGGGAATACCGGGCGGCTGTTCCGGTTAAGGAGGGAAATGTGACTTTATTATACAAAAACATACCAGCCCTTCTGAAGGGCCATCCCAACTGGGTGGTGTGGGGCATACGGGGCGCGCCGCCAAAAGCCCCATATAACCCTGCGGAGGTGCTGTCCGGGCAACCAACGCCCGCGAGGGCGGACGCCCGTGATACATGGGGCAGCTACAGCGACGCCGCCGAGTGCGTGGCGCGTGGGATGGCGCGCGGGATAGGCTATGAGTTTGACGGCAGCGGAATCCATGGCGTCGACCTGGACCGGGTGGTCAGCGGCAGTAGCGGAAAGATTGACCCGCAAGTCCAGGGGATCGTGGATAAACTTGATTCGTACACGGAGTTCAGCCCCAGCGCGACAGGGCTGCACATCATCGTGCTTGCACCCGGCGCGGACATTACGAGGCACAGGAAAAAGGATCATTTTATCGAGATCTACGGCAAGGGACGGTACTTCACGTTCACAGGGATAACCTATGGGGGCGCGAAACCCATTGAGGCAAGGACAGAAGAACTGCAGGCTGTACACGACGAGTACCTGTTGCCAGAGGCAGCGCTGAAGTCCCCCTTCTCTTCCCTGCCAATGCGGATTAGCGCCACGAAGCAAGCATGGTTTTTACGCGCAGGGCTGGAGCGGGACAAAACGTTCGCGGCATTATGGGGTGGCGAGCGCCACCACGGAAACGAGAGCGCCGACGACATCGCACTGATGAACAAGCTGGCCTACTGGCAAAACGCAGACCCCGGCGCAATGATTCGGGCGTTTGCCACAAGCCCCTACTTCGCGCAGAAAGACGAAGCCCACAGGAAAAAGTGCCATCGCACCGATTATTTGCCAAACACTGCGCGGAAATCCTGCGCCACTGTATATTCGACCGCCGACGCGGAATATGAACGCTGGCAGCGGAGAAGCAAAACGGAAAGGAATTGCGCGAGATGAAAATGAAGGAGGAGAGCCCGGATGGAGTACGAGGTCAGGATAACTGCAACCCAGGTATTCACGGTCCCGGTCGAGGCGTTGAACATGGCGGAGGCGAAAGCGCTTGCGGAGCGCAACTGGAACAACCGCGAATACGAAGAGGCATCAACACATACCCGCCCCCGCTGTGACCATGTGAAGTATGAAGCGCTTTACCCCGACTATGACAGAATGCAGGCGCAGCCCATTATTATCCCAGGCGTCAGGAAGGTCGCGGAACGTGAAAGGTAGGAGATGAACAGCAGTGAGAATCAATAACACGTCAAGGCAGAAAATCAGGACGTTTCGAAACCTTAAGGATACGACATTCCCCTGCAAGTGCGAGCTTTGCAATGCGCATTACTTGCAAGCATCGCCAAACGCTGGCGTTTGGCCCTCTCAGGTGGCTGCGCCCCCTGAAACCCCGCAGTGAACGGAGGCATCCTATGACAAATCGACATATCAAGGTTACGTTCCGGCTCAACAGCGCGGAGTCCGAACGCTTCAAAAAACGCGTTCAAAAATCGGGCTTGTCGCAGGAGGCGTACATACGCAGCATCATAAACGGGCTTATCCCCAAGGAGAAGCCGCCGCCTGACTTTTCCGGCATGATGAGGGAGCTGCACAGCATTGGGGACAGCTTAGACAAAATCGCACGGGAAGCCCGGGCCATGGATGCGCCTGATGCAAAGCGGTATGACGAAAACGTGTCCAAGCTGAACAAGGCCGTCGTTGATATTATGAATGCCGTGATGTTGCCCTTCAAACTGGAATAGTGGGGGTTACCTCGCTGTGGCGCGTTTCCGGATGGCTTGGCAAGCTGGTGATATATGTGGAGAACCCCGACAAGACCGAGGACCCCGCCTGCTTTGAAAAGCGGGGCATAACGGCAGAGCAGGCGCAGGGGCTATCCGACGTCATCGACTACGCCGCGCAGGAACGAAAAACGCTTATGCAAAACGAACACGCCGAAGTCCAGCGCCGGTTTGTAACTGGCGTGAACTGCCGGGCGGAAACTGCCCGTGATGAAATGATGGCTGTAAAGCGGGGTTTTGACAAAACGGGGGGCGTAGTCGCATATCACGGGTACCAGTCGTTTGCCCCCGGCGAGGCTACCCCTGAAACCGCGCATGAGATTGGCCTTAAGCTGGCATGGCAGCTATGGGGCGGCAAGTACCAAGTGCTGGTCGCGACCCACCTCGACAAGTCGGACCATCTTCACAACCACTTCATTATCAACACCGTTTCGCATATCGATGGGAGAAAATTTCACCGCACCAACAAAGACTACTTCGATATGCGCAGGGCGTCCGACGCCCTGTGCCGTGAATACGGGCTTTCTGTTATCGAGGAGGACCCGGAACAAGGAAAAGCCAAGCACTACGCCGAATGGAAAGCGGAGAAAAACGGCCATCCGACATGGCGGTCACTGGTGAAGTCAGACGTAGACACTGCGCTGCGCCGGTCCATGACGGAGCGGCAGTTTTTTGAGAACCTGCGCAAGATGGGCTACGCAATAAAGGGCGGTAAGGACATATCGGTAAAACCCCCCGGGAAAGAGCGGTTCGTCCGGCTTCACCGCAACTTCGGCGAAGCATATGCCATCGAAAGCATCCGCCGCCGCATCCTGGCCCAGGCCCGGCCGGAGCGGCTGGTCATACCGGCGGAAAAACCGCCGGGAAAAATGCAGTTCAGGGGCACGTTCCATAAGTCGAACCGCCGGACAGGGCTTCGCGCCCTCTACCTTTATTACCTTTACCGCATGGGCGCATTTAGGAAGGCGCACGGACCGCCGCCAAAGCAAGCTTATTTCCTGTTCCGCGAGGACATCAGGTTCATGCAGAGGATATCGGAGGAAACCCGTCTGCTCGTAAAACATGGCATTGATACCGTCGCACAGCTGCAAGCCCACAAAGACAGCCTCGCCACTCAAATCGATGCCCTCACCGAACAGCGCAAACTGCTGCGCAACCGTTGCAGGCGCGTTGGCGTCGACGAAGGCACGCTTGGCGCCACCAAAGCTGAAATCGCCTCGATAACGAAAAACATCGGCGCATTGCGGCGGGAGATGAAGCTGTGCGACGAAGTAGCCCGGCGCTCTGTCGAAATGGAGGGCAAGCTGCGCGTTGCGAGGGAAGCTGAGAAAACGAAAGGAATGGAGCAAGTAAAACATGAGCTATACAGACAACGCGGCTGAACAGATCGTTAAAATGAGTTTGGATGGCGCGGAGGCCGCCGTGCGGATCACAGGCGCGGCGGCGAAGGAAATAGCGCTGATGCTGATCGCGGCGCTGAAGAAGCAGGGCAGCACGCTCAAGACTAAGGGGAAAGAGCGGCTGAACACAATGCTCAAATCGGGGAAGCCGTTGGAGATTTTCTCGGTGAAGGAATCCGACCTGAGAAAATTTGCGCAGGGCGCGAAGCAGTACGGGATCGTCTACTGCGTGCTGCGCAGTACGAAAAACAGCCCGGACGGCCTCTGCGACGTTCTGGTGAAAGCCGACGACGCCCCGAAGATCAGCCGGGTGATAGAGAGGTTCAAGTTCGCCACCATCGACAAGGCCAGGATCGAAAGCGACTTAGTTCAGGAAAGAGCCGAAAGAGGGGCTGAACAGCATACCGGCGATTCGATCTTCGACGAGCCGCACCGGCAGTCCTGGCTAAACAGGGACGATACGCCGGACGCGCCGGACAGAAGCGACACCGACGATCTGGTCAACGACCTGCTCGGCAAACCTGAAGGAAAAACTGTCCAAAACGAGCCGAAACCGCCAGTGCCAAGGCCCAAAGATATGGAGGCGCCGGACACCCGCCCTTTAGCCTCGGCGACGCCGGAGGCGAGCGGCGATCCGTTCGGGAGTATCTTCGGACGCAGCGGGAGTTCCGGAAAAGATATTATCCATGAGCCTCCGGATTCCGGCGAACCCTCCGTAGCCGAAAACGGCCTTGATGATGTTTTCAAGCGGAACGAGCTTGTTTTCAGCAGCAATGAAACAAGGGGGAAAGGCGCGATGGGCAGGCAATCCGTCAAAGACGAGATCCGCGAGATCAAGGCTGAGAGGTCTGCCAAAGAAAAAGATAAAACCCGCAAAAACGACCGGGCTGCGCCTGAAATACGGAAACCCGGCCCGGGCGCTACACATACGCAGCCGCAGCGCGGCAGAAAAACAAACAAAAAATCGAAAGGAGCAAGATGAAAATGAACAACTATGACGACCTGCTGACAGGCGCGCGCGCCGAAGCGCAAGCCCCCCAGTTCTCAAAGGAGGACTGGATCGCCAAAAAGAAAGCCGAGCGCGACGAAGTGTACGCGCTCTCCGACGCCATTGCCATTGAGGTGGCGGGCGACGGCAGCAAGTTCCGCGAGTTCCTCGACGTGCAGGCGCGGCTCGACAGGTACAGCGCAGTCAACGCCCTGCTTGTGTTTGCGCAGAAGCCGGAGTCGGCCAGGCTTGGGGACTTCGAGCACTGGAAAAGCCTCGGCGGATACGTAAAACCCGGTCAGGCGGCGATCTCGATACTCGAACCGCATGAGTACACCAAAGACGACGGGGCGCTGGGCGTCGGGTACAATGTTAAAAAGGTGTTCGACATATCGCAGGTCGACGCCCGGAAAATGAAGGCCGATCTCGCGCCGCCGACATACTCCGACCGCCAGTTGCTGGCTGCCCTCGTCCATAACGCGCCGATGGAGATAGCCAGCGTGGACTCCTTGCCCGGAAACGCAAATACCGAAACCGACATGGCTGACGGCAAGGTCATGGTCCGGAGGGGCATGGAGTTTGCCGAAATTTTCAGGAGCATCGCCCAGGCGCTTGCGGACGCGTATTTGAGCGAGTGCCCCCAGGGCCTGGTCAACGACGGTTTTTCCGCATACTGCGCCTCATATCTGCTGTGCAAGAAATACGGGGTCGACGCCAGCCGGTTCACCTTCGACGAATCGCCCAAAGCCTTCGGCGGGCTGGACGCGCAGGAGGTCAAAGCGAGCCTCGCGCAAATCCGGGACGCCGCAGGCGAAACCGCCCTGCGCATGTCGCGGCAGCTTGAAGCAGCGAGCAGGGCGGCGAAGAACCAGGGGGCGAGGTGATCGGAATGAAGGAGGACAAGAAAACCATACGCTTCGACGCTTATGAGGAGGGCGCGGTGATCGACGGGCTGAACAGGATACGGACCGAACAGCTTGAGAAGGACGAGTGCACCGACTTCATAAGCAGCCTCATGCTGAAAGTCATCCGCGCCCCGGTAAGGAAAGCGAGGATCCGGGATGAGGCGAGGTAGCAACAGGCAAGTGCTGGCGATGAGCGCCATCAGGCTTGTCCCCGTTGTGTGGCTGGCGCTGATCGTGGCGCCGTCCGTGTCCGGCGGCCTGCCCGGGATCGTTAGCAACTTCCCGGAGGCAATAAATAACCCGATGAAAATAACATGGTGCGGGGACAGCCTGAAAACTGCCCTCTTTTTTATCGCCGCCTATGCCATCGGCGTCGGAATCCACCTCTCGTCAAAGCGAAACAGGCGCCCGCGCGAGGAGCATGGCAGCGCGAAGTGGGGCGACGCGTCCGCCGTCAACAGGAAATACGCCGACAGGCGCCTTCCGGAAAACAAGCTGCTGACCCAGCACGTCCGGCTCGGGTTGGACGGGAAGAAGCACCGCCGTAACCTCAACATAATGGTGGTCGGGGGCAGCGGCTCCGGTAAGACAAGGTTTTATGCAAAGCCAAATGCGATGCAGGCGAACACGTCGATGGTCATCCTCGACCCTAAAGGCGAGATTTTGAGGGATACGGGGCATCTGCTGGAAAACAGCGGTATGGAAGTCAAGGTGCTGGACCTTATCAACATGTGGCGGTCGCATTGCTACAACCCTTTCAATTACCTCAACGACGACAACGATGTGCAGAGGCTTGTCACAAACCTGTTCAAAAGCACGACGCCCAAAGGCTCGCAGGTGAAGGACCCGTTTTGGGACACGGCGGCGGCGATGCTGCTATTGGCCCTGATTTTTTATCTGGTTTATGAAGCGCCGCCCGACGAGCAGAATTTCTCCATGGTCATGGAAATGCTCCGCGCCGCCGACGCGAGCGAGGAAGTCGAAAACTACCGCTCGGTCCTGGACGAGCTCTTTGAGCGCCTGGAGATGCGCGACCCTGAACACATCGCGCTGAAATACTACCACAACTACCGCTCCGGCAGCGGCAAGACGCTCAAATCCATACACATAACATTGGCGTCGCGGCTCGAGAAGTTCAACCTCGATTCGCTTGTGTCGCTCACTGTGACGGACGAGCTGGAGCTTGCGTCGCTCGGCGAGAGGAAGACGGCGCTGTTCATCGCCATCCCCGACAATGACAGCAGCTTCAACTTCCTCGTCAGCATTCTGTACACGCAACTGTTCCAGCAGCTTTTCTATATCGCGGACCATAAGCACGGCGGCACCCTGCCGGTCCATGTGCACATGATAATGGACGAGTTCGCCAATGTTTCGCTGCCTGACGACTTCGACAAGATTTTGTCGGTCATGCGCTCGCGCGGCGTGTCGGTCAGCATCATATTGCAGAACATAGCGCAGCTTAAGGCGCTGTTCGAGAAGCAGTGGGAGAGTATCACGGGCAACTGCGATACTTTCCTCTACCTCGGCGGCAACGAGACGTCGACCCACAAGCTGGTCAGCGAGTCCTTCCTGGGCAAGGCGACCATCGACACGAACACCTATGGCAAGTCCACCGGGCGCAACGGCAACTACAGCACCAACTACCAGATCGCGGGGCGCGAGCTGCTCACGCAGGACGAGATAAGGATGCTGGACAACCGCTACGCCCTACTTTTCATCAGGGGCGAGCGCCCCGTGATGGATGAAAAGTACGATATCCTGCGCCACCCGAACGTGCGCGGGACTGCGGACGGCAAAGCGGAAAAGTTCAGGCACGGCGAAGTCACGCAAGCGAAAGCCGCCATCGCCCGTATCGGAGACGCCAACGCCGAACTCATGAAGGCCCTGGGACTGCTTGGCGGCGATCAAGAACCGCCGCCGGATGGCGATAACTGGGAGTTGTTGTCTGATGAGGACCTGGAAGAATTATTCAATCATAACAAGGAGGAGACACCAAATGAACAAGAAACAAACAAATGAAATCCCCTGCCTGAAGGCAGGCGCCAACAAAGGCTTCCGCGCATACGCAGCCGCTGTGCTTGCGCTCACCCTGCTGATAGCTGTCGGCGCCCCGGCATACGCGGCGGACGACCCGGTGGAAGTAGTGAACAACCTGAGCGACTTCATATTCGGGCTTATACGCGCCATCGGCCTCATACTGCTCGGCTTCGGCATCGTCCAGATCGGCATGTCGCTAAAATCCCACGACCCGTCCCAGCGCGCCAACGGGTTCCTGACTTTGGCCGGAGGCGTGATCATCACTTTTACGCGAGAGATACTGACGCTCATCACAGGATAGGAGGTGGCCAAGTGTGGATCGTTGACAACCTGAACCATGCGCTGGAAACGTGGAACTCGGCCCTTGAGGCCCTTTGGGGCCTCCTCACGCAATCGCCGGAGGCATTCCGGGGCGGCGCGATTTGGGGCGTGATGGTGACCATCCACGGCGCGGTCCAGGCTATCGCCCTGGGGCTGCTGGTCCTGTTCTTCGTAGTCGGCGTGATGAAGACGATGGGGTCGTTCGCGGAGATGAAACGCCCGGAGGCCGCGCTCAAGGTCTTTATCCGCTTCGTGATAGCGAGGGCGGCAGTCACATACGGGCTGGACCTGATGCTTGCGCTGATGCAGGTCGTACAGGGCCTGATATCGAATATCATGAGCGCGTCCGGGCTTGGCGCGTCGTCGCCCAGCACCCTGCCCGGCTCGATAGTGGACGCGATCGCCGAGGTCGGGTTCTTCGAGAGCATACCGCTCTGGGCTGTGACGCTGATTGGCGGATTGTTCATCATAATAATATCGTTCATCATGATCCTTAGCGTCTATGGGCGCTTTTTCCGCATATACCTTTACACGGCAATAGCGCCGATACCGCTGGCGTCCTTCGCGGGCGAGCCGTCGCAGGGCGTTGGCAAGGCTTTCATAAAGAGCTACGCCGCAGTCTTGCTCGAGGGCGCGGTCATAGTGCTGGCCTGTGTGATCTTTTCTTATTTCGCGTCCTCGCCGCCCCCGGTAAGCACAAGCGTCGCGGCAGTGACTATGGTCTGGTCATATGTAGGCGGCTTTCTGTTCAATGCCCTGATTTTGGTGGGGTGCGTCAAAATGGCGGACCGCACGGTCCGGGAGATGATGGGGCTTTAGCCCTTGCAATTACTTAGTTTCTATGGAGGTAGAGAATGGAAATCAAAATAAACCGCGAAGTGCGCGACTACTCCGAGTCCGTTTTCTTCGGGCTCAGCCTCAGGCAGTTCGTTTTCTCTGGCCTGGCAGTCATCGTCGCAGTCTGCGCGTACTTCATACTAAGCCCGCGCTTCGGCACAGAGACCGTATCGTGGGTGTGCATACTCTGCGCTGCGCCCTTTGCGGCGATGGGGTTTATAAAATACAACGGCATGGCTGCGGAGCAGTTTGCCTGGGCATGGCTGCGCTCGGAGTTCATAGTGCCAAAAAGGCTGGTGTTCCGCGCGGAGAACATCTATGCGGAAGCGCTGAAGCCTGTCATAAGCCAATGTCATGAGGGGAGGGCGCGAAATTGAAAACATTGAAACGGCTGTTCCGTCTGGACAAGGAACGATTCAGGATGCCCCGGAGCGTCCAGCAAGTGATACCCGTAAAGGCGATATGGGAAGATGGCATCTTCATGGTCGGGGCAAACAAATACGCCAAGACGCTCCGCTTTGAGGACATAAACTACGCTGTCGCGTCCAAAGAGGACAAGGAGGCGATGTTCCTGGAATACTCGGAACTCCTCAACTCCTTCGACTGCGGGGCGACATACAAGATAACCATACTTGTGAAGAAGCTGGACAAGGAGGAATTCAAGGAGTCCATCCTCATCCCGCTCAAAGGCGACGCGCTGGATGTCTACCGCTCCGAGTACAACCGGATGCTGCTCGACGAAGCGACAGGCTCCAATGGGTTTGTTCAGATGAAGTATATAACTGTGAGCGTCCACAAGAAGAGCATCGATGAAGCGCGCAACTTCTTTTCCCGCGTCGTAACGGACTTGTCCGCGCACTTCAACCGGCTCGGCTCGCGCGCAATCGTTCTGGACGCCTGCGACAAGCTGCGCATCTTCCATGACTTCTTCAGGCCCGGGGAGGAAAGCGCGTTCAACTGGGGCGCGAAGGCCGCAGCGCGACTTGGTCATAGCTTCAAGGACTATATCTGCCCAGACACGTTTGAGTTCGAAAAAGACCACTTTATCATGGGCGGCCCCGGCGCAGCCACGGATCCTGGTTCGTGCGGCGGGAGGTACGGGCGCGTCGTTTTCGTGCGTGATTATGCGAACTTCATAAAAGACGGCATGGTGTCCGAACTCTGCTCGTTCAACCGCAACATGGTACTGAGCATCGACGTCATACCGATACCGACCGACGAAGCCGTGCGCGAGCTTGAGAAGCGTGTGCTCGGCGTCGAGACCAACATCACAAACTGGCAGCGCCGCCAGAACAGCAACAGCAACTTCAGCGCGGTCATACCTTACGACATGGAGCTTCAGCGCAAGGAGAGCAAGGAGTTCCTCGACGACCTGGTGACGCGCGACCAGCGCATGATGTTTTCCGTCATGACGATAGCCCTCACGGCGGACAGCAAGGAGCAGCTCGACAGCGACACGGAGACGCTGTTCTCAGTGGGCAGGAAACACCTCTGCCAGTTCGCTACGCTCAAGTACCAGCAGATGGACGGCCTGAACACTGCCCTCCCGTACGGGGCGCGAAAGATCGACGCCCTGCGGACGCTGACCACAGAGAGCGTCGCCGTGTTTATCCCGTTCCGGGTCCAGGAGGTTTCCGACAAGGGCGGCATTTACTATGGAGTAAACGCCATCAGTCGCAACATGATAATCTGCAACAAGCAGAACCTCCTCAACCCCAACGCTTTCAGGCTCGGGGTGCCCGGCTCCGGCAAGTCGATGGGTGCGAAAGCGGAACTGGAGTTTATCGCCGTAACGACAGACGACGACATCCTTGTCTGCGACCCCGAAGGCGAGTATGGCGAGCTCATCGAGGCGCTTGGGGGGCAAAGGGTCATCGTCGCCGCAGGCAGCCCCCACCATATCAACGCCATGGATATGGTTGATGGCTATGGCGACAACAAAGACCCCATCATCGACAAGTCCGAGTTCATCCTGTCCCTGTTTGAGCAGCTGGACCGCAACCGCAATTTGTCGGTCGTGGAAAAAGGCATCGTGGACAACTGCCTGCGGAACGTATACGAGAACCACCGGGGCGGAGGCCCATTGCCGACCCTCAGCGTATTGCAAAGCGAACTGTTCAAGCACAGCGCAAAGGAGGCGGAGGGGCTTGCGAAATCCCTGGAATTGTTCACCAACGGCAGCCTCAATGTGTTCGCCCACCCCACGAACGTCAACACCCAAAACCGCATGGTCGTCTACGACATCCTCAACCTCGGCAGCCAGCTTAAGACGATGGGGTTGCTCGTCGTGACGGACGCGATAATCAACAGGGTGTCGGAAAACTGGAAGAACGGCAAGCGCACGCACATATACATAGACGAGCTGCACGTCGTTTTCCAGAACGAGTATTCCAGCAACTTCTTCTCGTCCGCGTGGAGGCAGTTCCGCAAGCGCAACGCCTACCCTACCGGCATCACCCAGAACGTCGAGTATCTTCTGGATTCGGTCACTGCGCGCACGATGCTCTCAAACTCGGAGTTCATTGTAATGAACAACCAGGCGGCCTCAGACCGCGCGGAGCTTGCGAGGCTCTTGAACATTTCCGAGCAGCAGCTTTCCTATGTCACCAACGCGGACTCGGGCTGCGGCCTGATGAGGATAGGGAACGCCATCGTCCCGTTCATACACAAGGTAAGCCCGCAGGTCCAACCGGCGTCATTTCGGTTATTAACTACGAAGCCAGGGGAGGGTTAGCGTGAAGACGATCAAGGAGAGGGTCAAGGTTGAGGGTATCAAAACCCTGGACAGATCATTAAGCGCCACCAGGCGCGTAAAAAACACATACGCCCGTACAAAGGAACGCGCGGAGGAGACACAAGCACATCGACACTCGTCCCCGGCGGGGTACGCAGCAGAAAGCATTCAGGACAAAGCGGGCAATGCGGCACGAGAGGTACTGCATCACTTGCCCAACCCAGGTAAAAAAGCGGCAGTGAACTTTGAAAAAGCAAAGGGCTACTTTCAGGAGGCAAAACGCGGTACGACGCAGGTGCGCCAATCTTTAAGCGAGGTCAGGGCGGGCTCGGCCCCTGACCTCGCTACCGCCAAATCGCAGGGTTTGCGCGATGGCAGGAACCCTGCAAAATCCAGCCCAAAGCCTCAGATGGGCGATACGCAGCGTGGCGTATTGCGGCCCGGATATCTCAATAAGGGCGTCACCGGCAGTAAAGCCACTGACGGCGCAGCTAAGACTGCGGTAAAAAACAGCAAACCAACCGCGAAGGGGGGCATTAAGACGGCGAAGAAAACTGTTAAGACTGCGGAGCGGACAGCGCAGAAGACAGTTAAAACGGCTAAGCATTCCGCTAAGGCCGCGCAAAAGTCGGCGCAGGCGTCGGCGAAAGCGGCAAAAGCCGCCCAGAAGGCTGCCCGCGAAGCTGCGAAAGCCGCTGCAAAGGCCTCTAAAGCAGCGATAAAAGTGGCAGTGGAAGTGGTCAAGCTGACCGTCAAGGCCATAAAAGGGTTGATTTCCCTGATCGCTGCCGGCGGCTGGATAGCCGTGCTGGTCGTTGTTGTCATTTGCTTGATTGCATTGCTGCTCGGTTCAGCTTTCGGGATATTCTTTTCCGGTGAGGAAAACCCGGACACGGGGCTGACGGTCAACGGGGTCATAGCGGAGATCGATGCGGAGTACACTGATTTTATAAACACGATCATAGCCGCAAACCCACATGACCTCCTTGATATGTCCGGTGCGAGGGCGTTATGGAAGCAGGTTCTCGCCGTCTACACTGTCAGGACTGTGACAGACCCGTCGAACCCGATGGAAGTCGCTACGATGAATGATACAAAAGCAGTGTTGCTGCGGGCTGTGTTTTGGGATACGAACACGATAACACACTCCACCCATAAGATCGACGTGGAGGTTGATGTGCTGGACGAGGACGGGATGCCGACGGGCGAAACTGAGACTGACACATATACTGTACTGAGAATCATCGTAACACGAAAAACCATCGATGAGATGGCGGCTCATTACGGCTTCAACGCCGCTCAAAAAGAGTGGCTAAATGAGCTTATGAAGCCGGAGTATATATGCCTGTGGAATGCACTATTATACGGTGTCACATCCATTGGCGACGGCTCAATAATAGAAATCGCAGAAACGCAGCTTGGCAACATCGGCGGGGAGACGTTCTGGCGTTGGTACGGGTTTACAGAACGCGATGAATGGTGCGCGATGTTCGTATCATGGTGCGCATACCAGGCGGGGCTTATCGACTCCGGCGTTATCCCCCGGTTTTCATCGTGCAGGGTCGGGATACAGTGGTTTCAGGACAGGGGGCAATGGCAAGGGCCCGGTTATGTGCCAGCGCCCGGCGACCTGATATTTTTCGATTGGGAGCCGGACGGGACAGCCGACCATGTTGGGATCGTCGAACGCGTCACGGGCGATGAAGTCCACACTATTGAGGGCAACTCCAGCGACTCTGTCCGAAGGCGCAGCTACAGCTTTGACAGCGGTAAGATTTTTGGGTATGGCATCCCAGGTTACTGACAATCTCATGAGGGCATCAAGATTGAAAAGATCGTGAAATCTTTACTTGCTCACTAGAAAAGGCGTGAATCATACCTCACGCCAAGATCTTGATGAAAGCGGTTTGTGAGAGCTAATTGTCTACAGAGGTTCCCGAAATTTTAAACTCTAGCGACGCTAAGGTGCATCATCCTTTGATGCCATCAGTGTATTCATTATTTATATGAATTATTGGTACTTGTAAATTGCAATAGGTTTTTCCCCACTATTGTAAATATTTTTCCTCACCCCGAAGTGGGGAATTTTAGTTGCGTCAGCCTCCGTTATTCAGAAGCACAATGATCATGAACCAAGCTATCTG
>Ga0123353_10001360_pt1 | contig 29994 bp, 35 predicted proteins | sample TergutLab28metaG_3_FD_92763 | JGI IMG/M metagenome (GOLD analysis project Ga0123353, IMG submission 92763) | Labiotermes labralis P3 segment gut microbial communities from Petit-Saut dam, French Guiana - Lab288 P3 | ecosystem: Host-associated > Arthropoda: Insects > Digestive system > Gut ...
TCGCCGGTCTCTGCGCCAAGGGACAAACCGAAATAGAAGATATTTATCACATCGAGCGCGGCTATGAGGATATGGAGGCAAAGCTCCGCGCAATCGGCGCGGATATAGAGAAACGCAAATTCCCCGGGCCCGATGTAATGAGAATCGCGATGTAATATAGCAGGGTTGCCGCACATGGCAACCCTTTTTGGTAATTCTATACAAAATTCTATAATGAAATTTTAATATATTCGTAGACATAGTACCTTGCATTATATAGTACGGTGTGATACAATATAGATAAGGGAGATGGTTCCGTGCATGGAATTAACTCCGTTGAATCGGGTAAACACCGTTTCATATTAATGCATTTTATGAAAGGATTATATTAAATATGTATTGTGGTAAATGCGGGGCGCAGAACCCCGACGATAACTGCTTCTGCGGCAAGTGCGGTTACAAATGTGACACAGACACCCAAGACTCCGGCAATCATGCCGGATTTAAAGGAAACGATTACAGCAATGTTTTTAGCGACAGCGATGTACAGGCGAACAGGGTTCCCGCGCTGCTCGGGTATATTTTATTTTTTATCCCGCTCATCGCCTGTCCGAACTCGAAGTTCGGGCGGTTTCACGCGAATCAAGGGCTTATTATCCTTATTTTCGCGTTTGTTAACAGCCTTTTGCAAAGCATTTTTAATTTCGGGCGCTGGGGCTGGGGATGGTTTTGGCGCGCGAACTGGTTCCCCAATCCGTTTTCAATTATTACCGGGGCAATAGGTTTAATTCTGCTCGCCGCTATTATCTACGGAATTGTGAACGCCGCGAACGGGAAAGCCGTTGAAATCCCGATTATCGGGAAATTCAGAATCATAACATAATAACACCTATGTTATATAACCGATTAACTTGAAAAATGTTTTGCATTTTTCACAGCAAATGAGTTTACCGGCGCGCCGCAGGCGCGTAATCGGCTATGCAAATCGAATTAAGCCGATTCGCGGCTTACGCGGCATTTGCCGCGTCTTCAAAAATGCTGAAGCATTTTTGAAGATAATTGATTATAAAAACGGGCGGATTATCATCCGCCCATACGCTGTTATTTTTAAGCTGTAAACCCGTAATATCTCTTCAGCTCCCGCAGAATCATCACGATAGTTTCATCCTCAGGCATAAAGAGAAAATCACTGTTGACCTCCTCGTCGCCAATAAAAAAGCTGTTGTTAATGATTACAAGCGGACTGTTTCGTTCTTTATTTTTGTCAAGCCCGATGTCTTCGTCTATATTTTTGCTATGCGTGGGGGGAGAGATGTCGATTAACTGCCCCGTCATGGAGGCAAGCGAGTTGCAGTATGCGCCCGAGGTTATGTTTCCGATTTCCTGGATTACAGAAAGGCTCATCTCGTCAAGGTCGCCTAAGCACTCGACGTTATTCTGGAAGAAGTAGTTTATAATCTTGACGGCGAACTGCTTGCTGAGAAGCTGCAGAATGTTACCTTTTGCGGCGCCCTGAAGCCCCAGCCGCACCGCCCAGCAGGTTTCGCTGCGCTGTTTGAGGTAATCGGAGGTTTCCTGCGGCGACATTATGTAGACCGACGGCGTGCTCATTACAACCTTCATACTGAGCATCTGCGCCAGTGACGTGGACGCATGACCCATGCCGATACTGCCGATTTCTTTTAATATGTCAAGGTTTTCATTCAAAAGTGTAGTAAAGTTATCCACTGTTATATCTTCCTTTCGGGCTTTCGTGGTTATATTTTATTTTAACATATTTATTTGCTTTTTTCAAGAGTATTTTTTATTTGAAGTTATAAAGTTTAAATTAATATTATTAAATCGGAAAACGGCGTTTTTATGTACATTTGGTAAAGGTATACAAGAATCGCGTAAAACGATACTTTTAGTCCCTTTGGTAAAATTTGCATATATAGCTGCTTAACCGAGGAAAATTACGATTTTATATCTCTTTGGTAAAGAAAGGACTTAATTAAAGTGAGAATGAGAAAGAAAAAGAATCTTGCAGAGCGGGTTTTTGCATGCTCGGGATTATTAATTTGCAAATTATACAATACCGGTGAAGAACCGGAGGCGAAGTTACTTGATTTTTGCAAAATTTACGGTAATTCCGACCCCGTATGGCTTGAAATCGGCTGCGGCAAAGGAGGTTTCGTCAATCAGGCTGCAAAAATCTACCCCCATATCAACTTCCTTGCCGCCGAGAAAATTGAAAACGTCGCAGTTTCTGCGTTAGAGCGGACAAAGCTTGAAAAAATCCCGAATATCCGTTATATAACAGGCATGGCGGAATATCTCGGTCATGTAATTGCGCCGAACTCTGTTAAGCGCATTTATCTGAACTTCAGCTGCCCTTTCCCAAAGGAGCGCCATGCAAAGCACCGTCTTACCCACCCGGCTCATCTCGAAATATATAAGCGAATCCTCACCGCAAACGGGCTTATTATTTTTAAAACCGATAACCGCAGCTTCTTTGAGTATTCGCAGGAAAGTCTTTCCTCATGCGGATTCCACATACAAAACGTAACACATGACTTACATAACAGCGGTATTACGGGAAATATTATTACCGAATATGAAAAGATTTTTACAAAGCAGGGGCAGAAAATAAATTATTTAGAGGCAATTGTTGACAAACAGGCAATTTCTTGTTATACTAAAAGTGACAAAATTTAATGCGGGAGGTTACTCTTATGAAACTTACTACCATTTTGATTGGCGGAGCCGCACTTGTGGGTCTCGGGCTTTATTTAAGCAAGAAATTCGGAAGTAAAATCGAGGAAGACGATGATGTTGTGGTCGTTGCCGGCGAAAAAGAAACCTACGGCGAAAAACTGCACAAGGCTTCTATGTTCGCTGTCGGCGCGATTAAGACAGGCGCGGATAAAATAGTCGAGGGCATAAATGATATAAGAAAACAGGATATGGTAAAAAAAGGCGAGCAGACCATTTGTGACGCGAAAGAAGCCGCCGGTGATTTTGTCGGCGACCTTAAAGACAAGGTTACGGGCCGCGATAAGGTTATTGTCGTTGAAGAAGACGATATATTAGACGGCACCGACGACTTTTTTATGGCTGAAGATACTTCCGATGATGACTTTAAATAGAGAGTAAAACTTAAGGACGCCGACGGGGCGTCCTTTTGATTTTACCTGTCGTTAAAATCAATGTATTCGCGGTGTTTGCGGATGTTTTTATAAGCCGGCCGGATAATCTTTCCGCTTCCGGTAATCTCTTCCATCCTGTGCGCGCACCAGCCCGGAATTCTTGATATAGCGAAGATGGGCGTGAACAGCTCCTCGGGCAGCTCGAGCATCTTATAGACAAAGCCGCTGTAAAAGTCTACGTTTGCGCTGACGCCTTTAAAAGTCTTGCGCTTCGCGCCTATTACCTCGGGGGCGAGCCGCTCAACGCGGGAATAAAGCTCGAATTCGTTTGAAAGTCCTTTTTCTTTAGACAGCTGCTCGACGTACTGCTTGAAAATAAGCGCGCGCGGGTCTGACAGCGAGTATACCGCATGCCCCATGCCATAAATGAGCCCGGAGTTGTCAAAGCCTTTTTTATCAAGCAAATCTGCAAGATACTGCTCAATTTCATGGTCATTTTCCCAGTTCTTAACTTTTTCCTTCATATCGTCGAACATCTGCGATACCTTTATGTTCGCGCCGCCGTGCTTGGGGCCTTTGAGTGAGCCTATTGCCGCCGCAATCGTCGAATAAGTATCGGTTCCGGACGAGGTGACGACGCGCGACGTGAACGTCGAGTTATTGCCGCCGCCGTGGTCGGCGTGCAGAACCAGCGCTATATCGAGCACCTCCGCTTCAAGCTCGGTATATCTGTTGTCCGGGCGAAGCATGTAAAGAATGTTGCGCGCTGTCGAAAGCTCGGGCAGCGGCGCGTGAATGTAAAGGCTCTGGTCATCGTGATAATGCTTGTACGCATGATAACCGTAGACGGCGAGCCGCGGAAACAGCGAAATCAACTGCAGCGACTGCCGCAGTACGTTCGGGATTGAAATATCCTCCGCTCTCTCGTCATAAGAATAAAGCGTCAGCACGCTTCTTGCCAGCGAGTTCATCATGTCGCGGCTCGGCGCTTTCAGGATTACGTCCCGTGTGAAGCTTGCCGGCAGGTCACGGTATGCAACCATAAGCTCGTTGAAAAATTTTAACTGCTCGGGTGTGGGCAGCTCGCCAAAAAGAAGCAGATAAATCGTCTCCTCAAAGCCGTGGCGTTTATTCTTCACGAAGCCTTTCACAATTTCATCAATATCATAGCCTTGATAATAAAGCTTACCCTCGCAGGGAATCATATCCCCGTCGTCGATTGTGTAGGATTTTACTTCGGCTATATTCGTGAGCCCCGCAAGCACACCCTTGCCGCTGATATCGCGGAGACCGCGCTTCACCTCATATTTCGTATATAGCTCAGGGTTTATTTGCATGTTGCTTGTGACTCTCTCCGACAGCTTTATTATGTCTTCTGTAATTTCCGAGTAAGAACTCAATTTCTGTACCATAAAAATCTCTCCTTTCAACTTTTTAAGTATAACATAATTTCAATCGCCGCAGGCGATTGCGGCGGTAAAACCGCCGGCGGCGCAAACGCGCCGAATTATTGTTGAAATAAAATCACCGTTTCGGCTTTGCCGAAACCACCCGCAAAGCGGGTTCCAAACGTTTTACGTTTGGGTGCGTGATTTTATTATAACATAATTTTGTTGACAGGTCAACTGATTTATGTTATAATTTATGTGTATAATGTTAAAAGAGCCGGAGAAAACCATGAAAGTTATAAAATCTCATACTTATAATATAATCAACCCCGAGCCGTTTGAAATCCCGTATCCGCTTGTTTTTGAGCTTCTTTCCGGGAATACGCTGCTCGCCGAGTATACGATTTCCGAAACGGGCGTGGTTGATTACAGCTTTAATCCCAATGCCGGCGAAAAAATTTTAACCAGCATCAGACGCCCGCTTACAATTAATGACATTTATTTTCTGTTCACGAGCAGGATTTTTCCTGACAAAACGCCTTATACCGCTATTGAGCTGGAGCGCTTTGAGCTTTCGGAATACCATCCCTACACAGTAATCCGCAGAACCCGCGGCATGCTGCCGGGCGACAAGTACTGGCTGCGCTTCGAGGGTGAGGAAATCAATTATAAAGCCGCTTTACAGGAACACCGCGGTTATTACGAAAGAAGTTATAAGAAATACATGGATTCGCTTGCGGCGGCAAACGTTGAACTGTCAGCGGCAGATATTATCCCCGATGACAATAATGGCACTGCGGCGGAAAAGCCCGCGCCTGTCTCCGAACAACCCGCGGCACAAGCAGCAATTTCAGAAGCCGAGGCTGACGAAATGAGTGAGGACATGATATTCTCGCTGATGGCTTCAATGAGCGGCGAGCTAAACGAGGCTGATTCTAATATTAAATCAAGCGAGCCTGCAGCCGAACCCGTATCAGAAGGAGGCATGATGTCGGAGGACACGATTGCAGCTATGCTGGCGGCAAATTCTGTGCAGGAAGAACCAAAGCCTGCAGCCGAACCCGTATCAGAAGGAGGCATGATGTCGGAGGACACGATTGCAGCTATGCTGGCGGCAAATTCTGTGCAAGAAGAACCAAAGCCTGCAGCCGAACCCGTATCAGAAGGAGGCATGATGTCAGAGGACGCGATTGCGGCTATGCTGGCGGTAAACTCTGTGCAGGAAGAACCAAAGCCTGCAGCACAAGAGTCAGCCGCTTCTGTGCCTGACGCCGCACCTTCGCTTAAAGGGAATGAACCCGCCGAAACCTCCGGCGGTAATATGTCACCTGAAGCTATAGCCGCGCTGCTTGCAGCCAACCAATAAAACGAAACGGACACTATTTTAAAATAGTGTCCGTGTTTTTGATTAGTGCCGCTTATTTCTTTTTAATCGGGATTTGAACCTCTGTGAGCCAGTCAGATTCATTTTCCTTGTTCCAAATGCCGTCGATGTAGCTTTCCCTCGGATTATCAGCGGCGATGTAGCCGTTTTTTTCAATCCAGTCGTGAGCATAGGCATAGGCTTCCCCGATTCCTGTATACGCGCCTTTATGCATGACAGAAAGGGCGGTGACAGACTTTAATTCCTTAAATTTGAAGTCATTAAAGTCCGGGTACATCTTATCTACCGCTTCACAAAACTCAATGCTGATGTTACTTTCTTTGTGCTCGCCGTCAAGATAAATCACAAAGCAATACTCGGGGGTGGCGCATTTTAATTCTGGATATTTCTTTGCAATCTCTTCGCCGATTGCGGGAATGACCTCGAAATAAGCGTTGTAGTTTGGGATTGTTATCCTCTTGGAATAAACGATGCACTCCGGCAGTTCCTTTACTGTTGCAGAATAGTTCATGGTTTTCTCTCCGTTCAAAATAAATTCGATTCGGGAGAGTCGGTTTTTATTGTCGTCAAGCTCCGTCATGAGCTCAGCCCTGCGTTTTTGCAAAATCGGTTGCGGGTCGTGCCCGGACAAAATCGAAATGATTTCATTGATTGAAAGCCCGATTTGCCTGTACTGCTGTATTTTATGAAGCTTCACAAGCTGCTCGGTTGTATAAAGCCGATAACTTGTGAATTTATCAGTTTCTTCGGGTTTCAAAAGACCGATTTCATCATAATACCGCAGCGTTTTAACCGTCGTCTTACTCATTTTAGAAAACTCGCCGATACGGAACATAACCTCTCCTCCTTCCTCGTAATTTACATTCTACAGCCTCCTGTAAGGGGAGAGTCAATAGGTATTTTAAAAATATTTTTTAGTTATTATGACAGTCTGCTTTTAAAATCCCCGTACCCGAACTCCTTAATGATTTCAAGCTCTCCGCTTTGCCGTAAAACAGCAATCGACGGCAGCGGCATACCATTAAAAGTATTGTTCTTTACCATTGAGTAAATTGCCATATCGCAGAAGAGCAGCTTGTCACTGCTTTTTAGTTCACAGTCAAAACTATAATCCCCAATCACGTCACCGGCGAGGCAGGTGTTTCCTGCAAGCCTATACGTGTATTTTTTTTCTCCGGCTTCTCCGGCGCTGACAATCTGTGGACGATACGGCATTTCAAGCACGTCGGGCATATGGCACGCCGCCGAAGCGTCCAGAATCGCAATGTTCATGCCGTTTTGCACGACATCAAGCACACTCGCCGCAAGCCAGCCTGCATCAAGAGCCACAGCTTCCCCGGGCTCGATATAAACCTGTAAGCCGTGCGCTTCCATGCGTTCTATACACTGTATAAGCCGTTCTATATCGTAACCCTCGCGCGTTATATGATGCCCGCCGCCCAAGTTTACCCATGCGAGCTGCGGTAACAAATAAGCAAACTTCCGCTCGAACTCGTCAAGCGTGACCTGCAGCGCGTCTGCGTCCTGCTCGCAGAGCGTGTGGAAATGTAAGCCGTCAATGCCGCTGAGGTCTTTGCCCTGCAGACTTTCAAGAGTCGCGCCGAGTCGAGAGAAAGGCGCGCAGGGGTCGTAGATTGCATGGTTTTGCGTGGATTTTTCAGGATTTACGCGCAGTCCTGCGGTTATGTTGCCCGGGACCCGCGCTTTGTATTTATCCCACTGTGTAAATGAATTAAAAACTATGCAGTTACAAATTTTAACAAGCTCCATGAAGTCTTCCTCCGCATAAGCCGGCGAGAAGACGTGAACTTCCCTTCCCTGCATTTCCTCATAAGCGAGCCGTGCCTCAAAAAGCCCGCTTGCCGTTGTGCCGCTGATGTACTTTCCAATCAGCGGGTACAGCGAAAACGCCGAGAAAGCTTTCTGTGCGAGCAGAATCTTACAGCGCGTGCGCTTTTCCAAGCTGTGCAGTATTTCCAGGTTTTTTACGAGTGCCGCCTCGTCAATGACGTAACAGGGGGTTTTTAAGTTTTCGAGCCAGTTGTGCATTTTTTTCCTTATCCATTTTTAATTTTCACTTTTATCTTTTTCATCGCCCAGTCATAATGGCTTGCGGTCACGGATACGCAATAACTGCCTAAAGTTGAGCCGCCTACCCAAGGGAATGAGTTTTTCGCAAATAATTCATCATTTGAAAACTGCTCAATTAAATCTAATACTTTTTTATGGCTGCCGCAAAGCATTTGTTTTGAATCTGCATAGGTCGTGGATTGATGCTTTTCAAAGAACATAATGTTCATTTCGCCGTATGATTTCCAGTTATACGGCTCGGGTATAAACGGCTTTGCCTCGCCCTTTTGGTTAGATGCAACCCAGTTTAACAAAAGATTATGCCACTCATAAAGATGGGTGAGAACGTCGCGCAGATTCTTGTCGCGCTTCCAGTGCGCCTCTTTCTTTGATAATATGCTCTCATCAAAATTAAAATCTTCGTTTTGCTTCTCTGCCGGCATAGAATCAATCAGGCTCCACAGCTTTTCAAACTGCCCGTTCGCCGCTTTTATCAAATCCGGCTTTGTTGTAGGTCTGGACATAATAAATACTCCTTAAATATAGTTTTCTTTATTCTACAACAAGCAATATGACAACTGTATGTCTTATTCCACCAAAACTGGCTCAAAACACTCTTTCCACGGCAGCCCCCACTTGTTCAGCGCGTCCATGAACGGGTCGGGGTCGAAATCCTCGGTGTTAAAAACACCCGCCGGAGAGCCTGCGGCAGCAGTACCGGCTTCGCCGGAGTTCAACCCCCAACCCTGCATAATTAACATCGCGCCTATCATCGCAGGCACGCCCGTTGTGTACGAAATCGCCTGCGTGCCGACTTCCTTATAACATTCTTCATGGTCGCAGATGTTATAAACGTAGTAGTTTAGCGGCTTACCGTCCTTTACACCCTGCATGATACAGCCGATGTTCGTTTTGCCCTTAGTGCGCGGCCCCAGGCTTGCGGGGTCCGGCAGCACGGCTTTAAGAAATTGAATCGGTACTATTTGCTTGCCCTCGTACTCAATCGGCTTAATCGAAGTCATGCCTACGTTTTCAAGGCACTGAAGATGCGTAAGATAGCTCTGCCCGAACGTCATGAAGAAACGGATTCGCTTTAACCCTTTGATGTTTTTTGCGAGCGATTCCAGCTCCTCATGGTAGAGCAGATACATATCTTTTTTTCCGACTTCCTCAAAGTCATATTCGCGCTTGATTTCCATAGGTGCTGTTTCAATCCATTTACCGTTCTCCCAATATCTTCCGTTTGCCGATACCTCGCGTATATTAATTTCGGGGTTAAAGTTCGTCGCGAAAGGATAACCGTGGTCGCCGCCGTTACAGTCGAGAATGTCGATATAATGAATTTCATCGAAATAATGCTTCATCGCATACGCGCAGAAAACGCCCGTCACGCCGGGGTCGAAGCCGCTGCCGAGCAGTGCTGTAATTCCCGCTTCCTTGTAGCGGTCATGGTAATCCCACTGCCACTTATACTCGAATTTTGCGGTGTCAAGCGGTTCGTAATTCGCGGTGTCGACATAGTGCGTCTTTGTAGCGAGACAGGCGTCCATAATTGTCAAATCCTGATAAGGAAGCGCGAGGTTTAAAACCACATCAGGTTTAAATCTCTCAATAAGAGCAATGAGCTCCGCTGTGTTATCCGCGTCCACCTGCTCGGTGAAAAGTTTCGCGTCCGTCTTGTCTGCCCACTTTGCGGCAAGCGCGTCGCATTTCTCTTTAGTCCTGCTCGCAAGCATAATTTCCTTGAAAACCTTGCTGTTCTGACAGCATTTAGCAAATTCCGCGCTCGCCACGCCACCCGCACCTATTATTAATAGTTTTCCGTTCATTTTTCTTGTACCTTTCGATTTATAATTAATTAACTTCAAAAATTCTTCGTCATTTTTGAAGACGCGGCAAATGCCGCATAAGCTGTGAAGCGGCTTAATTCGATTGCATAGCCGATTGCGCGCCTATGGTGCGACAGCAAACTTGTTTGCTGTGAAAAATACAGAGCATTTTCAAGTTAATCGGCTATATAATTTAGTTTTATTCCTATGTCGGTGAGCCGCACACCGCGGTAAAAGCAAATCACAGTTCCGCAGATGAATAGCGAATTTACCGCGTACTCCGCAATTATCAATTTCTCGCCAAACTCAATAAGTGCAAAGAACTCCTCAAGGGTTCTCCTGCCGTGGTCGAAGTTTTCGAGCCTGTATATTACAGTCACGGATAACCAAATATACATGCCTACCAGTGCAAAGCAAGCGATAAAAAATACCACGCTCGTCGGCTTCAACAGCGAGTTTTTTAAATATCTGCCCACTTTTTTACGGCGCACGGAGAAAAGAATTGCGGTGATTATTCCCACCGGAATAATATACACAATGAGCGGTTTAACAAATCTTATGACCCAGGGATTTATAAGCTCCAAGTTATAAGCATATCTGATTAGCAAATGTGTAAGAATCACCGCGAACAGGCTTGTCCAGCTGATTGATAGTATTTTTACCGCTTGAGTTTTTCCGCGGAAATGCATGCCGATGATTATTATAAACAGCAATTCAAACAATAGAAAATCAACGATTCCGAGGTCATAAAAAATATAAAGAAAATCTTCGTTTTCTATATATGCTGTCAGTAAATAAAACGCAGTCCGGAGAAGCACCGCCGCCGATATTAATGTGTAATATTCCCCGTTTTTAATTCTCTTTTTCTGCATTACGATTCTACTTTCAATGAAAGTAAAAGCTCGCGCAGAACCTTGCACGTTGCCGCCGTTGATGCGCCTGAATGGTCATAGGGCGGCGACAGCTCCGTCAAGTCGCAGCCGACTATATTTAATTCGCACACCTTACTGATTCCTGACAAAAGCTCGTTGAAGCTGATTCCGCCGGCTTCAGGCGTACCTGTCGCGGGAAACACGGAAGTGTCGAGCACATCTAAGTCAATCGTGAAATACACCGGCTTCTTTTTGAGCTTACGCACGATTTCATCAAGGCCGTCAAGGTTGAATTTTTGCGTATAAACACGGTCTTTAGCCCACGCGAATTCTTCCCTGTCGCCCGAACGTATGCCGAACTGGAATATTCTGCCGTCACCCGTGAGCTCGTGGCAGCGCCGCATAACGCAGGCGTGCGACAGCTTCTGCCCCAGATACTCGTCACGCAAATCAAGATGCGCGTCAAACTGGATTATCACCAAATCGGGGTATTTTTCAACTATAGCGCGTACCGCTCCGAGCGTTACAAGATGCTCGCCTCCGAGCATGACGGGCAGCTTTTCATCGGTAATTACCTGCTTCGTGTAGTTGTAAATCGTCTTCAAAACGGGCACGGGCGCGCCGTACGACAACTCAATTTCACCGCCGTCATAAACCTTTAAATCATTGAGGTCGCGCTCAAGATAGGGGCTGTATGTTTCAAGCCCGAAAGACTCGCGCCGGATTGCACCGCCGCCAAAGCGCGCGCCCGGCCGGTTCGAGGTCGTCCCGTCATACGGCGCGCCGAAAAGGATAATGCAGGCATCGTCGTAATTGCTGCCGCAGCCGATAAAAGTTTCAATATTCTGCGTTTTTTTCATTTTCGACATCTCGTAACATCTCCTCTACATAAGTCGGTAAAGCGAAACAGCCGTAATGAAGCTGAGTATTGTAATACTTCGTGTCAAATCCAAGGCTGTTCCACTTTGCGGGGTTTAAGTCGTTTGTGGGATGAAGCGTTTTTGACGCAAATCCGAAGAGCCAGTGCCCCGACGGATAGGTCGGAATATGCGCCTGATAAACCTTGCTGATTGGGAAAGTTTCCGCTATTCTTTTATGTGCACGCTGCATGGCGTTCGCATCGTTCTTGTAAAATGGGCTCTCGTGCTGATTCACCATAATGCCGTTGTCAGTAAGAGCCTTAAAGCAGTTGCCGTAGAATTCTTTGGTGAACAAGTCCTCGCCCGGCCCGAACGGGTCGGTGGAGTCCACGATGATTAAATCATAACAGTTATGGCACTTGCGGATAAACTTTAAACCGTCCTGATAGTAGATTTCAAGCCGGGGGTCGTGGAAAGCGCACGCGGTCGTCGGCAGGTACTTCTTGCTGACCTCAACCACAAGCTCATCTATTTCAACAAGGTCTATTTTCTCGACATAATCGTATCTGCAAAGCTCGCGCACCGCGCCGCCGTCACCTGCACCGATGACTAAAACCTTGCGTATATCGGGGTTCACAGCCATGGGAACGTGCACAATCATGTCGTGGTAGATGAACTCATCGCGCTCGGTGAGCATCATGAAGCCGTCGAGCGTCAGGAAACGCCCGAATTCTTTTGAGTAGAATACGTCTATTTGTTGAAATTCACTCTGCCCCGAATACAACTGCTTGTTCACCTTGATTGAAAACCGCACACCGTCAGTGTGGTATTCGCTGAACCATAAATCCATAATTACTCCATTTTCATTTTCGCTTCAATTAAATCTGCTGCTGAAATAATATCTGCCGGAAGCACATGAACATTTGGTAGATTGTTATCATGCCAACAATCTTCAATTATATAAAGAAAAACCGGCATACTAAAATTAAATTTCTCAGCTACACCAACGCCTCTTGATGCATAAGTCACTTCTGCCGCTCTCCATGTACTGCCGCTTCTTAGAATAAATGCAAGCAAACAATCACATGACGAAATCGTTTCATAAATTTCTGTGTAAAATTTTATTTTATGGTTGTCGTAGTCACTTAAATAAATTATTTCATGCCCGCGATTTTCCAGTTCTGATATTAAAACGAAAGCGTCCTTATAAAGTTCTTTTCCGCCATATTCATCGCCTATTTCCGCCCTTGAAATATAAATTCTCATTATAATTTTCTCGCCTTCCAATTCACAACACAAACAACAACGTCCCAATCGTTATCAAAACCGCACCGATAATTGTCTTAGCTGTCACAGCTTCTCCTAATATTATGAACGCCATAATCAGCGTTATAACAATACTAAGCTTGTCAATCGGCACAACCTTTGAAACCTCGCCGAGCTGTAAAGCCTTGTAAAAAAACAGCCACGACACTCCCGTCGCACAGCCCGAGAGAATCAGAAACACCCAGCTTTTCTGCGTTATGTCTGCGATTTCATTCTGCTTTCCTGTAATAAAAACCATACCCCATGCCATAACGAGAACAACGCAGGTTCGTATAGCGACGGCTAAGTTAGAGTTTACGCCGTCGATTCCGACTTTTGCGAGGATTGATACAAGTGCAGCGAAAAATGCCGCAAGCAACGCAAATAAAATCCACATATTAAATCCTCATTGGTTATAACGCTCGTTTCATCGGTATGTATATTATGCCGTCTTTTTCTTGCTGTTCACCTGTTTTTTCAAAACCTAAACACTCATATACTGTAACAGCATAAGGTGATGAGTTTACAGTTATTTGTGTTACATCTTGTTTATCGTTTAGCTCCTCAAGCACAGCACTAAATAATTTCTTCGCTATTCCTTTTCTGTGGTGCTGTTTATCAACGAACATGAGAGCGATATGGGAAATATCTCTTGTAGCTATAACTCCGATAATCTTATCGCCCCGGAAGTATCCCCACATCTTTTTATTTCCGGATTCCAAATTTGAAAATACTTCCTCATATTTCTTATCAAGATAATTTTGAAATGTATTCTTTCCCCGCTCTGAGTAATCAACAGCAACAAATTCCGAAAAAACCTTATTAACAAGGTCAAGTGCCTGCTCTAAGTCATTGCTGCCTATTTCTTTAATCATACTCAGTCACCTGCATATATTACAAAAATTCTATATTAATTTTCCTTATACTATTACATTCAGCCTTTCTATTTCCTCATCTTCCGTGCCCATCATGAAGCAGCCTTTCTCTTTTGCATACTTTATATAATCAACAATGTCAGCGGTAATCCGCTCACCGGGCGCTAAAATCGGTATTCCGGGGGGGTAGCACATCACAAACTCGCTTGAAACCCGCCCGACGGTTTCACTGAGCGTCAGTGAAATTTTCGCCGCGTAGAACGCTTCCTGCGGCGTCATCTCTACTACTGGGTCGATGTATTCCTGCGTCAGCATACCTGCCCTGCCGCGCTTGTGAAGCCTGCGGATTTCAGATAGTGCTCCGACAAGCCGTTCCAAATCGCACTCTCTGTCGCCGACGGAAATATAAGCCAATATGTTGCCGATGTCGCCGAATTCAACCTGAATGTCATAATCATCGCGCAGCAAATCGTAAACCTCAATGCCTGCAAGCCCGATTTCAAGCGTGTTTACGGGCAACTTCGTTATATCAAAGTCGTAAATAGTATCTCCGTTTATAATTTCCCGCGAGTATGCGTAGTAATCTCCGATGAGGTTAATTTCCCACCGTGCATACTCGGCGAGCTCCGCGGCTTTTTTAAAAATATCTTTTCCGTGTAAAGCAAGATTCTTGCGGGAAATATCAAGGCTGCTCATTAAAAGATAGCTTGCTGAAGTAGTCTGTGTAAGATTAATTATCTGCCGCATATAACTCTCATTAACGCCTTTATTAATCAGCAGAAATGAGCTTTGCGTGAGCGAGCCGCCTGACTTATGCATACTCACCGACGATAAGTCCGCGCCGGCTTCCATTGCACTGAGTGGCAGATTTTCTCCAAAATAAAAATGCGTGCCGTGCGCCTCGTCGGCGAGCACGAGCATATTGTTTTCATGTGCCAGTTCACAGATTGCTTTCAAGTCGGAGCATACGCCGTAATATGTCGGATTATTAACTAAAATCGCTTTTGCATCCGGATTTTGCTGAATTGCTTTTTTGACGTCTTCAAGCGACATTCCAAGAGAAATGCCGAGCGTTTTATTGACCTTCGGATTGATGTAAACAGGCGCAGCGCCGTTCAAGACCAGTGCGTTAATCACGCTTTTGTGAACATTGCGCGGGAGGATTAATTTTTCACCGCGCTTTGTCGCTGCAAAAACCATCGCCTGCACTGACGACGTCGTCCCGCCCACCATGAAGAATGCGTACGCCGCGCCGAACGCCGCCGCCGCGAGCCGCTCAGCCTGCGCGATTACGGAAACAGGGTTACATAGATTGTCGAGCGGCTTCATGGAGTTCACGTCCATACTCATGCAGGACCTGCCGAGGAAGTCAGTGAGCTCGGCGTTCGCGCGCCCGCGCTTATGCCCGGGCACATCGAAAGGAACAACGCGCCTTGACGTAAACTCTTCGAGAGCTTCTTTAATGGGGGCGCGGGATTGGTTTAATTCTTGCATCTATATATCCCTTTATTAATTTTCTGTACCCCTAAGCAACACAAAATCATCAACATAAATAACATTCGAGTTATACTCATCCTCGCCTGTTTCAAAGTAAATCAAAACGCGCGTATGGTGAGCGGGTCGGATATTTATTTTTCCGCGTAGCAAAATCCAGCCGTCCGGCGTCGTGTAATTTTCAGGATAGCGTGTGTCCCAGTCGTCGTGCTTGCTCCCGACAGGCAGCCAGTACTTCGATAAAATCCCGACATCTCCGCAGAAATCATCCATCGTATCAAAATGCGGGAAATCTACCCCGCCTATTGTGGCGTGTGTTTCCAAAGTCAGGGTCAGCCTTTGCGGAACGGCGGACTTTCCGAATTTCACCCACGCCTGCACCTCATAATCATATACGTCCTGCTTTAAATAAGATGTGACTTCAAGGGTTGCGCCGTTCCAGTTCATTCGCCGCCCCGATATTTTCATACACGCCGAACCGCTGAGCTTTTCCTCACCGGACAGCTCCACGCGCACATCATACTTGCCGTAATCAAAATGCTCGGGGTCGAGAATAGTCCTCGCCTCCCAGCCGTTTAATGATTCCTCGAAGTCATTATGATACAGTACGCGCGAGGGATTATACTTAAAATCAAATACATCTTTTTCTTTTATATCTTCCTCTGTTTTCTTTTTAAGCCACTTACCGAAAGGCAAAATACATCACCTCTTTTTTAATAAATATTGCTTCCCGAAAAGATTTCAATCATTTCCTGCCGCAGATTGTTCATGATGTCAAGCCTTGTCTTCGGCGGGATTTCATATACATCAGCGTTAAACAGATAATTCTGCAAGTCTATGTCTTTAATCAGCATTTTGGTATGAAAAATATTCGACTGATAAACGTTCATGTCCATCGCATCGTATTTCGCAAGGGTGGCTTTGTCGATGTATTCCTGTATGCTGGTGATTTTATGGTCGATAAACAGCTTCTCCCCGCCGATTTCCCGCGTGAATCCGCGGACGCGGTAGTCCATTGTTATTATGTCCGAATCGAAGCTGCCGATTAAAAAATCCAGCGTCGACAGCGGCGTGATTTCTCCGCACGTCGTCACGTCTATGTCCACCCTGAACGTCGCGAGGAAGGTTTCCGGGTGGTATTCGGGATAAGTATGAACGGTGACATGGCTCTTGTCAAGATGCGCAATAACCTTATCGCCCGAAAGATGCTTAATCATACTCTCCTCTGCAATAAGAATTGTAACAGAGGCGCCCTGCGGCTCATAGTCTGCGCGCGAGATATTAAGAACCTTCGCGCCTATCATGTCCGTGACCTCAGAAAGAATGTTCGTAAGACGTTCGGAGTTGTACTGTTCGTCTATATAAGCGATATAATCGCGCTGCTCGCGCTCTGTCTTAGCGTAGCATACGTCGAAGATGTTGAAGCTGAGTGATTTTGTAAGGTTATTAAAACCGTAAAGCGTTAATTTGTTTTCCAATCTTTTATTATTCCTTTCCCGGCATCAGTAAATCATGAAAGTCCATCTCCCTTAACGGCAGATTTCTTCCAAGCTTGCGCGTTCCTTTCTATATTTGATGGAATTACAGTATACTATATTTTAAGTAGAATTGCAAGTATTATTTTACATGCTTATTCCGTATTTTTTTGCTACCCTTATATCATCGCCCATGAATTTCAGACAATCCATTGTGAGCAGCCTCGACATAATGCGGTCGCCATAACGTTTTTTTATTTCAGTTTCCGTAAAGTTTGTATTAACTATTAGCGGTAAGCCCGCATTAATGCGAGTGTTGAGAAGATTGTAAAAAGCAGCGATATAAAATTGGCTTTCAAACTCCGCGCCAAGGTCATCAAAAATAAGTAAATCAGCCTCCTGTAATAATCCGGCAGTATCGTTTTCGTTCTCACTATTAAAACGTGAAAAGTGCTCCTTTTCGATTTTACGCAGCAGGTCGGGCGCAGAGCCGTAAACCACGCTATAACCTTTTGCAATCACGGTTTTCGCAATTGCTAATGATAAATGAGTTTTCCCGAGCCCTGTCTTTCCGAGCATAAGAATACCGGTGCAAGGCAGATGAAAATCATTGGCAAAATCCCTGCAAAGCGTGAAATTGCGCGACATTTTGCTTCTTATATTAATGCCTGTGTCTGTATCTGTGCGGTCGGGATACATATTTATATCAAACATTTCAAAGCTGCTTAGCTTAATCGGTGCGGCATTATTCAACTCCTCCGATGCCAAGCGCTTGACAATCTCTTTAAAGCACGAACAGCGGCGGTTCTGATAAACACCGGTGTCACAGCACTTCTTGCAAGTGTAAATTTCACACAGATAATCCGGCGCATATTTGTACTGAACCAACAAATTTATTATTGCCTCCTGCGCTGTTAAGTTCTCGCACCGAAGCCGCTCCAAACGCGCTTGTACATCTTCTCCACTTAAAATAATCTCACAAAGCTTCATGCCTGTTTTCGCCATCTCGCGTCTAATTTCCCTGTACCGGGGAATTGCTTTTTCAATTTCTCGTTCGCGCAGATTTAATTTTTCTACAACAATTTCACGACGGCGTTTTATCTCTTCCTCCGCTTTTTTATAGAAATCAGATTTCATAATTTCCTTTTACCGCCTTACTTTTCATTAATCAATTTTGATATTAAATCTAAATCAAACGACGATTTTGCGTTATTGGTCTGCTGCTTTGCTTTCTTGAAATTCTTCTGCGACTGCTCGAGCTGCTCTTTATTTCTTATGCCGTCTTTTTTCCAGTTTTCAATAATCTTATCCATGTACGGAAAAACTTTTTTCACCTCTTGGCTTAGCGACAAGTCATACGCCTCGTAAATCATTTCCTCATCGTAACCCAGCGCTGACCATTTTCGGATAAAATCCTTCTGCTCTTTTGAAAATGCGTTGCTCATTTCAAAAAGCCTGCGAAGTTTATTCTCAAGGCTGCCGATTTCGCGTAATACTTTTATCTCGTCCTCCGCTTGGCTTATTGATAAAATCTCGCGTTCGTGCCAATCCTTTGCTATTCTTCTCATGTAGGCGGGAGTGGCTTTGCCGCATGAGGCGCAGTATTCAACCAGCATCAGCGCGCACTCGGCGGGAATCCCCACATCTTCGGTGATAATCATGAGTGAATTCTGCTCGTTGTGCCGCAGCGGCCTGCCGAAAATACGCTCACATTCCCTGAAGAGGAAGTCCATGCCCTTGCTGCCGCGGACGGCGCCTGCGATTTCTTTCGGGCAGAAGCGGGGTTCCCGCTCGAGTTCAATTTTTTTAAAGTTGGTTACAGGTCGGACGCTTTCGGATTTAATCGGCATATCGGCAGGAATAATTTCATTTTCCCGCATTGCAAAAATTCCTGTCTGCTCCCAAAAAAGCAGTGCGTCTTTTACGTCGTCCGTTTTTACTCCGGTACTTGAAGAAATTTCATCAGCTTCGATTTCGCTTCCGGCGTTCCGCAGAATGAAAAGCAAAACCTTTAAATTGTTGCCGCCTGCGAGTTTTATGTAGTTATCAACAACAGCCGCCGGAACCGCGAACACGCTGCTCCATGCGCCGAGATTGAGTTTATGGCTCATATTTTCATTAAGTCCTTTCTTCACCAAAGGTGTATGAAAACAGCGTTTTCCCCGTTTCAGTTGTATTTTGTTTCAAACATTTTTCTCCATTCCCTCCTGACACCAACGAATCATGAAATTATATATCCCCGGCGGTAAGGCTTATTTTAAGCTTTCATCTTGCCGCCTTTCAAAAGGGTGTACAGATTTAAGTATAGCACAAAAAACCCGCGCAGTCAACCTGCGCGGGCCGTATATATTAATTTTTGCTTCCCCCGACGCGCTCATTTCGCTTTCGTGAGGATTTACTTGAAACTTTACATTTTTTATTTAAACGCACTACTGCGATTAATCCGGCTCGCTTATAAAACTCTTCCGGTTTCTTTACACCTTCCGACGCTTTAAAGCGCAGTCATTATTTTGCCGGCATATAAATTTTCAAATAGGCTATGAACCTTTTCTTCTGCTAAACGCGATTGCGACACCGCCGCCTTTTCAAGCGTATTTCCGGTAGAAGCACCGACCTAAACCCGTTAAACTTTCAAACCGTTAGAGTTTTTCAATTTAACCGTGATTTCAAGCACTGCTCAATCGGCACACGAGCCGCAATCTGCGCTCAGCACTTTGATATCTGCATCCATTGGACTCGCCTCCATTCCCGGTCGTATTTGCATAACTCTTTCTTTACAGACTTATGCACCTGCCTCGGTTTCGTTTCTTACTCGCCTTTCGCTTCCGCTTTCTGCAGCCCTTGCGGTAATTTCACCATCGTTAATCTTACCGTTTTCGCCGCATGAGTTTCCGCTCAATTCTTTCTTAAATTTCTTCCGTGACTATAGAATACCATAATTATGCAACAATGTCAATAGTTATATTCAACAAATATTTTTAGGATTGTTTATTACTTTTGCCTATGTTTTATATATAACTTCAAATTAATGGAAGAAAATGCAGTTTTTCTTATTGACAAATGCGTATTTTTACTGTATACTTATCTTAAACACGAAAACAACACAAAGGTGAAAGTTTGAAAATTAACAACTGAATCGGGGAAATGTTTTTTTCATGATTCATTTGTGAAGAAAGGACTTAATCAAAAAGACATGGCTGACTTTGAAAAAGACGCAAACTTAGAAGAAACCGACGAATTTGAATCCGATATAATTGAGCTCGACGGAGAACAGTTTGAAATTATCGACGCACTGACTTATGATGATGTTAATTACCTTGCGCTCATTCCCTACGACGAGAGCGAGGAGGACGACGGGGACGAAGAGGTTGAGTTCATAGTTTTGAAAGAAGTTGAGGAAGACGGCGAGTTTTTCCTTTCGACGATTGACGATGATGAGCTTTCCGATAAAATCGGCGAGATGTTCCTGGCACATTTCGACGAGATGATGGACGGATTTGAGGAAGTTTGATTTAAAGCATACTGCTTCGTACGTTAAAGTATGGTTAATATAATCCAACACATATAAAACGGGATTTCTGCTCTGTCAGCGGATTGCAGACCTCCCGGCGGCTTGCCGCCGGACGAAGGGAGCGTGAACCTGCAGGCGAACTTTACCCACCCTGCCATCGGCGGGTTTTATATGCCATACCCACGGCGTTAGCGGTTCCGCCGGTTGCCTTTCGGGGCAGCCGGCGTTTTTATATTTGGAAAGTGAATTATTAAAATGAAAAATAGAATACATTTATTCGGCGCATCAGGTTCAGGTACTACCACTATTGCAAAAGGTATTTGCCAAAGAATCCGTTATAAACATTTTGATACCGATAATTATTTTTGGTTACCTGCAAATGAACCTTTTACATTACAAAGACCGCAGGAAGAACGAAAACAACTTATGGAAAATGATTTATCAAATTGTGACCGCTGGGTATTGAGCGGTTCTCTTGCAGGCTGGGGTGATATATTTATTCCGTTGTTTGATTTAACGGTTTTTGTGTATGTACCGCATGAAATCCGAATGGAACGCCTTAAAAAGCGCGAATATGAAAGATACGGTGACAGAATAATGCCGGGCGGAAACAAATATGAAAGCAGTATTGAATTTCTTGACTGGGCAGCTTCATATGATACAGAAACACGAACCGGACGTAATTTATCAAATCACAAAAAATGGTTTGACAACATCAAGGGCTGCGCTATAAAAATTGTAAATGAATCGTTGGAGGATAGTATAAACAAGGTTATTGAAGCTATAAATTAAAACGACCGTTTAAATCTAACGGTCGTTTTAGTTTATGTTTATTAGAGCCCGCTATTACTTCTGAGTTTCAGCCGGAGCCGGTGTGCCGTTCTTTTTTGCATTGATTTCGCTTTCCCACTGGTCAAACATCTGAAGAACCCTGTCTCTTGTCTGGTAGCTGATGCTCGGCAGATTTCCGCCTCTCGCGCCTGCGGCCTGCCTGAAGCCTTCGAGAAATGCATTCTTCAATGTCTGGAACTTGCTGTCGTCGCCGCCCGCCAGTGTTTTTGCGAATGTAAACAGACGTTCAGCCGTGGCTTCAACGCCCCAGTAATCATCGTGCTTTGCCGATGTAGCTTCCGCGGCCCTAAGTGCGTTTAAAGCGTCGGGAGTCTTGCCGAAGTTAAGCTTTCCGACCGCGCTTTTATTAATCTGCCCGTTGACCTGTGCCGAAACCATGCTGCTGACAGCGTCGTTCTTAAGCTGGCGCGCGGATTTGCCCGCTCTTGCGCGGAAATCCTCGCTGTCAATGCTGCGGTTTTCAGACCTGTTTGCGCCTTTGGTGTAAGCGGGCTTGTAAGTTACGTCCGCTTTCTGCTCAAGCTTGTCGATGTTGTTGTCGGCCGCCAGCGTTGTGCCCTTCTTCTGGGTTTCCTGTGACGCCGGCTTTGGAGCGGTGTGATGTGACGCTCTTCCGGTATCATGCGGTTTTTGTACGTTCATGGGATTCTCCTTTCGTCGATGAAAATGCCGCACCAATTTCCTTAAACTGGTACATAATACTTCATTTTTAATATCGGACGGAAACTTAGAAACTTTAGCACTCTGCAAAAATTATTTTCGTTGACAAAAGATTCTTTCTGTGATAAAATATGTAAGGTAAAATCAATTTACATAAAAGGAGATAAAATGGCTTTAATAGTTGACAATCTTGTCAAGCGGTACGGCGAGTTCACCGCCGTCAAAGGGCTCAGCTTCAGTATTGAGAAGCCGGGTGTCTTTGCGCTGCTCGGGACTAACGGCGCCGGAAAAACCACCTCAATCCGCGCAATTCTCGGTATGCTGTCAAAAGAGGGCGGCACGGTGACATGGAAAGGGCGGAACCTTAACACCACGCAGGAGCGTGTAGGTTATCTTGCGGAGGAACGCGGTCTTTACGCGAAATACACGGTTTATGAGCAGATGATGTATTTTGCGGAGCTCAAGGGATTAAAAAGACCTGCGGCTTCCAACGCCATTAATTCCTGGCTTGACCGCCTCGGCGCCTCGGAATATATCAAGAAGCGCGCCGAACAGCTTTCCAAGGGGAATCAGCAGAAAATACAGCTCGCGATTGCCCTCATATCCGAACCGGAGCTGTTAATTTTGGACGAGCCGCTGAGCGGGCTTGACCCTGTCAACACTGACCTGTTCCGCTCGGTAATACGTGATGAAATAGGCAAAGGCAAATTTATAATTATGTCCAGCCACCAGATGCCGACGATTGAGGAGTTCTGCGAGGATATTGTCATACTTCACAGAGGCGGAGCGGTTCTTCAAGGCAACCTTAACGAAATCAAGAAAGGCTACGGCAGGGTAAAGCTTTCGGTTAAAGCGGACGAGAATATCTTACCGCTCGCGCTTGAATGTGGGCTTGAGGTTGTCGCGCAGACTCCGAACCAGACAGACTTCAAGGTCGGCGCACCCTCACAGGCGGAAACATTCTTAAAAAAAGCCGTCGAAAACGGCATAACTGTGGTGAAGTATGAGCTGCGCGAGCCGAGCCTGCACGAAATATTTATAGAAAAAGCGGGAGGTGACGATGCATGAGAACTAACTCTGCCGTAAGGGGATATGGATTTCATGATATATTAAAACCGGAAAGGATGAGGGAATATGAAGGCTAAAGGCTGGCAGCAGGTTTTTAAGTTCACTTTTTTACAGATGATAAAAAGCAAATCATATATCATAAGCACTGTTATAATTGTAGTCTGCTTACTGCTCATGTCGCTCGGAGTTAATTTTCTGCCGTCAATACTTTCGAGCAGCATTGACGAAATCTTCGGCACAGGCGAGGCGCAAGCCGCTTTCGGCATTTCAAAGCTCTACATCAGCGACCAAAGCGGAATTGAACCCGCACCGGATTTTAATTATTTATCGGAGTATAAAATAGATGTAGCTATGGTTTCTGCCGCCGAAGCCGAGCGGATTACAGAGCAGGTCAGAAACAGCCTTGAACCGGAAGCGTTAATCGTTATTAAAAAGGCTGATTACGGCTACGACGTATTCGCCTCCCGCCCGGAATCCGGGGATATTTCAGGCGCTTTGCACACGATTAACGATATGGTTTGCAGCACGCTGTGGGAGGCTCATATGATTTCCATAGGCGTGCCCGAAGACAGTCTCGGAGAAATATCCGTATATGTTAACGCGCAGGTGACCGTTGCGGGCGAAACACCGCGCAACGAGATGGCGACGATGCTTGCAAACTCAATTATACCCATGGTTTCCTCGATGATTTTGTTTCTGTTCATCTTCACTTACGGCTCGCTTACCGCGCAGGCGATTGCGACCGAAAAAACCTCCCGCGTCATGGAGACGCTGCTGACCTCCGTCCGCCCGATGGCTGTAATCCTCGGAAAGGTACTCGGAATGGGGCTCGCTTCGTTTACGCAGTTTTTTGCACTGGTGGCGGTAGGCTTCGGGGTTTCGGCGATTGTTGCTCCGTTCGGTGCGCTCGGGCAGGTGTTCGGCTCGGTTGAAATCGCAGTTGACGACGTTCAGATGCATATGTTTAAAAGCGCGTTTGACGAGGCTTTCTCCGGCTTCAACGTTATGTCAATAGTCTGGATAATCGTGATTTTCCTGCTCGGTTTTATGTTCTACTCACTAATTGCGGGGCTTTTCGGCGCGACGATAAGCCGCATAGAGGACTTACAGTCCGCGCTCACCCCTATGTCGCTCATCGGCGTTCTGGGCTTCTACCTTGCATACGTTGCGCCTGCTTTCAGCATGGAAAGCGAAGAAGTAAACATCGTGCAGAAGTTCAGCTACTACTTCCCTATTTCGTCGCCGTTCGCGCTGCCTGGGGTTATTATCTCGGGCGAAATGAACATGGCAGGGGCTTTTGTTTCGGTGGGGTTTCTTGCACTGTGCTGCGTTTTGATGCTGATGTTTGTATCGAGGATTTATGAAACAATCATAACGCATACAGGCAACAGAATCACAATCGGCGCAATGTTCAAAATGGCGAAAAGTAAATAGAAAATAAAACGGAATCTTACGATTCCGTTTTATTTTAACTTACTTTCTTACGTTAAGCAGTATGATGCCCGCCAGTAATAAAACTGCTCCGCAAGCGATTGCATTAATCTTCCAGGGGATTCCCGAGTCGTTTGTTTCCTCTTGTGCTTCTGCTCCTGCAAAGCTCGGAACGGCTACTTCCGTTACGGGGTCATCGTTGTCGTCATCGGGTATTTCTGCATCCGGGGCAACGGGGATTTGCGGGCCCTGTGCAAGCGCGACTATGTTGGTGAATGAATCTTTTGCTTCAAAGCTTCCGTTGAACAGCAGCGGGCTTCCCTCGCTCCGCCAGCTCTGCGGGTCTGCCTTACCCCAGAGCGTAACGCGTTCAATCTTGTCCGCATGCCTCATTAACACCTCGAATACATCTCTGTATAAATCCGCCTGTTTACGCAGATTTTCTTCTGTTGCCGCTTCAAATCCGCCGTATCTGCCCATAGGTATATCGAGCTCGGTTATACTTATTATTGCACCGGTTTGCGCAAAGCGAAGAATCGTCATTTCAACGTTGATAGGATTGAGGTCAGCTGTCCAATAATGCGCCTGCATACCGAGCCCCTCGACGAGCAGCCGCCCGGGGGCGTCGTTGCGCGGGTCGCCGAGCCATCTCGCGTTGAGCTCCTCCGTCATTTGCGCCATAGCTTCACGCTTTCCGGCACTTGTTTCGTTAAAATCGTTGTAATACAGAATCGCATTAGGGTCTGCTATGCGCGTAAAAACAAACGCGTCATAAATATAGTCAGACGGGTGTTCGCCCGCTTCCTCGTCCATGCCGTTTGCGTATGCCGCATACCAAGGGGAAGAATCCCTCTCGCCTTTTTCCGTTCTGAGCACATCTTTCCACCAACCCTCTTCAACGACCGGCGGAGGAGCACCGACCGAGGTCAGGAGCGCCTCGTTCACAACATCCCACGAGTAGATTCTTCCCGCAAAATGTCCGGCGACGGCGTTTATGTACCTTTCCATATTATCGCGGGCTTCGGCGCGGGTGAGCGGGTTTCCGTCCTCGTCGCCGGTCAGCCACGGAGCAGACTGCGAGTGCCACACCAGCGTATGCCCGACTACCTGCACATCGTTTTCGAGCGCCCAGTCAACCATTAAATCTAAACGGCGCATACCGAAATCCCATTCACCGGGCGTTCTCGCTATATTTACAGGTTTCATCGCATTTTCAGCTGTGAGGAAATTATAATGGTGCAGGAACATATCGGTTGTTCGCCCGTCTGCGATTTCGTTAGGCTCGAGTATGTTCCCGATTGGGAAATAATCCGCGAACACCTCTTTGAGCGAGGGCAAAGTTAAGTCCCATTCTCTTGCCGCCGCATTAAAACTCATACTGAAAGAAAACATAAACACCGCCGTTAAAATAAATGTGAGTAAATGTTTTTTCCTTTGCATATTAATTCTCCTTAATATATTTATTTTTAATGTAATTTATAACCGATAGTAACATTACCCCTGCGATAATCCCGAAAACAGCGCCCGCCGTATCTATTAAAACATCAAAGATGCTGCCGGTCCTGCCGGGGATAAAATGCTGATGAATCTCATCAAACGACGCATATACAACCGAAATGCAGAGAGCTGCAAGCATCTGAAACCTCAGCTTCTTTATAAAAAAGCTGAACGTTAAAAAGACGTTGAATCCATACAGCGCATATAAGGTAAAATGTGCGGCTTTCCGCACAGAAAAGTGCAGCTCCGATATGATTTCGTTCTGAAGCTCCGTGGGCAGTGAATCGAATTTATAAAAAATAAGACGCGCAGAAACGCGTGTGACGTTAAGACTTGTGCTCCCGCTCACCACTCCGTTCTGCAAGGAGAACATAAAGATGGCGGCCATTATAACTATTGAAAAAAAGAGCGGAATTATAAATATTCTGCTTCGTTTGTTATCTGCCATCATGTATTCCCCAATACAGCGGCGGCTGTTTCCATCATGCTTACGAATGTTTCATCCGAAAGCTTTTTACGAATCACCTGCTCCGCCTCCGAGAATCTCGGCGGGCGCATCCTGATGGAGTGAAGGTCGGTTCCGAGAAGTTTTATACTGCCGTTTTCAATTAGTTTTAATGTTGTTTTACGGGTTCGAGCCGATATAATTGAATCGCAGTTGCCCTGCGCGGTCAGCCCGTGACTAAGCACCTGCTCTACCATTTTGGCTTCGCTGAAGTCAAAATATCTTTCAATGTGTGCAAGAATTATTCTAACGTCGCATGAGTAGATAAAGTTAGCAAGCGAATTTAAAAACGTCGACGTGAAAGGCGCATAAGGGAGCTCAAGCATTAAATAGTCTGTTCCCGTTATGCACAGCTCCTTAAGCGGCAGATTTTCAAGCCCGCCGGTGAAATAAACCTCCGCACCTAAAACTATTTTAGGATACTCGATTCCTTTTTCCTTTTCCGCTTCGATTGCCTCGGAGAGCTCCCACGCGCTTTCCCTTCTGTGGTCAAAAAAGCTGCTCACGCTCTCGCGGTGAAGATACAGGTGCGGCGTTGCGACCACTGTTTCCACGCCGTCGTTTTTCAGCATACGAAGCATACTGAGCGATTCGGCGACGTTCGCCGCGCCGTCGTCCATATTTGGCAGAATATGCGAGTGGAAGTCAATTCTTGTCATATTTTCACAAAGTCCATTTTTCACCGCCGGGATATAAAAATGGCGTTTTTCCCGATTTAATAATATTATATCTAATGACTATTTTTCTTCTGCGGCTGCCTGCCGTATGAATATTTGTAATTCTTTTTGTAGTTCTTTGCGCCTCTTGCGTTGCAGTTGGCTTTCACGAAGCCCAGAACCTTGCCGCTCGCCATCTCGATGGAGCGCAGAGCAGCGTTTATATCCGTGTGCGTTGTAATCCCTTCCCAAACCACAAAAAGAATACCGGATATAATCTTATTCATCAGCTGTGAGTCGGTAACGACGTTAATGGGCGGCGTGTCGATTAAAATATAATCATAGTGCTTCGACAAGGCTTTCAGCAGGCTATCCATCAGGTCCGAAGCAAGCAGGTCGGCGGGGTTCGGCGGAATGGGGCCGGAGGTGATAATATCGAGATTCTCCTCGATATTGTATTCAATCGCGTCGTCAATTTTATCAAAGCCGCCGAGGATTGTCGAGAGCCCTTTTTTATTCGCAATCCCGAACAGATTATGAATCGTCGGCTTGCGCAAATCTGCATCTATAATGAGCGTTGACGCGCCCATGCCCGCAAGCGTCAGACCTAAGTTAGAGCAGGTTGTGCTCTTGCCCTCGGACGGGTTCGAGCTTGTAATCACAACGATTTTCCGTTCGCTCGTGGAGAGCGAAAACATGAGGTTAGTGCGGGCGGTTTTATAAGCCTCGGTGATTACGAAAGGCGTATGCTCGCCGAGCAGGTTCTTCTTTTTTCCGTTAGCGCTGCTCATAATTATTTTCATTAAGTCCTTTCTTCACAACTGAATCATGAAAACAGCATTTTCCGATTCAATTGTTTTATTTTCAAACCTTATACTCCCCTTTCACCCTTACATCGAAGTTCATAACCTCGGCAAATACGGGAATATCATAAATAGTGAACAGGTCGTCCTCCGCCTTAACTTTTATATCGAGAATCTCTTTAACAAAAACAAACAGGTAAGTCAACGCGAAACCCACGAAAAAGCCGAGAATAAGGAACAGCGTCGTATCAGGGAACACCGGCTTTCCGGTTGAATACGGGCTGTCCACCAGGCTTATCCTGCCGGACTCTATGATTTTATCGAACTCCTCGACGCATATTTGCACGAAGACTTCAAGCATGAAAACAGCCATACGCGGACTGTCCGCGGTGATTGTAACTTGCAGGAACTCGGTGTTATTCGAGGTTCCCATCTTGACCATGTCCATGATTTCATTAACAGTGTAGGCGACGTTTGCCTCCGTCTTTAGCTGCCGGGCGATGTCCCGCGTTGTAAACAGCTCTGCGCAGGTGTTCACCATGTTACGGGCCGCCGTAATGTCCTGAACGTTTACGATTTCGCTTTGAACCCTGCTGTTTTCTATATAGAACTTCGCGACTGCCGAGTATTTTTTAGGCAGCACGAATTCGGACAAAACAAAAGCCGCGAATGTCGTCGCAACAGTAACAGCGGCTATAATCGCAGCGTATTTCTGCAGAATACGCAGCAGGGTTTTTATATCTACGGTAAATTCCGTATTGCTCATATTTTAATACTCCCTCATATACTTCAAATTATATAAAGGTTCATCTCCCCATGCAGCAGATTGTGTTTTCACAGTTATTAACAAGCTCCTTTTTTTGTTATTACGACTTTAAATGTCTTAAAGAAAATCCTTGCATCTAAAAGCAGATTTCTGTTGTCGATATAAAACATATCCATTCCCACACGCTCTTCATAGGTGGTGTCGTTTCTGCCGTTTATCTGCCAGTATCCGGTGAGCCCGGGCTTTACGCCCACTAACTTATCCGCATGTTCGCCGTACTTGTACAGCTCGCGCTCCACAATCGGGCGCGGCCCCACAACGCTTAAGTCGCCCTTTAGAATATTAAACAGCTGCGGGAGCTCGTCAAGGCTTGTAGCCCGTAAGAATATGCCGCTTGCTGTCATACGCGGGTCTTTTTCAAGCTTGAAGTTAATCTCGAACTCCCGTTTTTGCTCTGCTGTAAAGTTTGATAAAACCTCATCGGCGTTATGTACCATGCTGCGGAACTTATAAATCTTAAAGATTCTGCCGTCCTTGCCTATGCGCTTCTGGGTATAAATCGCTTTTCCTTTTGATTCAATGCGGATTGCGACTGCAATTATTAGAAAAAGAGGCGATAAAACAATCAGCCCTAAAAACGAAGCGGCAATATCAAAGCTTCGTTTGACAAAAAGATATAACCCGCGGCTTTTATTTTTAGGCATTGATGCGACCTGAATTTGAACGGTTTTTTCACATTCATCGCTTTTTAACGCCGTCGTGCCGTCTATGTATGCTTGTGGCGTATTCATTTTTACTCGTCCTTTCGGTTTTCGTTTTAAATTTTTGACGAAATGCCGTTGGATTACATATAATATAAATTCTACCACATTATAAACGAAAAATCAATATGTAGCGTAAAATTTGTTAAATATGCACAAAAACAAGTAGTAAAAAAGAATGGTTGACAAGTTGAACGTTCTGTGGTATACTGTATTGGTTATACTGCGCCGCTGTGGTGGAATGGCAGACACAAAGGACTTAAAATCCTTCGCACGAAAGTGTGTACCGGTTCAAGTCCGGTCAGCGGCATTAATCGAATTATTAAAATAGACAAACCCTCATGAATAAAGGGCTTGTCTATTTTCAATTTTATACCCGATTACAAAGGCATATTGAAATATGGATAAATAAACCCATAGGATTTTTATGTGAATTTTTCTTAATCCCATGGGTCTTTCTCAAATCGTTTTTCATAAAACAGCTTAAGGAGGACTTTTTATGAAAAATGTAATTTCTATGCGTGCCAATGACAAGGAGATGACATTAGGACAGGGGTTTGAAGCATTCATTAAGATGAAAACTATTGATAATTATTTTGTTCATCATATGCCACTCAAATGACAAGAGATAGTATGGTTTCGGCAATACAAACATATAACCGCAATCGCGGTGTTGAAAAGACAAGTATTCACCTATTTAGACACATATTCGCTAAAAACTGGATAATGAATGGAGGGGATATTTTCCGCTTACAAAAAATTCTGGGGCATTCAAGTTTAGAAATGGTAAAGGAATATGTTTCTATGCTCGGCGTGGATATAAAA
>Ga0123353_10001361_pt1 | contig 29989 bp, 16 predicted proteins | sample TergutLab28metaG_3_FD_92763 | JGI IMG/M metagenome (GOLD analysis project Ga0123353, IMG submission 92763) | Labiotermes labralis P3 segment gut microbial communities from Petit-Saut dam, French Guiana - Lab288 P3 | ecosystem: Host-associated > Arthropoda: Insects > Digestive system > Gut ...
AGGACAAGACCACGGGCAGCCGGGAGTTCAAGTTTTTGCCGGGGCCGATTTTCAACAACATCATCCTGGCCGACGAAATCAACCGCACGCCGCCCAAGACGCAGGCGGCGATGATGGAGGCGATGCAGGAACGCCAGGTCACCACCGGCGGCGTGCGCCGCGCGATGGGCGACCCGTTCTTCGTGCTGGCCACGCAGAACCCGATCGAGCAGGAGGGCACGTATCCGCTGCCCGAGGCCCAGCAGGACCGCTTCATGTTCAAGATTTTCGTGAAGTATCCGACGTGGGACGAGGAGTTCGACATTATCCGGCTGACGACGGCCGTTCAGCAGGTGCAGTTGGCCAAGGTGCTCGACGGGGCCGCCATTGTGAAGTTGCAGGAGATCATCCGCCGCGTCCCAGCCGCCGACCACGTGATTCAGTACGCGATGCGGCTGGTGCGTGCGACTCGCGTGCTGGAACCCGAGGGCGTGCCCGAGATCGTCCGCGAGTACGTCTCGTGGGGCGCCGGCCCGCGCGCGTGCCAGTATCTCATCCTGGGCGCGAAGGTCCGCGCCGTGCTCCACGGCCGATACCATGTGTCCTGCGAGGACATCCAGGCCGTCGCCAAACCGACACTCCGCCACCGCATCGTGACGAACTTCAACGCCGACGCCGAAGGCCTGACCAGCGACAAGATCATCGAAAAGCTGATCGAGTTAGTGCCGGCCCAGGCGAGCAGTATCGCCGCGAACCCGGCGACGGCGAAGGCGGTGCAGTAAGAACAGCAGCCACCAGCCACCAGCCACAAGGTAAGGAACGTCGGTGAGCGAAAGGTCGAGATGAGAAAGCAACATGCGACATTCTACCATAATAGCATGTGAATAGGGAGTTACGACAATGACCACCATACGAGTTAGAACACATTTGGATTCCACTACAGTCGAGATTCCGGAGTTGGATTCGATGGTTGGCAAGGATGTTGAGATCGTCGTCAAGGAAGTGCCAAAGTGTCATCCCGATGTACAGGCATTTCTGGATGCCTCAAAGAATCTGCCGCCGGACATGGACTTTGATGCCCTGGCAAAGATGGTGAACGAACTGAGGGAGATCAGCACAATATGATCCTCCTCGACACGAACATCATTGTTGATTGTTGGCGCAACCCCGCCGAAGAGGCGAGATTGCGCGCGATACGGCAGGCCCCCTGCATCTGCGGCGTTGTGTTGGCGGAGTTGCTGTACGGTGCTTCAAACGAGCGGGAAGCTGTTGGGATGCAGGAGGCGCTCTCAGCGTTCCAATTGTTGGAAACATACCCGGATATATGGCGTTGCCTGGGGATGAATTTGGCGGCACTGCGGCGGGCAGGGCTGGTGATACCTCTTCCAGATGTTCTGCTGGCCACAATGGCGATAGAGCATAATGTCCAATTATGGAGCAGAGATAAGCACTTTGTTCGGATGCAGCAGGTGTTGCCGTCGTTACAATTGTATAAACCGGAAACCGAAAGTTAACCTGTGGCTGAATCAACAACAACACGATCCGAACTGGAAAAATACCTCGACCCGAAGGTCCTGGCAAAGGTGGCGAGGCTGGATTTGCAGGCGAGGCTGGTGGTGGAGGGGTTTATCAGCGGCCTGCACCGAAGCCCGTTTCACGGGTTCAGCGTGGAATTCGCCAGCCACCGCGAATATGTGCCCGGCGACGATCTCAAGCACCTCGACTGGAAAGTGCACGCCAAAACCGACCGCTACGTCATCAAACAATACGAGGAGGAGACCAACCTCAAGGCGACGTTCTTGGTGGATTGCAGCGAGTCGATGCGCTACGCCCGCGACGGCGGCGGCATGGCGAAGTACGACTACGCGGCCGCTCTGGCCGCCAGCATGGCGTTTATGTTGCTCCAGCAGCAGGACGCGGTGGGCCTGGTGACGTTCGACGAGTCGCTGCTGACGCACGTGCTGCCCAGCGCCAACCCCAACCAGATCAAAACCATCGTCCATGCCCTGCACAACACCTCCTGCCGCCGCAAAACCTCCGTCGAAACCATCTGCCACGCCGTGGCGGAAAAAATCTCCCGCCGCGGACTGATCTGCGTCGTGAGCGACCTGTTCACCGACCTCGACGGCCTGCTGCGGGGACTCCAGCACTTCCGCCACTGCGACCACGAAGTGATGGTGCTGCACGTGATGGACGAGGACGAACTGACCTTCCCGTTCCAGGGCAACACGCTCTTCAAAGGCCTGGAGGAGACCGGCAGAATCATGATCGAACCTCGCTCGCTGCGGCAGGGCTATCTGGACGCGGTGGACAAATTCTGCAAAGAGGTCAAGCGCAAGTGCATCGCGAACCGGATTGATTACAAACTGGTTTCCACCGCCGATCATTTGGACGCGGCGCTGATGGCGTTTTTAGCGGCGAGAGCGGCGGCGGTGAGAAAACGAGGGTCGAGGCGGTAGGAGTAGTTACGAGGGGCGCGGCGACAGACGGTTAGATTTTTTGAGTTTTTGAGACTGTAGTTATGATTGATGCGGAAAACAACAGATTGTCCTCCCCGACCTCGCGTGGCGGAGCCAGCAATAAGCCGCGGAGCGGCGTCCTTTATAGCCCAGGGCGAGCGGTACTCCGCGAGCCCTGGGTAGGCGGCCCCACAACGAACAAGCCCCGGAGGGGCGTCTTGGTGTTCCGTCGGCGCTCGCATGACGAGAAGACGCCCCTCCGGGGCTTGGGTGTTATCAAGCACCTGTCCCCAGGGCTCGCGGAGTACCGCTCGCCCTGGGCTACATCAGACGCCGCTCCGCGGCTTTGTACCGGCACTTCCACGCGAGGCCGGGGAGGAACCGTTTTTCGTGCGGGACGTTCTACAACGCAAACAGGCAGAGCCAAAGCGAGCGTTTTGTAATGATTCCTTTCCTACACCCAATAATCTTCTGGACCGGCCTGGCCGCCGTCTCGCTGCCGATCATGATTCATTTGCTCAACCGCCGCCGGTTCAAGGTGCGCGACTGGGCGGCCATGCAGTTTTTGTTGGATTCCATTCGGAAAAACCGCCGGCGGCTGCGGATTGAGGAGATGATTCTGCTCGCTGTTCGCTGCCTGGCGGTGCTGTTGCTGGCGATGGCGATTGGGCGGTTTACGGGCTGTCAGGCGATGGACGAGTTGACGGGGCAGATGGTGGCGACCTCGCAGCAGAACGTGGTGTTCGTGCTGGACGACACGGTGTCGATGGGCCAGCAGTTGGGCGCGGGCACGCTGTTTCAGGAGGCGCAGGCGGAGATTTCGCGCCAGATCGACGGCCTTCGAAGCGGCGACAAGATTTGCTGCCTGCTCGTCAGCCGCGACGAAAAACGCATGCTGGAAATTCTCAGCGACAAGGACAGCCTCAAGGCCCAACTGGCCACGCTTTCGTGCAGCGACGGGCGGGGGCGAATCGAGGAATCGCTCGCGCGGGCGCGGCAACTGCTCGCCGACACGGTGGGCGAAAAAAAGGTCGTCATTCTCAGCGATTTCCGCGTGGTGGACCTGGCCGCCCCCGACCGGCAGGCCGCGTTGCGGACGGCGTATGAAAATCTCCGCAAGGACCACGTCGAGATCGTCGCGATGGACTACGGGCGAAACGCCCAGGTCAATTTGTCCGTGCGGCAGGTGGAGTTGGCCGACAAGCTGGTGCTGGCCGGCGAGCGGGTGCGGGCGGCCGTGACGATTCACAATTACGGTGCCCGCGACGCCCGCGACGTGGAGGTCGGACTGTCGCTGTCGTCGATGAGCGGCGGGGCGATGATCGAGCGGACGCTGGACACGCTCAAGGTGGACGAAATCAAGGCCGGCGATTTCCGCCGGGCGGAGTTCGGCGTCACCGTTCCCGAGGCCGGGCCCGCCCTGGTGACGGTGCGCCTGCCCCACGCCGACGTCGACGGGCGGATCGACGAACTTCGCGGCGACGACCAGGCCGTGCTCGCGCTGGACGCCCGCGCGATCCTTCGCGTGCTGATCGTCGACGGACTGCCCGCCCCCACCGAGGCGCGAATCACCGACGGCGAGTCGTATTTGCTCTCGCGCGTGCTGGACCCCAATCAGGACGGCGGCCACGGGGTGCGGGCGGAGGTCGTGCCGATTGATTACATCAAGGACCAGCACTTCGACGAGTTCGACCTGGTGGTGGTGATGAACGTGGCCTCGCTGCCGATCGAGCAGGTCGCCAGGACCGACGCCGACGGCATGATCATCACCGAGCCGGGCTGCCCGAAGATGGAGGAGTTGAAGGATTTCGTCCGTTCCGGAGGCGGGTTGGTGCTGTTCACCGGCGAGAAGGTCGACACGTCGTTTTGGAATCGGTACTTTTACGCCAACAACACCGGCCTGGCGCCGGTGGCGCTGGGCGAGGTGCTACAGGCCGGCCGCGCGGGTACGGTGTATGAGAACGTGCTCTGTTTCCGGCTGGACCCGACGAGCATCGAGGTCGATCCGGCGTTGGCGGTTTTTCAGGGCGACGGTCGGGCGTTTTGCGATCTGATTCAGTTCCAGGCGTTTCACCGGTCGGTGGATTCCCCGCAGCCGCCGGGTCCGGACGTGAAGGCGACGCGGGTGCTGGCGCGGTTTAACGACCACGTGGGCACGGGGTCGGACGTGGGTTCTCCGGCGATCGTGTCGCGGCAGTTCGGGCAGGGAAGCGTGTTGTGTTTCCTGACGGCCGGGACGAGCCGCCCGCAGCCTCGCGGACTGGAGTGGACCAACTGGCCCAAGGAGACGCTGGGCACGTTCAACCTGGTGATGCTGGACATGCTGTCGGCGTACGGCAGGCCGATGCCGAAGCTGACGGATTTGGTCGGGCGCGATTTCGAATACGCGTTGCCGGGCGGGATTTTGCAGGCGACGGCGACGATTGTTCCGCCGGGCAACACCGGCGATTTGCTGACCGTGAGCACCGGCGGCGAGGCCGACGCGCCCGAGTCGTCGCGCGGGCGGCTGATCTGCCGCGACACCCGCTGGGCCGGCGTGTACGAAATGGACGTGACGCTGGGCGCGACGAAGGTCAAGACGTTCTTCAGCCGCGTGGTGGACCACGTCGAGGGCGACCTCCGCGCCGCCGGCCGATCGGGCATCGAGTCCGGTTTCGGCGGCAAGGAGTTCGCGTACATTGCGAAGAGCCAAGGTTCGGCCGGCGACGTCGCTGCCGGAACTGGAAAAGAGTATTGGGTCTGGGCGATGGCGGCGGCACTGCTGCTGCTGGCGGCAGAGGTGTTTTTGGGTCAACGGTTTGGACACTACAGCAAATGAAAGCCATGTGGCATGGTTGATGTGGAAAACAACAGATTGTCCTTCCCGGCCTCGCGTGGCAGTGACGGGACACAGCCCCAACGGGGCGTCTTGGGTCGCCCAGGGCGAGCCGTACTCGGCGAGCCCTGGGTTGGCGGTGATTGGAAATTTTCTTTCATCGTGTCTGACGCCACTGGCCGAGGTCACACCGTCGCGCGAAGTCGGCATCGAACGACGCGCACAGGGGAATATGCGCGTCGTTCGATGCCGTATGGAACCCATGTCTGTCCTTGGCCAGTGGCGTCAGGCACGATGAAAACACAAAAAAATTCCCGAAAACCCAGGGTTCGCCCGAGTACGGGCTCACCCTGGGCTACCCAGGACGCCCCGTTGGGGCTGTGGTCCGGCACTGCCACGCGAGGCCGGGGAGGAAGCGTTTTGCGTGCGGAGCATTCCACAACGCAAACAGGCAAAGCCAACGCGAGCGGTTTCCGCACAACGTCCTACAGCGCAAAGAGGCAAGCCAATGGATAACCTATGGCAATGGCTCCTGGGCACCGACAACCGACCCGGTTTCGACGGGCCGGGGGAGTGGAGCGTACAATTTACGGCGGAGTACAGTTCATACGTCACGCTGGCGATTCTCGTCGCGCTGGGGGTGATGGTGTGGTTGACGATCCGCAGTTATCGCCGCGAGGGCGAGCATCGGCCGGTGGTGAAGTATAGTCTGGCCGCGGTCCGGTTGGCGATTATCGTGTTGTGCGTGGCGGCGTTGTTTCGGCCGGCGGCGGTGCTGAGCAACAACCGCGTGCTGCACAGCGCGGTGATCGTGCTGATCGACGACAGCCAGTCGATGACCGTCAAGGACCGCTACGCCGACGCGGCCGTTCAGAAGGAACTGTCGGACCTGCTGGGTGTCGAACCGTCGAGTCTGGCCGACACCAGCCGGCTGGAGATCGTCAAGGCGGCCTTGATGCGCCAAGGCGGAGCGGTGGCCAGGCTGTCGCGGGAGCACCCTGTCCGCGTGATGAAATTTTCGCCCGGATCGGCCAGTGCCAACGAGGTCGATTCGCTGGGCGTGGTGGAGGAGATGACCGACGTCGTCGTCGTGGACGGCGACGCGCCGGTCCCGCAGTCGTTCCGCGCCCTGCTCGACGGCCTGCGGGGCGAAGGGTACTCGACCAACGTGGCCGGTTCCATCCGCCGCACGCTCGAGAGCGCCCAGGGGCAACGCATCGCCGGGCTGGTGGTCATCAGCGACGGCCGACAGACCACCGAGGACGCCGGAAACCGCCTCCAGCACGCGCTGGAGTACGCGCAGGCCCGCGGAATTTCGATCTACTCGGTCGTCGTCGGCGACCCCACGCCGACGAAAAACCTCACCGTGCTGAGCCTCCAGGCCCCACGCGAAATGCGAAAAGGCGCCAAGGTCGAAATGACCGCCAAACTGTCGCACCGAAACCTCGACGGACAAACGGCGACGGTCAAGTTGTACTGCACACGAATGGACGGCGGCGAGGATTCGGGATTCGGGATTCGGGATCCGGGATCCGGGGACGCGCCGGAAAATGCGACGGCCGGCGCGGCGGAACAATCGCCGACCGACGCGACGGACGAAGAACCCCCCACGGATTCCGAATCCCGAATCCCGGATCCCGTTCTTGAAAACTGGCAGTTCACGGGCATCGAGGCCACGGTCACGCTTGAGCCCGCCGGTGAAGGCCAGGCCGTCGCGCGGGTCCAGGACGTTGTCCTGAAAATCGACGAAGTGCCCGCCCGGCTGGGCACGTGGAAATATAAAGCTGTCGTCGAACCGCTGCCCGAGGAGTCCAACCTCGAAGACAATCAGTCCGCCCCCGTGCAGGTGGCCATTGTCGACAGCATGATCAACGTCCTGCTCCTTTCCGGCGACAGCGGGTGGGAGTTCCAGTACCTGCGGAACTCCATCCAGCGCCAACCCGAACTGTATCGCCTGAGCGTCTGGCAGCAGAACGCCGAAAAAGGCATCAGCCAGGCCGCCTCCACGTCGGAAATGCGGCTGGAGAAACTGCCCCGCGACCTGACCGAACTGGTCTACGACGAGCGGACGAAAAAAGGTTACCACGTCATCATTCTGTACGACCCCGAGTACACGTCGGAGGGGTTTGACCATGAGTTTTGCAAGAATTTGAAGACGTTCGTGGATCAGGGCAAGGGCGGCGTGCTGTATATGGCCGGCAACAAGTACACCAACGAGCATCTGGTGTTGCGCGAGAAGGCCATCGGCGATTTGCAGGACATCATGCCCGTGCAATTGTCGGCGAACATGACGATGATGGACCTGCTCACCGAGCGGCAGGCCGACGCGTGGCGGGTGTGTTTGACGCTGGCTGGTCGGGATCATCCGATCACGCGGCTGGGGTCGTCGGCGGAGGATGCCGAGCGCGTGTGGGGTTCGGCCCGCGTGGGCGGACTGCTGCCGGGGATTTACTGGTCGCACCCGGTGGCCAGGGTCAAACCGCTGGCGCATGTGCTGTTGGAGAATTCGAATCCGCGGGCGGCGTCGGGCGGGGCGATGGAACCGCTGCTGGCCGTGCAGATGTACGGAAAGGGTCCCGTGGTGTACCTCGGCACGGACGACACGTGGCGGTGGCGGTTCGTCGACGACGCGGCCTATTATCGGCAGTTCTGGAACAACATGTTGAGTTTTCTCGCGTCGCAGAAGTCCTCGCGCATGACGATCACGACCGGCGGGGACCGGTTCACGACGGACAAGCCCATCAGCGTGGACGTGGAGGCGTACGATTCGAATTTCCAGCCGCTGACGACGTCGAGTTTCACGATCGAGGTGTGGAACATTTCCGGCCCGCAGCCGGTGAAGGTGGGCGACCTGTCGCTGTCGCAGACACGGGAGACGATCGTCAAGGAAATCGGCTCCGGCGGCAGGGCGACGGTGACGGAAACGGTGGTCAAGCCGGGGCGGTACTCGGCGCAGTTCGTCCCGCCGACGGTCGGCAAGTACGAGTTGTGCGTGTCGGACCGGCGGTTGTGCCAGCCCAAGCAGATCGAAGTGATCATGCAGGGTGACGAGTTCCTCCGCACCGAGGCCGACGAGGAGATGATGCGGCAACTGGTCAGCGAGCGGCCCGAGCGGTTCATGCGGATCGCGAGCATGGACCGGCTGGCGGAGTTGATTCCGTCCAACCGCATCCTCACGGTGGAGTCCCGCAGCCACGAATTGTGGGACATCCCGCTGCTGCTGGTCGTACTGTTGGTGCTGCTGGCGATCGAGTGGGTGCTGAGGAAAAAGTACAATATGGCGTGACGACAGCCACAAGCCACAAGCCACAAGCCACAAGGTAAGGAACGTCGGTGACTAAAAGATGGTTTTAAATGAAAATCAATATGAACTGATTTACGGCAGGTCTGCCATACCTGGTGGCTTGTGGCTAGTGGCTTGTGGCTGGCAGTTGAGGAAGACAAGATGACAACCGTGCTTGTACAACCGACAATCAAAGGAAAACTCCGCCGCCTGGCGTCGGCCCTTCGGGGGCGGCTCGCCGGTGAGGGGTTGGCGTGGGTGGTGTTGGCGGCGGTGGGGGCGGTACTGGCGACGCTGGCGGTGGATTGGGTGTTTCGGTTTCCGGTGGCGATTCGGATGGCGCTGGCTGGGGCGGCGGTGGCGGGCGTGTTGTACGTGGCCGTGCGGCACCTGTTTTGGCCGTTGCTGGTTCGGATGGACGCGGACAATCTGGCGTTGCTGGTGGAGCGGCGGAACGCGGGGTTGGGCGACCGGCTGATCAGTGCGTTGCAGTTTGAGCGGCAGCGGCGGGACGCGCGGGCGAACGTGTCCGAGGCGATGATCGAGCGGTTGGCGGGCGAGGCGAATGCGCTGGCGGGCGGGATCGATTTCAACGATGTCGTCGAGCGTCGGGGTCTGCGGCGGATGGTGTCGGCCGCCCTTTGTGCGGCCGCGCTGCTGGCGGGATTGGCCATCTGGCAGCAGGAGTTGATGACGATTTACGTGCAGCGGAACGTGTTGTTTCAGAACGTCCCCTGGCCGCAGCGGACGTACTTAGAGGTGACCGGCGGCGACGCGGAGGGGAATTTCACCGCGCTTCGCGGCGACGATTTGCGGGTGGTCGTGTTCGCGCGGCACGGCGGTGTGGCGCCGGGCGAGATTTTGTTTCACATGTCCTTCCCCGACATGGCCGAGGCGATGGCGAAGTCGCCGCGAATCGACGACGCGAGCGCGACGTTCCCGGTCCGCTGCGAGCGGTGCGGCCAGCCGACGACGCTGACGATCCGGCAATGCAACGAGGTGGTCCTCTGCGGCCGGGCGGTCGACGACGGCCTGTGCGGCGGGGAGATTCTGGCGCCCGCGGGCGTGTACGTAAACACGTTCCCCGTGCAGGATTCGTTTACGTTTTACGTCACGGGCGGGGACGACCGGCTGGACCGCGAGCGGGGGCACCGGGTGACGGCGATTGATCCGCCGAAGGTGAGCACGGCGCGGTTCACGGTGGAGTTCGCACCGTACATGAACGAGCGTGACCGGACGTTCACGGGGGCATCGGGCGTGCTGGTGGCGCGGGTGGGGTCGCGGATTCTGGTGGAGGCGATGGCGAACAAGGACATCGCCGCCGGCGGCGCCCATTTGCAGGTGGACGACGGCCCGTTGGAACCGATGCAGGTGTTGACGACGGACGTGGACGGTCAGGCCGTGCCGCGGCGGCTGTTGGGCACGATCGGGCTGGGCGAGGAGAACGTCCGCGCCGCCAAGACGTTGCGGGTGCATTTGACCGACACCGACGGCCACAGCAACCCCCGGCCGAACGCGTACCTGGTACAATACGAGGAGGACCGCGCGCCGGAAGTGAAGTTCAAGGTTCGCTCGGTGGGCGCGCGGGTGTCGACCCGCGTGGTGCTTCCGCTGGTGCTGACGGTGACGGACGATTGCGGCCTGTCGCGGATTGATTGCCTTCGTTCGGCGGCCGGTGGCGGTCCGGCGGCGACGCGTCCGGCGATGGAGCCGGTGGAGATCGCCGCCCGGTTGAGTGGGCGGGAGTTTGCCGACGAGTGGCGGCTGGACACGGAGTCGATGCGGTTGCAGGTGGGCGACACGCTGACGGTGGCGGTTCGTGCGCAGGACAACATGCCCGTGGAGATGAAGGGTCCGAACGTCGGCACGAGCGCGGCGATGGCGTACACGGTGGCGCGGGACGACGAGTTGCTGGACGAGATTAACGGGCGGCTGTTGAGCATTCGCGGCGATTTCGACCCATCGCGCAAGGAGGCGGTGGCCGGGTTGCAAAAGTTGGCCGAGGCGCGGGCGGCGTTGTCGGACACGGTGACGCCGCAGGTTCGCGAGGATTTGGAGACGGCCGGGCGGAGCGCGGCGAGCGTGTCGTCCATCTGTAGCCGGACGCTGCTGGCGGTGTCGGGGGTGCACGAGGAGATGGAGAACAATCGGTTGTTGCCGGCGGACGAGAAGCAGGATAAGCTCGCCCAGGCGATGGAGCGGCTGGAGGCGTTGCAGGAGACGTTGCTGCCGCAACTGCGGGCGGAGATCGGCCAGGCGGTCGGCACGTCTGACGCGCAGACGCTGGATGAGAGCCTGGTTTCGCTGGGTGAAAAACAGGCGGCCGTGCTGGCGGAGTTGGAAGAGGTTTATTCGTTGATCTCGCAGGGGATCGACATCAACACCATCGCCGCGCAGTGGGAAAAACTGCTCAACAACATGGTGGAGATCGAAAAGGTGCTGCGCGGCGTGGCGGAAGAAGCGACGAGCGACAAGTGACCAGCGACAAGCGACAAGAGTAGGCGGCGTTGGCTGGCTTTGATGTTTATGGAAGTGGCGAGATAAAAGAGACTGTACTATGGTTGGTGTGGAAAACAATAGATTGGCCTCCCCGGTCTCGTGTCGCAGTACCGGTGCACAGCCGCGGAGTGGCTCCACAAAGACCAAGCCCCGGAGGGGCGTCTTTTTGTGGTGTGAGCGTCAGTGTTCGTATAACGATAAGACGCCCCTATGGGGCTTGGGTGTTATAAAACTTTTCCCAGGGCTCGCGGAGTACCGCTCGCCCTGGGCTATAGAGGACGCCGCTCTGCGGCTGTGTGCCGGCATTTCGGCACGAGGCCGGGGAGGAAACGTTTTTCGTGCGGGGCGTTCTACAGCGCAAAACGGCGAGCCATCTTTGCCTCTATCCTTTTGGAAGAGACGTTCAACGAGTCAACCAGTTAACCAGTTAACTAGTTAACGGATAAACGAGGACAAGGCATGAAACATTGGAATACACTCGTGTTGCCGGCGGTCGTGGCGGCGATGCTGTTCGCGCCGTTGGCGTGGGCGCAGGCGCAGCCGGCGAATGAACCGAAGGAGGTGGAAAAGAATCCACTGCTGGCGGGGGCGGTGGAGCAGGATCGGTACACGAAGGAGCAGATCGAGAAGATCAAAATGTCGATGCGGACGCTGGCCGACGCGATCGAGAAGACCGAGCCGACCGCGGCGGCGGCGCTCAAGCTGGCGGCGGAGGAAATCGACATCCGCAAGCTCACCGACTCCCTCCAGTCCGCCATCGCGGAGATGGAGAAAAACCTCGCCGGCGACGCCGCCATCCGACACGCGGCCATCGTCCGCGACATGAAGGCCGTCCTCGACAAAATCCGCAACATCGAAGGCCCCAACAAGCGGGACATCGACGCCTGGAAGGAGATGCTCAAGGAACTCGAAGGGCTCATCGGCAAGCAGCAGCAGGAGATCGACAAGCAGCACGTCGCCAACAACGCCCGCGACCTCACCGACAAACTCGCCAACGCGATGCGGGAACTCAAGGCCATCGCCGCCGAGCAGCAAAAACTGCTGGACGAAACGACCAATCTGGGCGAGGGCGATCCGGCCTTGCGGAAGCTTGGCGAGATCAAGGAGCAGCTCGACAAAATTGTGGACAAGCAGTCGCAGCTTCGCGAGGGCACCGACCGCGACGAGATCGGCAAGCTGGCCTTTAACGGCGAGCAGCAGCGCGACCTGGCGAAATTGTCCGAGGAGTTGGCCAGGACGATGGCGGAGGCGGCGAAGGACCCCGCGGTGGCGGCGATGCTGGACAAGAGCGGCGGGGACCCGAAGGCGGTCGAATCGGCGTCGCAGAGCACGAAAAGCGCGTCGGAGAACATGAAATCGGCGTCGGACAATTTGAGCCGGTCCACGGTGGATTCGGCCAACGCGGCGGCGGACGATCAGGACGCGGCCTTGCATAACTTGAAGAAGGCCCAGCAGGCGCTGGCCGACGCGATGGCCAAGGCCGGCGGAAACACGCCCGCCGACGCGGTGGCGAAAAAACAGGACGACCTCAAGGAGCGGCTGGACAAGGTGAACCAGGACGTCAAGGACGTGTCCGCCCAGAGCGGTCAGCCGCACGACACGTCGCGTACGGAGTCCGCGGCCGGCGACATGGCCAAGGCCAGCGAGAGTCTCAAGGGTCAAAACACGCAGGCGGCGAAGGGTCATCAGCAGGAGGCGTTGAGGAAGTTGACCGACGAGGAGCTTCGCAAGCTGGCGGAGTTGTCGCGGCGGGTCGAGGAGATGACCAAGACCAATCCCGAGAACACGAAGAAGCAGGAGGAGATCGCCAGGCAGGCGCAGGACCTGGCCGACCGGATGTCGCAAAAGAGCGAGCAGAATCCCAACGGCGCTCCGGGCAGGGAAAACATGGACAAGGCCTCCCAGAGCGCCAAATCCGCCGCGGGCAAGATGAGCCAGGGCGGCGGATCGGGCGGGCAAAGCGGCGAGTCGGACCAGCGGGACGCCCGCGACGAGATGAACAAGGCCCGGGAGAAGCTCGCGCAGGAAATCGCCAATGCCGAGCGGCAGCAGCAGGATCAGGCCATCGCGAAAATCATCGACCTGCTGGGCAAGATGCTCGAATCGCAGAAGGCGGCGACGATCTCGACACGGGCCCTGGACGCGAAAAAGGCCGATGGTAAAGAATGGAGCCGCCCCGAGGAGCTTTCGCTGGCGAAACTCTCCAGCGAGGAAGGCCGCCTGGGCGACGAGGCCGTGCGGATCATCAAGATGCTCACCGACGAGGGCACGACGGCGGTGTTTCCGCAGGTATTAAAACAGGTTGAAGTGGACCTTCGCGACGTGCAGAATATGCTCGGCGACAAGCAGACCGGGCAACTGACGCAGGCCATTCAAGGCCAGGTGGAGAAGAATTTGCAGGACATGGTCGACGCGCTCAAGAAGGAGCAGCAGCGTCGCAAGCAGGGCGGTGGCGGTGGAGGCGGCGGTGGCGGCGGAAAGCAGCCGCTCGTTCCGCCGGTGGCGGAGTTGAAGATGCTCAGGAGTCTCGAACTGGACATCATCGCCCGCACCCTCACCGTGGCGGCGGCGAAGGAGAAAAACCTCCTGCCGCCCGAGCAGATCAAAACGCAGCACGAGCGGCTGTCGAGCAAACAGAAAGAAGCGGAAAACATGGCGATCGAATTGAAGAAGAAAAGTCAACAGGCACAACAGCCAGGAGGACAACCATGAACGGTTACATGAAGATGCTGTGGACGATGGTGCTGGTTTCGCTGGGCGCGTGCGCGTGGGCGGATGAGCCCGCCGACGTGGCGGTTTCGCCGGCCGACGCGATGGTTCTGCCGGTCGACCCGTTTGTGCCGGAATTCGAGGACCCGTTGGCCAGCCTGGTGGAGATGGACCCGGCCGAGTTGGAAAAGGCGATCGCCCAGGCCAACAAACGGCGGCTGACGCTCGAACGCGAGCTGGTCCTGGCGGAGATGGAGAACAAAATGTACGCACCGGCCGCCATGGCCGAGGCGACGAAAATTCTCCAGGACAAACCCCTCGACACGCAGGCCGACAACATCGACCGCGTCGTGCGGGCCTACGCCAAACTCGACCGGAAACTCGGCGAGGTGTACAAATTGTACACGGACAAAAAATACGCCGAAGCCGCCGCCAAGGCCTCACCGCTGGTCAACGAGCAGTCGACCTACCTCAACGCGTCGGCGGCGTATCTCCGGGCGGTGTGCCTGGAGCAGGCCGGCGACATCGAGGAGGCCGGCGACGCGTACTCGCTGATCCTGGCGAAAATCTACGACCGCGTGAGCTTCGCCTGCGAAAGCTCGATCCGCCTGGCGAAGATGTTCGAAAACAACGGCCGCGGCATGTACGCCATGCAGGCGTACGCGTATTTGCTGAAGAATTACAGCCTGACGCTGGACCTCGACACGATCGAGGAGATTCTCCGCAAGCTGGAGAAGATGACGGCCACGTACGGCGACCCGCTGGGCACGGTGGCGAAACTGATGGGCGACGTCAAGGAGCGGCTGTACGCCGCCGACAGCGGCACGGAAACCCGCGACAAGCAGCAGGAGATCGTCGCGCTGCTGGACGACCTGATCCGCATCGCGCAGGACCGGGAAAGCCAGTGCCAGGGCGAGGATCAGAAAAAGAAGCCCTGCGAGGGCGAAAGCGACTGCGACAGCCAGGGCAAGAAGCCCGGCGAGAGCACGAGCAACAAGCCGGTGGCGAACCCGTCCAAGCCGGCGGCGGACAGCGTGCTTCGCGGCGGCGACACCACCCGGGCCGGCCGACTGAGCGGCGAGTACAAACCCGGCGAAGACGGCGACTGGGCCGCCCTGCCCCCGGAAAAACGCGCCCAGCTCCAGGAACAGGTCAAACGCCTCACCAGCGAACGCCAGGAAGGCACCATCCGCGACACGCGGCGGGCGGTGTCGGAAGGACGGTGAGTTTTTTGTCGCAGAGGAGTACGAATGCGCAACTTGTCAGAACTCAACATCAATGAAGGCGGAGAACCCGTCACGCGGCCTGCGCCAACAAAGGACGTGATTAACGCCTTTCAGGCCCGCTTTGGCCTTGTTCTCCCGGAGGAGTACCTTCGGATATTACGACACTCGAATGGCGGGCATCCTGAACTCGATGCAGTCGAGCCAATTGCAGCGGGCTGGGCAATAAATCACTTCTATCATCTTGACGACGATAGAACGTCGACCCGAAGTCTTTGGTTTGCGACGGAAGAATGGCGTTCTGTGTTGGGCAAGAATGCTCTTCCGTTTGCAGAGAGTGGCGGTGGCGATCCGTTTTTTCTCGATCTCACGACTACGCCGCCATCGGTCAAGGTGTGTGCACATGATGAAAATTGTGCCATCGTGGACCTTGCCCCTTCGCTGGAGGCTTTTATTGATGGTCTCACCATCGACCCCGACATGATATAAGCAACCGTCCTGGGCGACGGTGGAGTAACAAATTGAGACTGTAGTATGATGGATGTGGAAAACAACCGAGTGGCCTTCCCGGTCTCGCGTCAAAGTCGCCGGGACACAGCCCCGAAGGGGCGGCGTTGGGCAGCCCAGGCTGAGCGGTACTCCGCGAACCCTGGGAATACGGGCGGTTGTAATTCATTCCTCATGCCTGACGCCACTGGCCGAGGCCACACCGTCGTGCGAAGTCGGCCTCGAACGGCTCGCACGTCCCCCTGTTCGCGTCGTTCGAGGCCGTTTTCGTGCGACGGTTCGGCCTCGGCCAGTGGCGTCAGGCACGATGATATGCGAACAAAATTCCCCGTCCCCAGGGTTCGCGGAGTACCGCTCACCCGGCTACCCAACGTCGCCCCTTCGGGGCTGTGTGCCGGCGACTTTGACGCGAGGCTGGGGAGGAAACGTTTTTCGTATGGGACGTTTTACGACGCAAACAGGCGGAGCCGCCGCGAACGCTTTGCTTTGTACAGTGTCCTACAGCGCAAAAAGGCGAGCCGGTGAAAACGTTTGGGCGTTAGATGCGCCTTGACGTTGAAGGCGCCGTTTGGAGTTTGGAATTTTCCTTTTTGGAATTTGTTTCGAATTTCGAGTTTCGGATTTCGAATTTACACGTTACCCGGCGGGAAAACGCGACGAGGAAAAGAAAACGTGAATACAACACATTGGACAATAGCGACATTCTTCATAGCCTGCTGTGCAGCCTGTCCCGCCTGGGCGGATGCGGTTGTTCTCGTCGATTCGAATACGGTCGTCGGGCGGATGGTGGCGATTTCGGCCGACGGCGTGACGGTCGCGAAGGATGATGAGACACAACAGACGGTCGCGATGGGGGACGTCGACCGGATCGACGTGCGGGCGGATGCCGATGTGATGGGCCGCTCCGGCCAGGCGGTGCTGGTTACGCCGTCGGGGTCGGTGCTGACGGTGAGCGAGGTGGCGACGGCGGGGTCGGCGATGAAGTTCAACAGTTCGCTGCTGGGCAAGGGGCGCGAGTTGGATTTGTCGCGTGTGGCGTGGGTGTATTTGCCGCCGTCGGGGAAAACGGCGGCCGAGGCGGCCCGCGTGTGCGGCAAGATGAAAATCGAGGACACGTCGCAGGACACGGTGGTCGTGCAGCGGAAGGCGGGCGACTATTGGCCGCTCCAGGGCGTGCTCAAGAGCGTGACGGCCGACACGGTGACGTTCACGCGGAATGACGAGGAGATGAAGGTCGCCCGCGTGAACGTGCTGGCGATTCGGTTGGCCGCGGTGGGTAACGTCAAGCCCACGATCGGCCGGGCGATGCTGGCGGACGTGCTGGGGGCGCACGTGGAGTTCGAGTCCATCGTCGTCAAGGACGGCCGATGCGAACTGACCAGCGCGGACCTGGGCACACTGACGGTCGACGCCGGCGCGATCACCAGCCTGCGGATGTGGAACAAGCGGGTGACGGAGTTGTCGTCGCTGACGCCGGCGTCGGTGACCGAGCACGGCCTGCTGGGCCTGGCGACGCCGTTTCAGAAGAACCGCTCGACAACGGGCGGCCCGCTACGACTTGGCGAAACGGTGTACGCGAGTGGCCTGGGGATGCACAGCTTTTGCGAGCTGACGTACAAACTCGACGGGGCGTACCAACAACTGGTGACGACGGCCGGGATTGACGAGTCCGCCAAGCCGGCCGGCAACGCCCGGCTGACGTTTTTGGGCGACGGCAAGGAGTTGTCCCCGCCGCTGGACCTGACGGGCAAAGACGCCCCGGTTGTGGTGCGGCTGTCGGTGGAGGGCGTGAAGACGTTAACCATTCGCGTGGACTACGGCGCGGACCAGGTGGACGTCGGCGACCACGTGACGCTCGGCGGGGCGAAGTTGATCAAGTAGTCGCGAGCAGCGCGACGGCTTGCCTGTTTGCGTGGTTACACGTTGCGTACGGCGAAGCATTTTTGTTACGGAACGTCCTACAGCGCAAAGAGGCAAGCCAGATTCACGTCGGTATGACACAGGACGAACTGACAAGCTGGATTAAAACCACTGCGGTTTCGCATGGATTTTCGCGTGTGGGCGTGACGTCGGCGACGGCATTGCCGGCGGCGATTGCGGAGCGGTTCAATCACTTCCTCGCCGAGGGTTTGCATGCGGATATGGCGTACATGGCCAATCACGTCGAGCTTCGCAATGACCCGTCGAAACTGGTGCCGGGCGCGCGGAGCGTGATTTGTCTCGCCGTCGCGTATGCGCCACGTGGCGAGGGCGTCTCGCCCTCGTGTCTCGCGGGCGTCCCGCCCGCGTCTGGGGGTGGAACAGATTCGCCGTCCTCCAACGATTCGTCTCATGGAGCGCACAACGCGGGCGAGACGCCCGCGTCACATGGCGTGATCGCCCGTTACGCGCGAGGGCGTGACTATCACACCGCGCTCAAGCGTCGGGCCATCGCGTTGATGGACGCCATTCGCGAGCGGGTGCCCGAATTCCAAGGCAGGGCGTTTGTGGACTCGGCGCCGGTGGCGGAGCGGTCATTGGCCGTGTTGGCGGGGCTTGGCGTGATCGGCCGAAACGGCTGTCTCATCGTGCCGGGGCTGGGCAGTTACGTGCTGCTGGCGGAGATCGTGTGCAACCTGGGGTTGATGGCGGATGAGCCGTCACGTGACGCGGGCGTCCCGCCCGCGTTGTGCGCTCCATGGGTCGGGACCGTGGGGGACGGTCAGCCGTCTGGAGCGGTTGACGGCGAGGGCGGGACGCCCTCGCGACACGCGGGCAAGATGCCCGCGTCACGTTACATGGGCGTTTCACCCATGTGCGACGGTTGTGGCCGATGTGTCGCCGCGTGTCCGACGGGCGCGTTGCGATCGGACGGCCTGGTCGACGCGAGACGGTGTGTGAGTTACAACACGATCGAAAATCGCGGCGAACTCCCGCCGGACGTGGTGGCGGCGATGCGCAACCGCGTGTTCGGCTGCGACGCGTGCCAAGAGGCGTGCCCACATAATCAGAATGTACCCGCCGGCGACGCGGAGTTCGCGGGGCCCGCGTCGATGGATTTGTGCGATTGGCTGCCGTGGGACGAGCCGCAGTGGAACGCCGCCACGCGGGGCAAAGCGATTCGTCGCGCGACGTGGCGCATGTGGCAACGCAACGTAGTGGCGGTACTGACGAACCGGGAAACGGAGCGAAAATAGGATTCTTTTCGCGTGAATTCACGTAATTCGCGACAAAAAGGACCGTTCACGGCGCAAAGAGGCAAGCCCGGTTGGCGTCTTGTCTCTTTTTGCAATCCATTCTCATAATCCATTCTCATTTGCCCGTCTAATTCTTTTATGTTAATCTTTACGTTTCCTTATCTGTGAAGGAGTTGTTGTCGTGCAAGAACTGTTATCTGGAAACGAAGCCTTTGCCCGCGGCGCGTTTGAAGCCGGCGTGACGGTGGCGACGGGGTATCCCGGAACGCCGTCGACGGAAATTCTCGAAAATCTGGTGGCCTGGAAGGATCAAGTGTACTGCGAGTGGTCGCCCAACGAGAAGGTGGCGCTCGAAGTGGCGGCCGGGGCGTGTCTGGCCGGGGCGCGGTGTCTGGTGACGATGAAACACGTGGGCCTGAACGTGGCGGCGGACGCGTTGATGACGCTGTCGTACGTCGGTACGGCCGGCGGTCTCGTGATCGTCGTGGCGGACGATCCGGGCATGCACTCGTCGCAGAACGAGCAGGACTCGCGCCACTTCGCGCGGTTCGCCAAGGTGCCGATGCTCGAACCGGCCGACAGCAGGGAGGCGAAGGAGTTCGTCCGTGTCGGCTTGGAGATCAGCGAGCGGTTCCGCGTGCCGGTGCTGCTGCGGACCTCGACGCGGATCAGCCACAGCCGCGGCCTGGTGGAACTGGGCGAACGCGTCGTGCCGACGCGCGAAATCAAATTCGAAAAAGACCCGCCGCGGCGGGTCGCCATTCCGATGTGGGCCCGGCAGATGCGCGTGGCCGTCGAGAAACGGCAGGCCGAACTGCGTCAGTACGCCGATACGAGCGAATTGAACCGCATCGAATGGGGCGGCCGGGAACTGGGCATCGTGACGCATTCGGTCACGTATCAATACGTGAAGGAAGCGTTCCCCGAGGCGAGCGTGCTCAAACTGGGCCTGTCGTACCCGTTCCCGGACGCGAAAATTCGCGAGTTCGCCGCCGGTGTGAAGCGGGTGCTGGTGATCGAGGAACTGGACGACATTCTCGAAGAACACATCAAATCGCTGGGCATTGCCTGCGACGGCCGGAACATCGTGCCGGGCATCGGTGAATTGACGCCGGTGCAACTGGCGGAGATTCGCCGTGGCGTGGGCGTCTCGCCCGCGTTGTGTGTTCCATTGGCCGGGACAGCGAAGGACGCCCCGTCGTCTTCGCCATCCCGCGTGGGCGAGACGCCCACGGGACACGCGGGCAGGATGCCCGCGACACACGCGGGCGAGACGCCCGCGCCACCGCCCGCGCCACTGCCCGCGAGGCCTCCGGTGTTGTGTCCGGGGTGTCCGCATCGGGGGGTGTATTACGCGTTGGCGCAGCATGACGTGGTGGTGACGGGCGACATCGGGTGTTACAGCCTGGGCGTGATGAAACCGCTGTCGCGACTGGACACGATTCTGTGCATGGGCGCGGGCGTGTCGATGGCCCACGGGATGCACAAAGCCGGCGAGAAGCGGAAGGTCGTCGGCATCGTGGGCGACTCGACGTTTTTCCACTCGGGAATCACCGGGCTGCTGGACATCGTGTTCAACCGCGGCGCGAGCACGATTTTCGTCGTGGACAACCGCACGACGGCGATGACGGGGCATCAGGACAACCCCGGAACCGGACGAACGCTGATGGGCGAACCGACGCATGCGACGTCGATTGAGGCCGTCGCGCGGGCCTGCGGCGTGCGGCGGGTGCGGACCATCAACCCGTACGACCTGGACGCGACGCTGAAGGCCGTCGCGGAGGAATTGGCTTGCGACGAACCGTCGGTGGTGGTCTCCGTCGCGCCGTGCGTGCTACAGGAACGCAAGATGATCGGTCCGCGACGGGCGATCGTGGCGGACGCGTGCAAAGCCTGCGGCCTGTGTTTGCGGCTGGGCTGTCCGGCCATTGAAGGTGGCGGCAAGGGCGTCAAGCCGGTGGTGAATGAATTGTTGTGCAACGGCTGCGGAATGTGCCAGCAGGTCTGCCGGTTCGGAGCGGCCAAGAGCGTGGAGGTGCGCCCGTGAGCGAAAACGTGAAAAATTCGACGGCAGCAGAGCGTGGGCGAGACGTCCACGGGACGCGCGGGCAAGATGCCCGCGACACGGTGACGAGCGTGGTGCTGGTGGGTGTTGGCGGTCAGGGGATTCTGCTCGCCAGCGAAGTGGTGGCCCGTGCGGCGATGCGCGCGGGGTTTGACGTGAAGACGAATGAGGTTCACGGCATGGCGCAGCGGGGCGGGTCGGTGGTGGCGCAGATTCGCTACGGTCGGCGGGTGTTCAGTCCGCTGGTTCCTGACGGCCAGGCCGTCGTGCTGGGTTCGCTGGAGCGGATCGAGGCGTTGCGGTACACGAATTATTTGGCGCCGGACGGATTGGCGGTGGTGAGCAGTCAGGCGATTGTGCCGGTGACGGTTTCGAGCGGCCAGGCGACGTACCCCGCCGATGCCCGCGAGCGGCTGACGGCGGCGTTTGCGAACCTGGTGTACGTCGAGGCCGAGGACCTGGCCCGCCAGGCGGGCACGGTTCGGGCGGCGAATTTGGTGGTGGTCGGCGCGATGAGCCGGGCGCTGGACCTGCCTCCCGAGGCCTGGCGGGCGGCGATTGAGCAGTCCGTCGCGGCGAAGCACGTGGCTGCGAATCTGAAGGCGTTCGAGTTCGGGCAGGCGGCGAGGTGATTTTCGCTACAGGCGGTGAAAAAACGCATCCGCCCCTCATCTCGCCAGGTCCGGTCGGCCGGTCAGGGTGGCCTCCAGCACGCGGCCGATGAAAATTTGGCCGCCGTCGGTGACGGTGGCGACGCGGTCGCGGATGGCGATTTCCATGCGGCGTTGGCTGGTTCCGTTGGCCAACGCCGCCGCCAGAACCTCCGCCCGCAGCCGATCCACCGCGTGCGACTGCGCCGCCTCCAACTCGGCGAACACCGGGGCGTCGGCCAACCCCTCGACCGTATAACGGCCCTGGTCGTTGGGCACGATCTCCACCTGCCTCCGGATCGTCACCGAACTGGTGATCGCGCCGATCGCGTTGGCGACGTCCGCGTGGGGCGGAACGATGCCCCGCGTGCCCAGCCGCTCGGCCGCCGGCGACAGGAAAAACCCCACCGGCGCGCCAATGCCGACAATCGGCGACTTCACGCGAACCCCAACGTCGTACCCCGACCCGCCGCCGGCGAGCACGTTCCGCAACATCGCCGTCGCCGTGGGCGAACGATCCAGTTCGTCCGCATCGGTCACGTCGCGCGACAACTGCGTCTTGAACAATTCCGTCGTCAGCATCTCCACGAACCGTCCCAGCGCTCGCTCGGCGAACGTCTGCTGATCCAGCCCCAACAGCCGCCCGAAAATCCCCGCCAACCGCTCGCTCGCCCAAGCGTCCCACAACACCAGCCGACCCTGCGCGTGCAGCAGGTCCGTCGGCGTCAGGCCGCACCGCTGCACGAGGTTTCGACCCTCCAGCGCCGCCAGCGGCATGAAGTTGTGCGTGACGTACCCCAGCCGCCGGGCGAGTTCATGCGCCGACAACGGCCCGCCGGCCAACTCGTCCACGATCCGCCGCCGCGGTTCGTCCAGGCCGGCCAGTTCCGCCGAATGGTTCGGCCCGTGCTCGCTGAGGCACCACAGTTCCATACCGCTTGTGGAATCGTCGAAATGGTCCAGATGATGCTCCACCCACTCCAGCGCGGCCGCCAGATTGTGCCGCCCCGCCAGCCATCCGACCGGCGCGACGCGACGCGGGCCGATGCACAGCTTCCGCCGTTCGTGCGCGATCAAACTGTCGCCGCCCAGCCCCAGCGTCCGCATGTCCAACGCACGAACGTGCGTCCGCCAACCGCCGACGCTCGCGCCCTCGTCGCACATCTGCACCCGTCCGGCGGAAATGACGGCCGTGTCCGTCGTCGTCCCGCCAATGTCCACGACCATCGCGTCGTCGCACTTGGCCAAATAGCGAGCCCCTGCCACACTGGCGGCCGGACCGGACAACATCGTCTCGATCGGGCGGTCCACCGCCGTCTGCACGCTCATCAGCGACCCGTCGCTGCGGACGACCATGATCGGTGCGGCCACCTGCCGCCGGGCCAGCGACTGCTGCAACTGCTCCAGCAGCCGCTCCAGGTACGGAATGATCCGCGCGTTGAGCATGGCCGTGTCGGCGCGGACCTTGTACGACAACCCCTGGCTGACCTCGTGCCCGCACGTCACGCCCAGCCCCGTCTCGCGGCGGATCACCGCCTTGACGGCCAGCTCGTGCGCGGGGTTGGCGTGGCTGGCGAATCCGCTCACCGCGAACGCCCGCACCTGGTGCTCGCGGACCATCTCCCGCGCGACGGCGGCCGCCTGTTCCAGGTTCACCGGCGAAAGTTCCTTGCCGTTGATGTCCATCTTGCCCTCGATCGGCGCGACGGGCGTGTAGTCGAAATCCTCGGGCCAAAACATGCCGTACGGCGGCAGCACGAGCAGCCCGACTTTCTGGCCAAGTCCCTCGACGATGGCGTTGGTCGCCAGCGTGGTCGAGACGCTCACCAAATCCACCCGCGCCAGCGTGGCCGCATCGAGCGCGGATAACGCCTCCTCGATGCCGACGCAGTAATCCCACTTGGTGGTCGGCGCCTTGGCCTTCTGCAAAATCTCGTCCCGCTCGAAGTCGTACAGCGCCACGTCCGTGTACGTCCCGCCGGCGTCGATGCCCAGACCCAGTCGGGCGGTGCCCCGTGGCGCGGGCGTCCCGCCCGCGCGTGTCGATGGCGTCTCGCCCTCGTTGTGCGTTCCATTGGCCCGGTCGCTATGGGACGTCAAACCGTCTTCGCCGGACGCGGGCAGGATGCCCGCGAGACACGCGGGCGAGACGCCCGCGCCACGTGGCTCCGTGTCATCCAGCACGATCACTCTCGTCTGCGACGACGTGGCCGCCTGTTGCCAGACGGGGACGGCGGTGAGTTTGCGGCTGGCGGCGTCGAAGGACGTCACGTAGTGCGGCGGGACGATCAGAATCTCCTCGCCGCTGTAGCGTTCCAGAATCAACGCCTCCAGCAGACTGTGCGTTCCGGTGAGGGCTTCGTACTTCCAGCCGTAATCGCTGGCCATCGCCTGGGCGATTTCGGCGTACTTGCCGCGTTTGGCGTCGACGCCCGTGTCGATGAAGGCCGCCCGCTGATAATTCCGCTGCCAACTGCTGAGGAAATAGCGAATGGCCTGGGCGTTCTCGGCCCCGTGCTGCTCGACCAGCCGCCCGAACTCCGCCTCGGCTTCGCGGCAGGACTGCGGCGACTTGCTGTTGGGCGGCGGCGTCTTCTCCTCGACCCATCCCGCCGAAATGTAATATGTGCCCGGATACGCCGCGAACTGCTTGCGGTAGGCGGCGTCGCTGCCCAGGAACAGCGCGATGCAATCGTTCACCCGCGGAATGGCCAGCGGAGTGTTCCTCGCGTGCAGCCCCACCGCGCCCAGGCCGCACACGCCGTAACCCAGGCAAATCAACTCACCCCTGTGGTCCGCCGACGCCTGGTCGATCGCCTCCTGCAACCGCCGACGCAACTCCCGCGGCGTGCTGTGCAACCCGCCCGGCAAAAACTCCAGCGAAATCGCCAACCCCTTGTCCTCCCCCTTCGCCGGCCGCTGCAATCGCGCCGCCACCTCGCGCAAATCCAGCCCCAACACACCGCACGCAATCACGTGAACCTTCGAAATTCCGTACAACATGGTCGTTCCTCTTCAATGCAGCGCCATCGCTCGTTTCACATCCTGTGGCGTATAGGGTTCCGCCGCCAACGTGAGGGCCGCTTCCAGGGAGGGGCACACGTTGACGGCCTCGATCTCGTCGATAAACCCCGATTTCGCCAACGCAAATCGCGGGTACTCCTGAACCTCGCAGAGAATCAGCCGGATTCCCCCGTTGCGGCACTGGGACAGGAACGACTCCAGCGCGGCAATTCCGGTGGAATCAATGGCCGGCACGTCCCGCATCCGCAAAATAAACGCGTGCGGGGTTTTCGCCATGTTCAGCATCATCCGCCCGAGCGTGTCCGCCACGCCGAAAAAGAGAGGACCGGTGAGTTCGTCGACCTCAATGCTCCGGGCCTGCTCGGGCATCGCAAAGGCCAGGGCGGCCTCTTTCTCGGATTGCCCGTAAATACTCGCCGCCCCGCTGCGACGCGCGCCGGGCTTGACCCCCGCGACCTCGATCATCCGCTTGAGGAACAGGAACGTCGCCAGCACCACGCCGACCTCCACGGCAACGGTCAGGTCCACCATCACGGTCAGGACAAACGTCACCAGCAGCACCGACGCGTCGCTTTTGGGCGACTTGGTGATCATGCGGAGAAAACGGGGAAGATTGCTCATGTCCCAACTAGTCACCATCAGCACCGCCGACAGTCCCACCAGGGGAATCGCCCCCGCCAGCGGCGCCAGGAACAAAATAAACAGCACCAGCGTGAGGGCGTGGATCATTCCCGACACGGGGCTGACCGCGCCGGACTTGATGTTGGTCGCCGTCCGGGCGATCGCGCCGGTCGCGGCGATTCCACCGAACAACGCCCCGGCGATATTGCCCACGCCCTGGGCCACCAGTTCCATGTTCGCGTTGTGACGGTCGCCGGTCATGCCGTCGGCCACCACCGCCGACAGCAGGGATTCAATGGCCGCCAGCAGCGCAATGGCAAAACTGTCCCGCAGCAACGCCTGCGTGATCTGCCAGTCAAAAGACGGCAGCGCGGGCATGGGCAGCGATTGAGGAATTCCGCCGAACCGGGTGGAGATCGTCTCGGTGTCCAACTGAAAAAAATAACAGACCAACGTGACCGCCAGCACACCGACGACCACGCCGGGAACGCGGGGCGCGAACCGGCGAATCAACAAAATCACCGCCACCGTGCCCACGCCCAGCGACAGCGTGAGGAGTTTCACGCTCGATGCCGCCCCGGCATATCCCTGCCACATCTCCAGAAACCCCGGCGAGTTTCCGTCCATCGAAAGCCCGCAGAAATCCTTGACCTGCTGCGAAAAAATCAGCAAACCGATGCCGGTGGTGAACCCGGTGGTCACCGGGTACGGAATGAACCGAATAAACCGTCCCAGGCCGGTGAGTCCCATGAGAATCAGCATGACCCCCGCCATCAGGGTCGCGAGGGTAAGCCCCGCCATCCCGTGCCGGGCGATGATCCCGAAGAGAATCACCACGAACGCGCCCGTGGGCCCGCCGATCTGGTATCGCGATCCCCCCAGGAAGCTGATGAAAAACCCCGCCGCGATGGCGGTGTACAACCCCTGGGCGGGGCTGCCGCCCGCCGCGATGCTGAAGGCCATCGCCAGCGGCAACGCCACCACCCCCACCGTGACCCCGGCCAGGCAGTCCTTCCCGAAGGCGGCCAGGTTGTAGCCTCCGCCTCGGCGGAACAGTTCAAAGGTCCGGGGAGTAAAATCCTTCGCGGAAACCTGATTGAATACATTAAACCATGGCAGACGCATACCGTGTGCAACCTTACATTACATTCAAAACATGCAAACGAAAAAAGGTGTCTCCTTCGCGTTTTTTCCAGAAAGCGCCAAAGGAGACACCTTTTATTCATTCATCGAGTGCTATTTCAATGGACGTAGCGTACACCAACGACGGGAGTTCGTCAAGGGTTTCGAACGATTTGGAAATACATGGACAAACTCTCGCTCGATACGATAGAGTCGTGCATCGGACCGGCAGACGCATCGCAGGCGACGGTTCCACGAAAGGCGGCACCATGCAGAGCTACACCGATGACGATTTTTTCGCTGTACTCAATCCAGCCGGCCAGGTCGTTTTGGCTGCACTGAACGGCCACATTTGTGCCGCCGACCCCATATTCATGCCCTGCGACATCCGTCCGAAGAATCGAGAGGCCAAAGAGTGGACCCTCCACTACCGCAAACGGCCGAAGACGGGCAAGGCCCTGTGCACCTTCTACGCCACGGAGGGCGCATTGTCAGTCCGCGTGGCGTTTCTGACGTCGATGACGCACGAATTTCTGCTCCGGCAGCACGAGTTTTCCGACAGCGCGAAGCGTGCCGTTCTGGGGCAGGTGGTTTGCAGCGCTGCCGGTACAGGATGCCGGTCTTACGGCGGAACGACCGTTTGCCCCTGGCGCCAGCACTTCTGGGTCGGCGGCCGGTTGGTGAAAACCTGTCCATACCCTTGGGTCACGCTCGAGTCCCTCGACGAGAACATGCTGCCCGACCTTGAGCGTCTCATTACGTTGCAATTGCGGAACATGACGCAGGACAAGATGGATAGTAAGGGCAGTGGCTACGCGGAGGGCAACCAACAACGCTGCGGCGACATCCAGACGACCGTGCTGCCGGAAACCCCGCTCGCGGCCGACGCGTCACGGACGGGCGATCACATCGCCAAGCCGGCAAGGCTTACGCGGTACGCGAAGTGGTACAATCTTCTGCCTCTGGGCGAAAACGGCGGGCTCTGGTTCTATCGAAGCGACGCCGCCGTCCGCGGCGAGGACACGACAGGGACGCGCACGCCCGCGGCCATCCCTGCCGCCACGTACGCCACCGTGACCGTCGCCGACCCGGTGACCTTCTCATTTCACCGGGTCTGGAACTACCTCTGCACCGGGCTTGATGGTCAGCATAAAACCATCAAGACCATCCCTCACCCAGGCACCGGCGAAAGTATCTCCTGTCTCGCGAAATTCTACCGCAAGGACGGCAAGGACTGCATGACCGTCATGATTCCAATCGCATGAGGGTGTGCCCCAAGGTAGTGCTACTTCGGTAGCTTGTGCCGCCCCTCGCCGTAATACTCCGGTAAATCCTTCGGCGGCGAACCATTTTGCCAGAGGCCTTTTTTCTCGCGCATCGCCTGGGCCTGGAGTTTGGCGAACTCCGTTTTGCGATGATGCGGGAACCGCGGGTCGGCGTAACCGTACCCTTGCGAAATCAACTCGGCGTTGAGCAGCCGACCGTCCTCCAGAACCACCCACGCCAGCAGCCGCTTGTACTTGTCGCGCGAGTCTTTGCCGCGTTCCAACTCAATCCGCACCGGCTGACCCTCGACCGTTTTCTTCACGAACGCGCTGGCCTCGGGACCGAACCATTCCACGGGCGCGTTGGGTTTCACGGTCTCGGGCGTGTCCACCCCCCACAGCCGGATGCGGGTGGTCTTCTTGTTGTTCACGCCGTCAGGACACTCCACATCCACCGTGTCCCCATCGACCACCTTTGACACGCGAAACGTCTTTCCGTCGTACGTTTCCCAATCGGCCACCGTCGAGGCCGACGGTGTGGACTTCGTGCCGAAAAAGCCCATCTTGTCGCTCGCGGCCAGACCCGCCAACAGGATCACCGCCAGCGCACCCCACAACCCACGCCGTGTCAGCGACCGACCACGGCGGAAGGACCGCGTCGCTTTTGCATCGTTACGTCTTGCCATAAATGAACATCCAAGCCACATAGCCACGTAGCCACATAGCCACGTAGGGGCAGAGGCAAGCCATTGAACACAACGTGCCAGACATTCCTCTGCGCCTATGTGGCTATGTGGCTACGTGGCTACGTGGCTACGTGGCTTATGCGGTGGCTTCCTTCTTCATCGTCACCCGCAGTGTGACGATTTTTTTCGGGCCGATGTTTTCGAGCGGAACGGTGTTGTCGGCCTCGATGGACAGGTCGCGGACGTGCGTTTCGTCCAGGCGGACGCGGGTGGCGGCGGCGATCGGCAGGCCGAACTTCACCACGCCGTCCACCGGCTTTTCCGCCGCGTTCCAGAATCGCACGATGCAGTCGCCGCTGCCGTCCGCCGCCGGTTTGATCCCGCTGAACGCCAGCGTCCCGGCCGGCGAAATCTCCACGAAACTCTGCTCCATCGGCAACTCGCCACCGGCATTCTGGCCCACCTGCGCAATCACCGGAGAAACGTTCCAGTCGAACGCCTGCTCCATCACGCCGCCCTCGGCGTAATCCCCCGCGTGCGGAACCACCGCGAAGCGGAACGTCTGAGGACCGAAGCACTGCGTCCCCGGCTGATCGGGGTAATCAATGTTCTGAAAACTGTTGCGGTTCTGAAACGCCCGGAACAGCGTGAACGCGATGGTCCGCGTCTTGTCCTGCGTCACCTCGTACTGCGTCACGCCCTGATCCAGCACGCACAGCCCGTGCTTTCCGTTGGAGACATCCACGAACCACTTGTTCGGTTCCAGGCCGGTGGGCGGTTCGACCCATCCGTTCTCGGGGTCTTCCTTCAGCGAGGGCAGTTGCGGAATGTCGATCGCGCGGCGCACGACGTCGAAGGGCATGTGCACGGCCGCGTGCGTGGCGGCCAGGTCCGTCGGGAACATCATCCGCAGCCGGTGATCGCCGACGGTGTTGTTCAATTCGACCTTCACGTCCAGCCGCTTCACGCCGCGGCGGAGCGTGAGCGTCACGCCCACGGGGTAGTCCACCCGCTCCGGTTTTCGCGCGGAGCGGTCCTCGGCCACTCCGGCGGGCAGGCGGAGTTTCAGGTCGATCCGCACGCGGGTCATCAGCGGTCCGTTTTCGAGCACCGTGCGTTTGGCCCGGACGGCCTTGCTGGTGACGATCTCGTCCGTCGTCGTCGCAATCCGCAGCCAGGAGTCGCCGACCTCGGAAGCGTCCTCCAGCCAGCCCAGCCCGCGATACGTCCTGCCGGTGGCCTTGTCCTTGATGTCGAACGTTCCGTTGGCCTTGACGGTCACGAGCAGGTGCTCGTTTTCGAGCGTGTCGTTCGTGGTGGACTTGGCGCCATCCGCCGACACGTACTCCGGCCAGCGCGGTGCCGAGGCCGACACGTCCGTCGTCGCGGCCAGCACCGGCTTGGCGATCAACATCGTGTACCCCATCGCCGGAACCTGGCGGACGTCGAACGTGATGTGGTATCGCTTGGCCCAGAACGGTGAGGGGATGTCGTTGGGTTTTTGCACCGTCGGGCGCCAGTACTCTTCGCGGCGGATCTGGCAGGCGACCGGTTTGCCGGCCAGGTCGAACAGTTCCAGCCCGGTCGTGTTGAGATCGCGCTGGAAATCGACGGTCGCGTCGAGCACCTGGTGGGTCCGCGTGTACGGCAGCGGGTTGAACACCAGCAGCAGCGTGGCGTCGTCGGGCATGGTGCGGGAATACGGCTGCTGATCGAAGATCATCAGGGCGTTGTCGGACAGCCGGTCGGTGTTGATGTGCGGCACCAGGCGGGCGAGCATCATCCGGGCGACCTCTTCGGAGATGTCGTCGGCCCGTTGGAAGCGGTTCATCACGTCCTCGTGCACGCGGTCCATCGCGCATCCGCCGATGGAATCGTGCGCGTGGTTCTGGTGCATCAGTTTCCA
>Ga0123353_10001363_pt1 | contig 29978 bp, 26 predicted proteins | sample TergutLab28metaG_3_FD_92763 | JGI IMG/M metagenome (GOLD analysis project Ga0123353, IMG submission 92763) | Labiotermes labralis P3 segment gut microbial communities from Petit-Saut dam, French Guiana - Lab288 P3 | ecosystem: Host-associated > Arthropoda: Insects > Digestive system > Gut ...
ACGGCTGAGGGCCTCCATGGAGCGCAGCAGGGGGGTCTTTTTGTCCAGGACCTCGCCGCCGTAGGAGCAGTAGGCCGTGGGGATGCACAGCGTGTTGTCCTTCAGGAAGGCCGGGGAGGTGGGGTCCCAGGCGGTGTAGCCCCTTGCTTCGAATGTCGCGCGAAGGCCGCCCGAGGGGAAGCTGGAGGCGTCGGGCTCGCCCTGGATAAGGTTTTTGCCGGTGAACTGCATGATCACCCGGCCCTCGCCCACGGGCTCGATGAAGCTGTCGTGCTTCTCGGCGGTGACGCCCGTCATGGGCTGGAACCAGTGGGTGAAGTGGGTTGCGCCCTTGTCGATGGCCCACTCTTTCATAGCGGCGGCCACGGCGTCGGCCAACTGGGCGTCGAGCTTCGCGCCCCGCTTGATGGTGCGCTGGAGGGCCTTGTAGGCGTCCTTGGGGAGCTTATCGCGCATGACGGAATCGCTGAAGACGAGGGAGCCGAAGATGGCGGGTATGGTCATGGGGTTCACCTTCATTTCTTTACTATGAGCGGGCAGCAGGTTGCCGCCTCTGAGGTTTTTTCACCCCTCAGTCACCCGAGGTGACAGGGCCTGCTCCCCCAAGGGGGAGCCTAGGGGCGGAAACGTCGCTCCGCGATACTCCCTCACCGCCTGCGGGCGGAGCTCCCTCACGAGGGAGCCGGGGATTAGGCGAAAGCGGGTAATATTACACTGAGTATGAGTATAGCACAAAACACGAAATATTTCAATGCTTTTATTGAAATTGGGGCGGGGGGATGGTATAATAGATATTAGATTTTAGACATTAGACGTTAGATGGAGGTTTCTCATGCCCGTGCAAATCAAAGTGAACCCGGAGAAGACATACCAGACCATCGAGGGCTTTGGAGCCAGCGCGGCCTGGTGGGCCCAGGTGGTGGGCGGCTGGCCCGAGGCGGAGCGCAGAGAGGTCCTGCGGCTGCTGTATGACAGGAGCACGGGCCTGGGGATGAATACGTATCGCTATAACCTGGGCAGCGGGTCGAAGGAATCGGGCAAGGGGCATTTCCCCAACAAGAACCGGCGGACGTGGGATTTTCTCGCGCCCGACGGGAGCTATGACTGGGACCGGGACGCCGAGGCCGTCTGGTGCATGAAGGAGGCCGTGCGCCTTGGTGCGGACGAGATCGTGCTGTTCGTCAACTCGCCGCCGGAGCGGTGGACCCGCAGCGGCACGGCGCAGGCAAAGCTCTATGCGCTTTCAAACCTGCGGCGGGATTGCGAGGGCGATTTCGTCAAGTATGTGCTGGACGTGGCGGAGCACTTCATCGCCGAGGGGATACCGGTGAAGTTCATCTCGCCCATCAACGAGCCCTTTGGGCCGTGGATCGAAAAAGCCGGGCAGGAGGGCTGCCATTACCACCCCTCAGGCGTGCGGCGGGTGCTGCGGCTATTCGCAGAGGAGATGGATAGGCGCCCCGCGTTGAAAGATGTGCTGCTCTCGGGCGCGGAGAACAACGATTTGCGCATCATGAACAAGACATATACCCGCGCGGTGATGGACGACCCGGTAATCCGCAAGCGGCTGGACGGCATAGACGTGCACGGCTATGTATTCAAGCCATTGAAGCGGCTGAAGGGCGTGAAACAGCGCTTCCGCGAATACATGGACAGACGCTACCCCGGGGAGCCCGTGCGCATGACGGAGTGGACACACATGAAAGGCGGGCGGTGCTATTGCATGAGCTCGGCGATGGAGCAGACTAGGATCATGTGGGAGGACCTGGCCCTCATGAACGCGATCTCATGGCAGTGCTGGATCGCCGTTTCGGAGGTGGATTTCTGCGACGGGCTGGTGTACATCGATGAAGACACTCATGCTATAAGCATCCCAAAGCGTTACTGGGCATTCGGGAATTTCAGCAAATTCGTGCCGCGCGGGGCGGTGCGAATTGAGGCCTACTGCCCCTCCCCTGCCCTGAAATGCCTGGCGTTCCGGACGCCGGAACATACTATCGCGATTATCATCAACACCAGGCAATATGCCGTGCGGGCTTCGCTTGGCCATGGAAAAAGCGAGATGCACGTTACCGGCAGAAGCAAAAATTTGGCCCGCCGGGAGATCGACCTGGCAGGCTTTGAGATTGAGGGGCATAGCGTCAATACGGTGGTGTATTGACGATCATACATCGCTCCGCGAGTGCCCTGCACCACCCCCTCGATGCTTCGCATCGGCCCCCCAAAGGGGGCATCCTGACGGAGCAACCGTTCATACCATTTCAAGCAAGTTATCTTCGCTGATTATTTCTATCCCCAGTGCCTGGGCCTTCACCAGCTTGCTGCCGGCGTCCTCACCGGCGAGAACGTAGTCTGTTTTGGCCGAGACGCTGCCGCTCACCTTGCCGCCCTGTGATTCGATCAGGGCGGCTGCTTCTTTGCGGCCCATGGTAGGCAAGGTACCGGTGAGAACGAAAATTTTGCCTGTGAATATGCCTTCAGACTGCACTGGGGTGTCTGCTTCCATGCGCAGACCGAGGGCGCGCAGTTCTTCAAGCAAAGCAAGGTGCTCAGGCTTCGCAAAATAGAGCCGCAGGCTTTCCGCCATCGCGCCGCCAATCCCTTTGACGTCCGCGATCAGCTTGGGCTTTGTTTTTTCTTTCCCGGTTTTGCTGGTTTCCGTGACTGTTTCCTGTGACGCATTGATGAGCTCGTCGAATGAACGGTATTCTTTCATCAGCAGCTTGGCGATGTCCTCCCCGATGTGGCGGATGCCGAGGGCGAACAGCAGGCGAGCGGGAACCTGTGTCTTTGACTTTGCTATGGCCGCAATTAGGTTTTGCGCGGATTTCTCGCCCAGTCCCTCCAACGCCGCGATCTGATCCTGGGTCAGGGCGTAGAGATCGGCCATGCCTGAGATATAGCCGGCGTCCACCAGCTTTTGCAAAATGGCCTCGCTGAGGCCCTCGATGTCCATGGCGTCGCGGGAGCAGAAATGCATCAGCCGGCGCAGCAGCTGGGCCGGGCAGTCGTCGCTCTCGCAGCGCAGGGCCGCGCCTGTTTGGACCACTGGCTGGCCGCAGGAGGGACAGTTTTCAGGCAAAACATAGGGCGCGCTGCCCTCTTTGTGGGAGAGCACGCGCACGATCTCGGGGATGACGTCCCCCGCCTTGCGCACCAGAACGCGCGCGCCCAAGCGAATGTCTTTTTGCGCGATGTTGTCCTGGTTGTGCAGTGTGGCGCGGGCCACGGTGCTGCCCGCCAAGAGCACCGGTTCAAGCACCGCCGTAGGCGTGAGCACCCCCGTACGGCCCACGGCCACCTCCACATCCAGCAGGGTGGTTTCGCGCTCCTCGGGGGGGTATTTGAAGGCCGCCGCCCACTTGGGGAATTTCGACGTGGAACCGAAGGCCCTTCTCAGTTCAAGCTGGTTGACGCTGACCACCGCGCCGTCTATGTCGTAGGGCAGCACGCTTCGCTCTATGCCGATGCGCTCGATTTCTGCCCAGACCTCCTCGGGGCCTTGGCATAGCGCATAGCTGGGGATGGTCCGCAGGCCCAGGGATTTCATGAGATCCAGGGCCTGCGTGTCGCTTTCATAGTCCAGGCCCTGTGATTGCAATATGCTGAAGATAAAAATGCTCAATCCGCGCGAGGCTGTGATTTTGGGGTCCTTTTGCCGCAGGGCGCCGGCCGCCGCATTTCTTGGATTTTTAAATGGCTTCGCCCCTGTTTCCTCAAGTTCAGTGCAAATGGATTCGAACACGCCGCGGGGCATGTAGACCTCGCCGCGCACCTCCAGCGTGGCAGGCCTGGCGAGCGTCAAGGGGATGGCCTTGACCGTGCGCAGGTTGGCGGTGACATCCTCGCCCACACGGCCATCGCCTCTGGTTGAGCCGCGCACGAAGCGCCCGTTTTCGTATTCCAGGGAGACGGAGAGGCCGTCGATCTTGGGCTCCACGATAAATTGCGCCTCCGGCTGCTTTTCCAGGATGCCGCGCAGGAAGGCGAAGAGCTCTTCCCGGGAGAAGGCGTCCTGGAGGCTCTCCATGGGGACGGCGTGCTCCACGGGTGAGAACTGGCCCAGGAGCGTATCGCCCACACGCCGCGTGGGGGAATCCGGCGTGACGAGCTCGGGATGGGCGGCTTCGAGGGCCTCCAGTTCCCGGTAGAGCAGGTCGTATTCGTAGTCGTCGATCTCCGGGGCGTCTTCGACGTAGTATTTGTGGTTGTGGTATAGGAGGAGGGAGCGGAGGTCTTGGATGCGGGATGAGGGGTTGGTCATGGGGGGCTCCTGTAAAATAGTCTTTCGACTAGAAATTCAGCCGAAGGCGAGTCGTATGAGGAACGTCGCTCCGCGAGTGCCCTGCACCACCCCCTCGGCGCTCCGCACCGGCCCCCCAAGGGGGGCATCCTGACGAAGCATAAGCTTTTTGCGCTATTCAGTTGCGCGTTCTTGTATAGTTTTTACAATTCAATCTCCAGATAGTCGTCCGGCGTGGGGTCGTAGATGAGGCTGAGCAGGAATTCCGGGAGGTTCTCCATGGGGCTGCCCGCGAGCTTCTTCTTCAGGAAGAACTGCGCCCGCGCGGCGAAGGCCATCATGCTCTGCCCGACGGGGGTATCGGGGGAGTAGTGCTCCTCGCCGCCCCAGATGTTGCGCATGAGTTCCAGCAAGAGTTCCTTCATGCTCTGTTTGCGCACGCTCTTCGGCACCTTGCGGCGGCACAGCAGCAGCGAGCCCACGCCGCCCAGCGTAACCTTGTTGACAAACTTGCCCGCGAGGGTGATGGGCAGGCGCAGCTTGTAGATGGTCTCCTTCTCCACGCTGAAGCCGCCCGCTTTGTCGGCCAGCTTGTCGATGTCGTTGGCGGCGCTCTCGATGATGGTGCGCAGGAGGGAATCGAAGTGGCGCTTGAGGAATTCCCGCACGGAGAGGCCGCCGCGGTCCCAGTCGAAGTCCTCTATGGCGCGGGTGGTCACCTTCATATGGCGGCCCTCCAGCTCGATGACGCGAAACACGCCGGGGTAGCCCACGAGGCTGGAGGTGTTGACGTCCCAGTATTGATTGCCGCCGGGCGTGGTGATATAGTCGATGTTGAGCATGTGGGAGTGCCCGGTGAACATGACGCGCAGGCCCGCGTCGGCGAGACGCCGGGTGGCGTTTTTCCAGTCGCCCAGCATATCCCGGGATGAGATCATGGGGTAGATGGGCGAGGGCGGCAGGCTGGGATGGTGGGTCATGCCGAAGATCACCTCGCCGTCGGCCTTGGCCTGCTCGATCTGTTCCAGGATCCACTGCATGTGCGGCTCGTAAAACCCGCAGAAGGCGCGGCCGTCGCCGTCGTCGTTGAGGCAGAGCAATCTGTAACCCGGCGCGAGCTGCGCCACGTAGGACATGCCGCCGTCGGCATCGCAGTGGGCAATGGCGCCGCTGAAGCCGAACTCGTCATAGAGCCCGCGCAGATCGGGCCGGAAGACCTTGCCCTCGGGGTGATCCAGGGGCGGCAGGCCTGACTCGTTCACTTTGCCCATGTTCTCATGGCCGCCGAAATCGTGTGTGGCGGTGATGAGAATCACCCGCTTGCCGGTCGTTTGTACCGCACGCAGCTTTTCGATGAGGGCGCGGTGCTCGTCGGCGTGGCCGTTGCAGGTGACGTCCCCCGCGATGAGCAGGATGTCGCAGTCCGGCGCGGCCAAGAAATCCGCCAGGGCGGCATCGAGGATAGCGCCGCTTGCCAACTGGGGCATCTGGTCCTGGTGGGGTTCTTTTACGGGCATGGGGTCGCGGCAGAACAGGTGGGTGTCGGCAAGAGCCAAAGCTTCAGCATTCGTGGGTTCCTCCAAATTAAATTGCCAATATTCCAAAAAGTGACTTTATTTTCGGTGAAATGTGATATAATTCTTACAGATCATAAAGGGGGCGCATAAAATGGACCATGGCGATTATATCTCTTTTCGCATCAACTGGGGGGCCAACGAAATGCAGGTGTGCGAAATGGGCCCTGTGCTCAGTCAATTCTACCCGATGGGCGAGAAAAAAGTTTGGGAGATCACACCGATCGTACACGTGCTGGAGTGCCTGACGAAGCTGGATCCGCAGCAAGATTCACCGTACCGCTATCGGGGCGACCTGTTGTACGACAGGGAACGCGTAGTCGTCAAGATACATTGCACCAATGACTTCAATTCCGTGGTCGACGTGCCCCGCGAGCGGCTGCGGGTGCTGCTGGCCCGCCTGCTCACGCCGCGTGAAACCCAGGTCGCCACGCTGTTGTTCGAGGGGCGCACAATACGTTGCATCGCGGCTGCGCTGCACATCGCCGAGGGCACGGTAAAACGTATCATCTTCAATATCTATCGAAAGCTGGGCGTTGGCTCCCAGGTGGAATTGGTGCGGGAGATTTACGCCCGGCTGGCGCAGCTGGAATGGACGCCCGGCAAGGATGGTCAGTAAATTCCTGGAGGCCTCACCGCCTGAATATATTCCCGCCCTGCGCGTCAATTGCCAGGATCAGCGGGAATTTTTCGATTTCCATGCGTTTGACGCTCTCGCAGCCGAGGTCCGGGAAGGCGATCTCCCCGCATGCCCGCACGCAGCACGCCGCCAGGGCCCCCGCCCCGCCTATGGCGCAGAAATACAACGCGCCGTGTTCCGCGATGGCGCGGCAGACAGCCTCATCGCGTTCGCCCTTGCCGATCATCGCGCTGAGTCCGTGGGCCAGCAGCAGCGGGGTGAAGGGGTCCATGCGCCCCGAGGTGGTGGGGCCGCAGCTGCCGACCGCCTGCCCCGGCCGGGCGGGCGTCGGCCCCGCATAGTACACGCAGGCATCTTTCAACTGAAATGGCAGCGGCTGCCCGGCCTCAAGCAGGGCGGAGAGACGTTTGTGCGCCGCGTCCCGGGCGGTGTATACGGCACCGGAGAGCAATATGCGTTCACCCGCGCGAAGCTCGTGTGCGCGGGCGGGGAGGTCGGTTGTGTGGAGAGAAAGCATTGGAATAGGTCTCCCTTTTTGCTCCACCGGCCTGCGGGCCAGGGGGAGCTATATCTCCAGATACGCGAATTCCGCGGGATCGTTGTCTTCGCCGTCCAGGTCCTCCATGAACAGCCGGAACGTCAACTGCTCCAGCGGTACGCTGGGGGGCTCAATGGCGGCCGGGGCCTCCTGCTGCTGGCGCACCTGTTCGCGAAGGTAGGCATTCTCCTTTTCCACCTCGGCCGTGGCGGCCTGCGCCGCGTCCAAGCGCCTTTGGAACTGCGCGAGTTCCCGCCGCACCTGGTTGGCCGCCGCGCCACGCCTGCGCTGGCGCCGGGCCTCCTCCATCCAGCGCAGCTGCGCCGCCCGGGCGTCCCGCAGGCGCGCCGCCAGGGCCTCCATGGCCTGCGACTGCCCGTGCAAGCGCTGCTCCAGCGCCTCTATGTATTGCATCACGTCCGCCTTGTTGAACCCGCCGAAACGGGCCGTGCGGAAAAAATCCCCGTTTTTCTGTGCCATGTGTCTCCTCCCGCGCCGCTATGCAATTCCCTGTCGCTCCGCGATACTCCCTCACCGCCTGCGGGCGGAGCTCCCTCACGAGGGAGCCAGGGGTTGGGGTTCTCAGTAGGCGGCATTCTTCACAATGCGGATGGCCGTCACGCCTGTATCCAGGGCTTTGGCCGCCGCGCTTTTCCCCTTTGCGCCCAGATCGAACAGGCGCAGTTCCCCCGCGCCTGCCTCCCAATCGGCCAGATAACACGCATGGAAAGCGCCTGCGCGGAAACCTTCGAGCCGCACGCCGCTATCGAGCCGCGTGGCCTCCGGGCCGCGCACGCAATACAGCGTATCCACGCCGCCGAAGGCCAGCAGGACCTCCCCCGCCGGGACGAAGGCCCCCGCGTTCTGCATCACCCGCCCGGACCGGCCGTCCAAAGCGTGATAGTACAGCGCGCTGCCCTTGGCGTCGGCCTCCTGCTTGCGGTAGTACACGCCCCCCGGGACGACGGTGACGTCATCCACGCCAAGGTCGATCACCTTGCGCTCCGAAAGGGCGTAGTCGGTCAACTCGTAGGAATACAGAGTGAATAGCCCGCCCTCCACGTCGCGCTCCCAGTAGAACATGGTCTCGGCGCCCGGGAGGAAGGCGGCCTTCCAGCCCGCGCTGCCGCCGAAATCCGGGGCCAACTGGGCTTCGCTGGGGCCGGCAGGGGCCATCATCGCCAGAGCGTGGCCCGCGGATTCCCCACCTCCCCCCGCCAGGGCATAGAGGGCCTCGCGCATCGCCGAGACGCCGTTGCCGCGGTAGGCCGCCACCAGGTCGTCCAGGAGGACGACAATCTCGCCGCCGCTGTTATCGCGCTGCTTCTCGTAGAGCATGGCCGGGCGGCCCAGCGGGCGCAGCAGACCGATGCGGTCCTCCCGCACGCCACGGGCCAGCAGACGCGCGCTTGCGCCGTCATAGACATAGCAGTCCATCAGGGTTTCGCTCTCCGGCAGATTTTCCAGGGCCTCCTGCACGGCATCGCGCACCTTGTCGCGCTCCAGTTTCTTGTCCCAGGCCGCTTTATCGCGCTGGTAGATATCGTTCGCGCCCAGCACGTCCCCAATCCAGCTCGTTATCGGGCCGCCGCTCGGGGGTCTTTGCGGCTGCCGCATGGCGGCGTCGGAGTCCTTTTGCTGGTCGTCGACGACCAGCCCCTCCGTCCCCTGCCCCCCCTTGAGAAAGTAGAGGTTGCCCCCCAGCTCGTAATGATCAAAAAGCACTTTGCCGGGCGACTGCGCAACCAGCACCGCGCCGCCCTCCTGCGCCAGGGCATAGAGGTCGTGGGCCCCCCCTGACGATAGCATATAATAGACGATCGCCTGGGACCGGCCCTGGACCGTTCCGCTGAAGCACCGCACATCCTGTACGCCGCCGGCCATGCGCTCGGGGCGCTGGCCCAGCTTCAGGTTGCAGCGGAATAGCTCCCCCTGGGCCTTGGTGAAGAAGAACACCTCCCCGGCGCCATAGAGCGCATCCACGCCGGCAGCCAGCTCCCTCAGGGTATCCCGCTGCGCATCATGGCACTGCAGCACGCCGCCCTTCGCCTCGATCCACGCGGCGTAGCGGCCATCGGAGGAGGCCATCCATTCCCCGCGCGCGCCCTGCGCCAAGAGGCTGCCGCCCTCCCTGCGCGAACGGGAATCGCGCAGGTTCATGCGATAGATATCCGCTCCGGAATCTGAAATGATGTCGTAATAGAGGTATTGCCCGGCGATCGCCTGCTGTTTCGATTCCCCGGGCCGGAGGGGAAAGCTGCCCTCGGGCAGGGCGACGAAGAGGTTTTGGCTGCCTTTCTCGTAGACCACGGCGTATTGGGGCGCGGCGCCCAGGGTTCCGCAGCGCACAAGGAACAGCACAAGCCCCGCGGCCAGCGTCAGAACGCCCGCCACGGCGGCTATGATGACTTTTTTGCGCATGGTGTTCATCCTTAATGTTCACTACGTCGCTCCGCGATGCCATCCTCGGACCCGCAACGTCTCCTGCGGGAGTCGTATGGCGGGAGCCTTCCACGGGAAGGAGCCTGGGGGATTAGGCGAAAACGGGTGCGGCTTTGTTTATGCTTTCATCGCGATGCCCAGCTTTGCCTTCGCCACGATGTTCGCGGCGTCCAGGCCGTAGGCCTTCAGCATCTCCACCGCCGGGCCCGAGGCGCCGAATTTGTCCTCCACGCCAACGCGCAGCACAGGCACCGGGCAGACGCCGCACAGGGCCTCGCAGACCGCGCCGCCCAGGCCGCCGATGACGCTGTGCTCCTCGGCCGTTACGATCGCGCCGGTCTCCCGGGCGGCCTTGGCGAGGAGTTCGACATCGAGGGGCTTGATGGTATGGATGTTCAGCACACGGGCGGCTATGCCCTCGTTGGCGAGCTCATTGGCGGCGATGAGGGCCTCGCCCACCATGAGGCCGGTGGCGGCGATGGTGACGTCAGAACCATCACGTAATTGCACGCCCTTGCCGATCTCAATCTTATAATTTGCGTCAAACAAGTGAGACACGGCCAGGCGGCCGAAGCGCAGGTAGCAGGGGCCTTCGATCGCGGCGGCGGCGAAGACCGCGGAGTGGGATTCCCAGTAGTCCGCGGGGTTGATGATGGTCATGCCAGGGATGGAGCGCATGAGGGCGATGTCCTCGCAGCACTGGTGGCTGGCGCCGTCCTCCCCCACGGAGATGCCCGCGTGGGTGGCGCCGATGTTCACGCCGAGGCCCGGGTAGCCGATGGTGTTGCGCACCTGCTCGAAGGCGCGCCCCGCCGCGAACATGGCGAAGCTGCTGGCGAACACCGTGTAGCCCATGGTGGCAAGGCCCCCGGCGATGCTCATCATATTGCCCTCGGCGATGCCGGCATTGATATGCCTATCCGGGTAGGCCTTCTGGAAGACCCCGGTCTTCGTGGCGGCGGCGACGTCGGCGTCCAGCACCACGAGCTTTTCGTTGACGTGCCCCAATTCTACGAGCGCCTGGCCGTAGGCCTCGCGGGTCGCGATTTTATCCGGCAATGCCATTATGCAGCCTCCTTATCCAGCGCACTCAGCGCAGCGTTCAATTCTTCCATGGCTTGGGCATATTGCTCGGCATTGGGCGCCTGGCCATGCCAGCCCACCTGGTTTTCCATGTAGCTGACGCCCTTGCCCTTCACGCTCTTCATGATGATCGCTGTTGGCTTGCCGTTGAACTGCATGGCCCGGGCGAAAGCCGCCTCGATTTCGTCAAAGCAATGCGCGTTGATCTCGACGACGTTCCAGCCGAAGGCCGCGAATTTCTCGGGGATGGGGTAGGGCGAGTTGATCTCCTCAATGGTGCCGTCGATCTGCAGGTTATTGTTGTCGACGATGGCCACAAAGTGATCTAAGTTTTTAGCCGCCGCGAACATGGCGGCCTCCCACACCTGGCCCTCCTGGAGCTCACCGTCGCCCAACAGGGCGTAGGTCATCACCCCCCGCCCCTGCGGGGCACCCCCCTCTGAAGAAAGGGGCTTTGAAAGCTTGGCCCCCAAGGCCATGCCGACGGCGGCGCTGATCCCCTGCCCCAGGGAGCCCGTGCTCATGTCCACGCCCGGGCAGAGCTTCATGCTGGGATGGCCTTGCAAAAACGAGTCTTTTTTGCGCAGGGTTTTGAGCTCTTCCACGGGAAAGAAACCCCGGTGGGCCAGCGCGGCATAGAGCACCGGCGCGGCGTGCCCCTTGCTGAGCACAAAACGATCCCGGTTTTCCCAATGGGGTTTTTGCGGGTCGATGCTCATCTGCTGGAAATAGAGGTAGGTGAGCAGCTCCGCCGAGGACAGCGAGCCGCCGGGGTGCCCTGCCTTGGCGTTGTACACTCCCTCGATTACGCCTATACGGATCAGGCAGGCAAGGCGCTGGAGTTCTAGTTTGCGCTTTGGTGTCATGATTTCCTCCCGAGTGTTATGATATGATAAAGGTGAACAGCTGAATTGCAGCCATATAGAGAACGAGGCCCAGGTATATGATCGGCGAGATGACCGTCACGGGGATTGCCAGCAAGCCGAGGGAACGAAAGGTACTGTCCAAGATAAATTCAACTGTCCAATAGAAGGGGAGGACAAAAATGTATTCCAGCAGCTCCCCTGCGGTGGGCTTCGGGAGCGCGATCGTGACCGTAACCGTGTCGCTGGTCAGCGTTCTTTCTGAGACAATTTCTTCCCCATCCATCTCATAGCCTGTAATTTTGCAGAAGTAATTTTTGTAAGAATTATTGTCCGGCGCTCTTCCCGGATTTATGGCATAATAGGAATCACCCGGAGCTGCGGTAAGTATCGGCCCGCCGCTTGGCGCGGTGTCAGTATAGCCAACATTGCTAACGACATACCACTGGTATTCCACTACAACGCCGTCAGGGACGTTCACCGCGACGGTGAGCGTAAAGCTTTCGCCTTCGCCTATGGTCAGGCTTTGCGGCTGCGTGATGATGCGAAAGTCATCCCATTCGATTGCCAGCGCGGGCAGGACAAACGAAAGCGCCAGGGAAAAAGCCAGAACCACCGCAAGAAGTTGTTTTGCGCGCTTCATAGGGAGCCTCCTTATACAATCTGAATTCCGGTTCTCATGATCTCCGCAGCGAAGGGATTGCCTGTGTGAAAATCAGATGGCAAAAAAGCATGGGGTTCGATGCGCAGGTCAATCTTCCGGCGGGTTTTCATCAAACGAAATGTATCTTCTATCGCATCGCCGGAGAAATCATCGGCGATTACGGCGATATCAATATCGCTGTCCTCGCCTGCTGTTCCGGCCGCTGTGGAACCAAACAGGAACATCTGCCGCAGCAGAAAGTCCTTTTTCACCGCATCGGCATATTGCTGCGCTATTCCTCGCGCTACTGTTGTATCAAGCTTTTTAGCCACGCAATCACCTCTTTTATTTCTGTCACGCGTTCGTTGGTATACTCGTTGGTGCATTTTTTGTAAAAGGCCTGCTTATAGTCTGGATAGCGCGCGTTGAGATTGAATGTCGAAACGAGGTCCAGCAAATCCTCAGTTTGCTCGTCGATTTTCAAGTGGGCTTTTCCCGCGAGTAATAATAAGTCATGGCTTCTTGGTATGATTATACCCTCGTCATTGTTCTGCGTAATCAGCGCCTTCAACAGTTTTTCTATCACGATATGGCCCATAAAAAGAGCCCAGTGATTATCCTTGCTTTCAAGCAAATGACAGAATGTCGATTCGTCCATTTCTGCACTGGAAAGCCAATAGATCAACAATTCATCTTTTGTCACTTGTTCTGCCTCCGACTTTGCTCAAAAATTCCATATACCAGGTGGGCAGCTCCGCTTCCACCTCAACGTATTCCCTCGTTCGCGGGTGCATGAAGCCAATCAGTCTGGCGTATAAGCACTGGCCTTGCAGGCCTCTCACGGGGGGATGCGGGCCATAGACGGGGTCCCCCGCCACGGGATGATTGATATACGCCATATGCACCCTGATTTGGTGGGTGCGGCCGGTCTCCAGGCGCAGACGCAGATCGGCGAACTTATCGTATTGCATCTCAAGAAAATAATGCGTGCGGGCAGGTTTGCTGCTGCGCTGGGTGACGGCCATCTTCTTTCGATCTCGTTCGCCGCGGCCGATGGGGGCGTCTATCACGCCCTGCGTGGACTTCATCGTGCCATGCACAATTGCGCGATACTCGCGGGTGAAAGTGTGCGCGGCGATTTGCCCGGCCAATGATGCGTGGGCGAAGTCGTTCTTGGCGACGATCAAAAGGCCGCTGGTGTCTTTGTCTATGCGATGTACGATGCCGGGGCGCAAAACGCCATTGATCCCTGACAGTTGCCCCGCGCAGTGATGCAGCAGCGCGTTGACGAGGGTATGCTCCGGGTGGCCGGGCGCGGGGTGTACCACCATGCCCTGGGGCTTGTTGACCACCAGCAGGTCCGTGTCTTCAAAGCGTACGTCCAGGGGAATGGCCTCAGGCTTCGCCTCTATGGACGAGAGCTCCGCAAAGGCGCAGGCGAGCTGGTCGCCCTCGCGCAGGACGGTGCTCTTTTTCGCCGTGGCTCCATTGACAAGCACCAGACCCTGGGCTATCATCCCCTGTGTGAAGGCACGGGAGCGACGCAGCAACTCGGCCAGTGTTTTGTCCAGGCGCGCGCCGTCGTAGTCCTCCGGCAGCGTGACGCTGAAGGCCTCACCCATGCGCTTTTGCACTTTTGCGCTGGCGGTATTCGCCCCAGATCATCCAGACGGTTGCCAGCGCCACCCCGCAGGTGATGCATATGTCCGCAAAGTTGAATATGGCAAAGCGCGTGAACAGCAGTTCGATGTAATCCACCACAAAGCCGTTCATGAGGCGGTCAAGCAGGTTGCCCACGCCCCCGGCCAGGATCAGCGCCGCGGCGCACAGGGGCGCTGCCCCGCCGATCTTTCCCAGGAGCAGCCACACGATCCCCGCCAGCATCACCAGCGCCGTGAGGGCGGAGATCACGCGCATTGCCGCCTCGGATTCCCCGAACAGGCTGAAGGAGATGCCCGTGTTGCGCGTATAGTGCAGGCCCAATACACCGGACAAGAGCGTCCTGGGCCCATCCGCGAGCAGCCCGGTCATCCAGCGCTTGATCCACTGGTCCGCGGTGACCAGCGCCGCCGCCGCGGCCAGGGTCAGCAGGCGCATCCATATCGTCGGTTTGGGCATAGTGGGCATAGCGTTAATTCCTTAACCATAATGCGAAATGTTTCTGGGGAGACGCACTGCCGTGCGACTCTACAGATCCAGATAGATTCGTTCCTGATGCGGTTCGTCCAGGGCCTCCAGCTCCGCCAGGAGGTCTGAAGAAGGTTGGGGCTCCGGTTGGGGTTCCGGTTCTGGCTCAGGCTGGGGGGCTGGTTCGGGTTCAGGCACAGGCTCCGGTTCGGGCACGGGTTCGGGTTCGGGCTCCGGCGCGGGCTCTGGTTCAGCCTGTATCGGCGCCGCGGGCGGCTGGACGTCGTCGTCGAAGGGCAATTTCTCGATAAACTCCATCTGCTGCGCCACGGCCTCGATCAGGTGGTTGCGGAAGCGCGCGCCCTCCTGCCGCAGACGGGCCACCGCCTGCTCCTCGCGCTGGGTTTCGGCCGAGATGCGGATGAGCTCCTGCTGGGCCCTGCTGCGGGCCTCCTCAAACAGGCTGTCCGCCTTGGCGCGGCTCTGCGCCAGAATGTTCTCCGCGCGGGCCTGGGAATCCAGCAGGCGTTTTTCCACCTCTCGCTGCGCGTCCGCGACGAGACCCTCGGCCTCCTCGAGGGCCGCACTGCGCTGCCGCTCGGCCTCCTCTTTTGCCTCCCGCAGCAGGCGCGTGCTCTCCTCCTGCGCGTGGGAGGTCAGCTCGTCGGCCGACTTCTGCGCCAGGATCATCGTCTTTTGTATTAATTCCCTCTCCGCGCGCAGTTGGTTGAGGGCGTTGGCCAGTGCCTCCACGCGCTGGTAGAGTTCGTCGTTGCTCTTTTGTAACTCCGCGGCGCCGCCGCTGGCCTGCTCGAAGGCCTCGGCCGCCTGCGCCAGGTATGCGTCCACTTCGTCGCTTTTGTAGAGCCCTTTGCCCGCGCTGCGGAAATGATGCTTCTTGACCTGTTCCGGCGTCAGCATATTCTATCCACTCACTCTCAAAAATATTAGTCGTCGTATATGCCGTCGACACTGCCCTTCACCTCATCGAAGAACTCGCCGTCGGCGCTGACCCCCTTGGGGGTGATCATAAACACGCGCCCCGCGATGCGCTTGACCATGCTGGAGCAGGCATAGCCCACCCCGCCGATGAAGTCCAGCACGCGGCGCGCGGTCTCGTCGTCGCAGCCCTCCAGATTTAGTATGACAATCTTGTGTTCCGCCATGCGATCGGCCACCTGGGTGGCCGTTGTGAAATCCTTGAGCCGCTTGAAGATCACATAGGCCTCGCCCGAGCTTGCCGCGCTCCCGGCGGCGCCGCCCATGTTGAACCCGCCGCCCGGGCCGCCGCCCGAACCACCGCCGAACTCCCGCGCGGAGATGTTATCCCGCACGGAGGTACCGGCCGCGCGCCCGTAAGCGACACCCGCGGACCCGCCGCTGCCGGCACTTGTGCCCGCGGCGCCGCCGGCGGCCCTGGCCTGCGCCCTGCTGGACATATCGATGACGTTGTCTCTGCGCGGCGTGCTGCGCGTCTGGGGGCGGCGGGCATAGGTGCCGTCCATCGCGGCGTCGTCCTCCCGCGCCTCCTGTTCCGTTTCCCGCGCGGCGTAGGCCTCGTCGGATACGCCCCGGAACATCTTGTCCAGCCAGCTTTTTTTTGCGCCATTCGCTCCCATAGCATGTACCCTCCTGTCGATACGTTTCACTCTATAATCGATAATTCCTATCCCCAAAGATGGCCGAACCCACACGGACCAGGTTCGAGCCCTCCGCAATTGCCAATTCAAAATCGCCGGACATACCCATCGATAGGATGTCCACGGTACCTTCAGTACCTTTTCTTATATTATCCATTTTTTTGCCCCGAATGTCAAGAAAGAGCCGATACATTTGAGAAAAAAACTTTCTCGTCTGAGAGTCATCCTCCAAAAAGGGGGGAACTGTCATCAAACCATTCACCGAAATCCCGGGAAATGTCACGATTTCCGCGAGGGCTTCCTCCGTTTCCTCCGGCATGAAGCCGAACTTCGCCGGGTCCCGGCCGATGTTCACCTCCAGCAAGACAGACATTTGCCGTCCCTGCTTCACGCATTCCCGGGAAATTTCCCCGGCAATGCGTATCGAATCGACAGACTGGATCATATCCGCGCTGGCCACGGCCCTGGCGGCCTTGTTGCTCTGCAGGTGGCCGATCAGGTGCATCTCGCAGCCTGTTAAATCCAAGGCATTGCGTTTGCGCGCCAACTCCTGCACCCGGTTCTCGCCCAGCAGGCGCACGCCCGCCTCGATCGCTTCGGCGATCACGGGCTCCTCTATGGTTTTGGTGACGGCCATCAGGCGCACCTCGCCCGTCGTTCCGCGCGTGCGGAATTCAACTTCCCGCACGCGCTCGAGCACGCGCCGGTATTGCTCCCGCAGCGTCATGATACCCTCCCCCCCACCAAAACCGTATCGTGTATCTTCAGCCCCTGGCCCCGCTGCTCACGGTAGGCGATGTCCTCCCCCGTGAGCACGAGGGTCTCGCCCTTCTGCTCGAACCGGAGGTTCTTGCCCGTGATGATCGTCTCGGTGAACAGGCTGCGCCGGGCGATCACCACCGAGGACGGCCCGTCCTCGGAGAGGGGCTTCACATCGATTTCGGCCGTGAGCACCAGGTCCTGCCCGATGAGCAGCAGCCTGTTTTCCGCCGGTTTGGTGACCGACTGCACTTTGCCCCGCACGGTGATGCGATCTCCCGCCACCGCCTGGGCCTCGTTCTGGCGGCCCCAGGCCACCACCGCGACGCCGGCGCCGACGTCCTGGTGGAGCACGTCCACCTCGCGCAGCTGCAGCTGCCCCGCCCGCACGATGTACACCGCGGTGTAGGGCCGTTTGGCCTGGCCCTCGCCCTTCTCGAAGAAACGCAGGGCCGCCGAGGGCACCGTCAGCCCGTCCACCGTGTCTATGCGTATCTCCGCCTTCGCGCCCCGCAAGCACTGGATGACGTCGTCTTTTTCGTCGCAGGAGAACACCGCCACGGCGTCGCTGCCGTCGCGGCGCACCCGCTCAACCTGCATGGTGAAAGTGCGCGCGCTCTCCTGGGGGAACATCACCTGGTATTTGGCGCCCTCCTCCAGCTTCTGCGCGTCCCCTCCATTCAGAGGCACCGCCATGAACCAACGGAAGCCCATCACCAGTTTGGCGCTCGAATCAGCGTCCGCAGGCACTTTTGCCAGCAGGGCCTGCAGATCCTCCGGGGTGGCGACCCCCTGGAGCGCCCGCGGCGTGTAGATCAGCTCCAGGCCGTCCGTGGCGGGGTAGTAGTCCCCGCTTGCCGGCGCCTCCAGCCGTACGGCGCCCGCGGGATCTGCCTGCGCGTATAAAGCCTCCAGCTCTCGCTTCGTCTCGGCGATCTCCCCCGCGAAACCCACGGGCCGCCCCAGCGCCGCCTCCAGCGTGGTGGCGCGCTGCAGGAAGACCTCCTGCCGCGGCGGGAGCCCTGTGAAGTCTCCGCTATCCAAAGCCTTCAGGAAATCCGTGAAGCACTCGTCCACCTGCCGGCCCAGCTGCTCGGCGTTGAGGGCCTGATAGCTCTTGGCCTCCTCGGCGTCCCGCAGCCAGCGCAAACGCTGTTCCAGCACGAGCTGGCGGCTGAGGGCCCCCGCGTCCTGGTCGTCCCGGCAGATCAGGGCGTAGGCCTGCCCCGCGCCCACCCGCGTGCCGGGCTCCGTCAGGGGGACCACCGTGCCGCCCGCGGCCTCGGGCAGCGGCATCTCCTCCCGCACAAAGATGGCCGGCGCGGTGATGGTCACCGGCTGGCTCTCGTAGCCCGCCAGCTCCGTCACCCAGTGCCTGCTGCGCCCGACGAGGCCGTCGCCCACCACCGCCAGGCCCCAGATGAGCAACACGGCAGCGGCAGCGCCGAAAAATATCTTCTTCCAGTGCAGGCGCAGCACCGCCAGCGGCAGCGACTCCTCCTCCAGCGCGGGCGGCTGGTATGGTTTTTTGGGGTTCATGATGTCTCCTTTGTGAGAGAATGCAAAAATCGCACAAGGATGCGTCGCTCCGCGATGCCTTCATCATACCCGCAACGTCTCCTGCGGGAGCCGTATGGCGGGAGCTTCCTCCGCTGGAGGAAGCCTGGGGGACTAGGTGGAAAGCGGGCAGGCGAATTGCAGCGCCCGTTCCAGTAAATCTTCATCTTCGAGAAAGAGTTCAGCACAGCTGCCCGGCGATCGTTCATTCCATTCCCGGGCCGCGCGGCGGAACCAGCTCAGCTGCCGCTTGGCGTAGCGCCGGGTTTCACGCTTGAGTTGCTCCACGGCCTCCTCCAGGGTGCATTGACCGAGGAAATATGGCTCCAGCTCCTTATGGCCGATGGCTTGGGCGGCGGTGCTCCTTGCCTCTTGCCTCTTGCTTTCCGCTTCTTCCAACAGGCCCATCGCAAGCATGTTGCCCACGCGCCGGTCGATCCGGTCATACAAAAGTTGCCGTTCACGGGCATTGAGGACGACCATACGCGCGTCATAGGGCGAGGGGGTGCGCCGGGAGCGCTGGTTTTGCTGCGTCAATGTCACGCCGGTGGTGTAATAGAGCTCCAACGCACGGATGGTTCGCTTTCTGTCAAAGACATGCAGGCGCGCCGACGCCAAAGGATCAATGGATCGCAACTCTTCATAGAGCCACCAATCATCACGTTGCTGCAATTGCGCCCGCAAGGCGTGGTCCGTTTCCCCCTCGGTCAATTGCAGGTTCTCCGTCACAGCCTGAATATATAGTCCGGTGCCGCCGCAGAGAATGGGCAGTTTGCCGCGCTGGGAAATATCTTTTATTGCCGCGTGGGCCAGGGAGGCGTATTGGGCCACGGAGAAGCGTTCATTCGGTTCGACAATGCCGATGAGGTGGTGCGGCACGCCGCGCATCTCTTCCGCCGTGGGCTTGGCAGTGGCGATGTCCATGCCCCGGTATATCTGCATGGAATCGGCTGAGACAATTTCGCCATTCAGTTCTAAAGCCAAGTCGATTGCCAATGCAGACTTGCCGCTAGCTGTGGGACCGGCAAGGACCAACAAAGGCACTCCCCACCCCTCCGGTCCCCACCCCTCGCCTGCGAAGGGGGCTTTTTTACTGTCTTCCAAAGCGCTTTTCCAACTCCTTTTTCGTGATCGCCACAACCACAGGCCTCCCGTGGGGACAGCGGCGTATCTCCGGCATGGCCAGCAGCCTTTCCACGAAACGCTCGCGCTCATAGCCCGTGGTGGGGTCGCCGGCCTTCACCGCCGCGCGGCAAGCCGCCGAGTGGAATATCCAATCCAGGGCCCCAGTGGTCAAATCGCCCTTTTGCGCCAGCAGATAGCCGGCGATCTCGGCAGCCTGGGCGTTCAGGTCCGTGCCCACCAGCAGCAGCGGACACTCCCGCAGCGCCACCGCTTCCGCGCCGAACTCCTCGATGAGAAAACCGGTTTGCTCCAGCAGATCGCTGTGCTCCAGCAGCGCGGCGGCCTCCTCGCGGCTGAGCGTCAGAGGCAGCGGCTCGAGCAGAATCTGCCGTTTCACTTCGCCCTGCTCGGCCTTCAGCCGGTCGAAGATGATGCGCTCGTGGGCGGCGTGTTTATCGATGAGCAGCAGTTCGTCCCCTTGCTCAGCCAAAAAATACGTGTTGAACAACTCGCCGAGAACACGGCAATTCGCTATGGGCTGAACCGGCGGCAAGGGCTGAGAGTGGGGCTTGACTATGGGCTTCATGATAAGAGAGGGCTCGTCCCGCTCGGGGGCGAGGGGGTTGGAGAACTCGCCGGGATCTTTTAATTGCTGAATGCTGAATGCTGAATGCTGAATTGAAGGCACAGGGGGTGATACTGGCTGCACCACAGGCTTTGCATACGACGATTCAGCTTTATGCATTATGCATTCAGCATTGAGCGCAGCGACGGCGGCCTGGTATACCGCTGAGAAGACCGGGCGGTCGTCAGCAAAGCGGACTTCTATCTTTGAAGGGTGCACGTTGACGTCCACCAGGCCGGGCGGCAGGGTGATGTAGAGCACGCAGGCGGGGAATTTGCCCGCCATGATATTGTGCTTATAGGCCTCGCCGAGAGCGGCCGAGGCCGTGGGGCACTTGATATACCGCCCGTTCAAAAAAAAGTATTGCATGTTGCGGTTCGGCCGGGCGGCAGCGGGTTCGCACACGAAGCCCGTGACTGTGATATCGCTGTGCGTGTTCTTTACGCCAAGCAAGGTCTCGTAGAACAGCTTGCCCAGCACCGCGCGCACCGCGCCGCCGGGAGCCCCGTCCCCGGGGGTTTGGAAGATCTGCTTGCCCTCCCGAATAAAAGTGAAGGCCACATCGGGCCGACTGAGGGCCAGGCGCTCCAGGGCCGCGCCCACGAAGTTGCCCTCGGTGACGTCCTTTTTGAGGAATTTCATGCGGGCGGGGGTATTATAAAATAAATCTCGAACAATCAATGTGGTGCCCACGGGACAGCCCGCGTCCTCTAGGGAGAACTCCTCCCCGCCCGCGATTTCATAGCAGAAGCCGTGCTCATCCTCGGCCGTTTTGGACAAAAGCTGCATCTTGGCCACCGCCGCGATGCTGGCCAGGGCCTCGCCCCGAAAGCCCAGGGTCAGGATATTTTCGAGGTCGCCGGCTGTGCTGATTTTGCTGGTGGCGTGGGGCAGGAAGGCGTTGCGGGCGTCCTCCCGGGCGATGCCGCCGCCGTTGTCGGCCACACGGATATAGCGCACACCGCCGCCGCGAATCTCCACCGTGACGGCCGTGGCCCCGGCGTCCAGAGCGTTTTCGCACAGCTCCTTGACCACCGAGGCGGGGCGCTCGACCACCTCGCCGGCGGCGATGAGGTCGGCGACGTGTTTGGGGAGGACTTGGATGGTTGGCATAGAAACCTCTTTATTGCTTAATCAATGGAACCCACATCTCGAATATTTTTTCTTGATAGAACCGCCCATACCAGCACACGACATAGGGCGCACCGTCCCAATCACGTTGGGTGTATGCGTCCTTATTTTTCTCCAGCCATTTGTCGATGCCGTCAAACTGGCGCTGCATGTTTTTCTTGCAGTTGATGTCGAAGACAGCGTATGTCGCCGCCGGGACTTCCAGGATTTCGTAGGCAGGCGCAACAGCTCTGTCTCTCACCTGCACACCGGTGAAGATTCGCTCCCCCTCCGGCGGGTGAAAGCGCACCTCGAAGCCACTGTCGTCCACCGCGTTTGTCAGCGGCTCTGTCTGCGATTCGAACTTCTCCCAGTGGTTTACGCCTTCCCTTTCCGCGCCGACATGGAAACCGCCCAGTAGGAACTCGTCTTTTGTGGTAATCTTGTTGGGTTTCATCATATCTCCTTTGCCCGCTTAATCAACTCATACAGCCTCGTCAGGGCCTCAATCGGCGTGAGGGTATCGGCGTCAATCGCCTTGATCTCCTCCACCATGGCCTGGCTTTGCAGGTCAGACAGGCTGTAACCGGTTTCGTCCACAGCCAGCACGGCGGCTTGACCGGTTGGCGAAAGTCTGGCGATCTCTTGCTGTTCCAACTCCTTCAGGATCACCTTGGCGCGCCTGATGACCGACTCCGGCACGCCCGCGAGTTTGGCCACCTCCACGCCATAGCTGCCGTCCGCCGCGCCGCGCACGATGCGCCGCAGGAAGGTGATCTCGTCGCCGCGTTTCTTCACCGCAACGGCGAAGTTTTGCACGCCCTCCACGGCGTTTTCAAGCTCGGTGAGCTCGTGATAGTGCGTGGCGAAAAGGGTCTTCGCGCCGAGCTTCTTGGGGCTGGCCGCGTGCTCCAGGACGGCCCGGGCGATGCTCATGCCGTCGAAGGTGGACGTCCCGCGGCCGATTTCGTCGAAAATGATCAGGCTCTTGGGCGTGGCGTTCTTGAGAATTTGCGCCACCTCGTTCATCTCCACCATAAAGGTGCTCTGGCCGCTGGCCAGGTCGTCGGAGGCCCCCACGCGGGTAAAGATGGCGTCGAGCATGCCGACCGTGGCACTTTCCGCGGGCACGAAGCTGCCCACCTGGGCCATCAGGGCGATGAGCGCCACCTGCCGCATATAGGTGGATTTGCCCGCCATGTTCGGCCCGGTGATCACCATGCAGCGGCAGCCGGCCTGGCTCATGCTTGTGTCGTTGGGAACGAAGGGGTGGTCGTCGAGCATCTGCTCGACGACGGGATGCCGGCCCTCGGTAATCGCTATGCCGTCGCCCATGACGACCTCGGGCCTGCAATAACCCCGCGCGCTTGCGACTTCAGCGAAGGAGCACAGGGTGTCCAGGGCGGCGGCGGCCCCGGCGCTCCGGCGTATGCGGGTGTACTCCTCGGCCAGCGCCTCGCGCACCTGGGAAAAAATCTCATACTCCAGCTTGACTGCGCGTTCCGTTGCGCCCAGGACCTTGGCCTCCAGCGCTTTGAGCTCCTGGGTGATGTAACGTTCGCAGCCGGCGAGGGTCTGCTTGCGCACGTAATGATCGGGCACCAATTCTCTATACGAATTGCCGATCTCTATGTAATAGCCGAAGACGCGGTTGTAGCCCACCTTGAGCTTCTTGATGCCGGTCTTCTCTTGCTCGTCGGTCTGGATTTTCGCGAGATAACCCTTGCCGTCGCGCTCGATGCCCCGCAGTTCGTCCAGTTCGGGGTAATAGCCGTCGCGGATCATGCCGCCCTCCCGCACAGAGTGGGGAGGCTCGTCCACGATTGCCGATTCGATAAGCTCGCATAGGGTTTCCATGGGGTCGATGGAATTGGCCAATTGGCGCAGATAATCGCTGCGCACGTTTTGCAGGACATATTTTAACTCAGGCAGCAAACGAAGGGAAGCAGAGGCTGCGCGCAGTTCCCGGGCGTTGGCGGTCTGATACACCACGCGGGACATCAGGCGCTCCAGGTCGTGCATCCGCGCGAGGGCCTCCTGGAGGTCCAGGCGCGCGTCGGTGTCCTCGAGCAGTTCCTGCACGGCGTTCAGGCGCTTGGTGATGCGGGGCAGGTGCACCAGCGGGCGCTCCAGCCAGGCACGCAGCAAGCGCTTGCCCATGGCGCTGCGTGTCTTATCCAGCACCCACAGCAGGCTGCCGCGCTTTTCGCGGCCCCGCATGGTCTCGCACAGCTCCAGGTTGCGCCGTGAGGAGGCGTCCAGCCGCATGAACTGGGTCTCGCTGTAGCACTCCACGCTGTGGATGCTGCCGCGGCCTTCGCTCTTTTGCGCCTCCCGCAGGTATCGCAGGCAGGCGCCCAGGGCGCGCATAGCCAGAGGCTCCTTCAGCAGGCCCGTGTGTTCCAGATACTCCTTCTTGAAATGCCGCAGGACCTCCGCCGAGCAGCTTGTAAAATCGAACTCATCATCCAGGCAGACATCCAGCATGGCTGTGCCGCGCTGGTTGAAGAACTCCCGCAGGCGCCTGTTTTCAGCGGCAGCCGCGCTCAGGCGGACTTCTGTGGGCAGGTATTTCGCCAGCTCGTTGACGATTTTGCCGGACAGATTTGGACCGGATAATTCCGTGGCTTCGGCTGAACCGGTGGAGACGTCGCAGAAGCACAGACCCGCCCCATCGCCCTCCAGCAACACGCAGCACAGGTAGTTGTTCTTGCCCTCGTCCAGCATCTCGCTTTCGATCACCGTGCCGGGGGATATCACGCGGACGACCTCGCGCCGCACGAGGCCCTTGGCCTGGGCGGGGTCCTCCGTCTGCTCGCAGATGGCCAGCTTATAGCCCTTCTGCACCAGCCGGGCGATGTAGCCATCCGCCGCGTGGAAGGGCACGCCGCACATAGCTGCGCGCTCGGGCAGGCCGCAGTCCCGCCCGGTGAGCACCAGGTCCAGCTCCCGGGACACCAGCTGCGCGTCCTCGAAGAACATCTCGTAGAAGTCGCCCAAACGATACATCAGGATGGCGTCCGGGTGCTGGTGCTTGATGTCCCAGTACTGCCGCATCATGGGCGTCAGGTTTTCGTAGTCCATGAAAATCTCCTCAACACCCCCTCAGTCGCTCACGTTTCCTGCGGGAAACATTGGCGACAGCTCCCCCACGGGGGAGCCAAGGGATTTTTCCCCAATCATCCGCAGCCTTTGCAGCCCCCGCAGCCACCACCACTCCCGCAGTCCGATTCCGCCGGCTCGTAGGAGCTTGGGTCCTGCCCCTGTGCGCAGCCCTGCAAGACTGACGTCATCCATTTCAGCAGTTCGTTGAGGCCCTCGGCGGCCTGCTTGTGCTCCCGCATGTTCTCGTTGCCCATGATCAGGTCATACAGCGCCTCGAAGCGGCTGTTATAGTCCGCCATGAGTTCCGCGTCGGCGTTATCTTTCTTCGCGGCCTCGTGCCTGTACTGCATGCGCAGCAGATCGAGCTCCCGCAGCTGCTGGCCCAGGGCTTCGTCGGCGTCGTTTGTCTCCTGCGCCGCGACGAAACGCACATAGGCCGGGGACAACTGCAATGCCGCGCCGAGTTCACGGGTCAGTTGTTTGATGTCTTGCATGGGGTTCTCCTTTGATTTATCTTCGGGTGGCAAGAATGCCACCCCTACAGGATTATCTCGCCGTCCAGCAGCCAGTTTTTCGCGCTTGTTATTTTTATCGACGCAAAATGTCCGATCAGTTTTCCCGTGCCGTCGAATTCGATGATCTGATTGCCCCCTGTCCTTCCCATCAAAGCAAGGCGCTTGCCCTTGCCCTCGCAGAGCACACGTTCAACCCGGCCTATCATGGCCGCGCAGCGCTTGACAGCGATGCCCTCCTGGAGCGCCGTGAGCTCCTGGAACCAGCGCACCTTCTCCTCATGGGAGACAGGGTCGGGCATCATTGCCGCCTTGGTGCCTTCGCGGGGTGAAAAAATAAATGTGAAAAGTGAAGTAAACTGCGCCTGTTCCACGAGGGCCAAGGTCTCGCGGAACTCCTCGTAGGTTTCACCGGGAAAGCCGACGATCACATCGCCCGTGAGGGAGAGATCGGACATGACCTGCCGGGCATAGCGCACTACATCGAGATATTGCTCAAAAGTATATTTCCGGTTCATCTCATGTAAGATTCGGTCGCAGCCGCTTTGTACAGGCAAATGCAGGTGCCGCGCGATGTGCGCGCCTCCGGCCATGGCGTCGAGCAAATCTTTGCCGCAATCCTTGGGGTGGGAGGTCATGAACCGCAGCCAGTAGTCCCCCTCCAGCTTGTCCAGTTCGCGCAGCAAACAGGGGAAGTCCCAGCCCTCTGATTGATATGAGTTCACGTTCTGCCCCAGCAGGGTGATCTCTTTATACCCTGCTGCGATGAGTTCACGGGCCTCGGCGAGAATGGCCTCCGGCGTGCGCGAGCGCTCGCGGCCGCGCACCAGGGGCACCACACAGTAGCTGCAGAAGTTGTCGCAGCCGTACATCACTGGCAGCCAGGCCTTGAAGCCGCTCTCCCGCCGCACGGGCAGTCCCTCGGCGATGGTTCCCGGCCCGTCCGTAATCTCGACCACGCGTCTTTCCGTGGTATATAAGCGATAGAGCAGCTCGGGCAATCGATGCACCGCGTGCGTACCGAAGATCAGGTCCACGAAGGGATAGTGCGCCCACAGCTTCTCAACCACGTGGGGCTGCTGTACCATGCACCCGCACAGTGCGATGCGCTTGAGTTTATTCCCCTGCCGCTGCGCCTTCAGCCGCCCCACGTTGCCGAAGACCCTGTCCTCGGCGTGCTCACGGATGGCGCAGGTGTTCAGCAGTACAAAATCAGCCTCCGAGGCATCGCCGCAAAACGTAAAGCCCATCTCCTCGAGCAAGCCTTGCATGCGCTCGCCGTCGGCCTCGTTGCCCTGGCAGCCGTAGGTGCGTACGAAGGCTATCGGCTGCCGCCCAAATCGGGTTGGCAGCAGTTCCCGCACCAGCGCGGCGTATTCCCTCTGTTGGCTCAAGGTCTCCGACGTCGGCGCCTGCGGCGCAGCCACTGCCTGCACTACACTCTCCTCCAGTATGGTTTCACAATATATTGTAGCACAAATTCCCGGCATACACAAGACCTGCCGGGAATTATTTATAATTTTTGTTTTTTTGCTTATTTACCTGGTTGCCTGCGCCGCGCAACGAAAGCCCATAGTTGCTCCATCAGCCTTTTTTCCAGCGGAAGCACAAACAACCAGACGATCCCCAGCACAATGCCGGCAATGCATAAGATTTGCGTCATGCTCAAGCCGAACAGCCCGTTTGTTTCCACAAAGCGATAATTTTCGTCATGGTAGCGCAGGAATTCCCAGAAGAAGCGCGGCACAGCATAGGAGAACATGCAAAACGAGCAGCCGCGCCCCGGGCGGTAGGTTTTGCCGTAGAGCATATACAGTATGCACGCAGCGGAGAGAAATGCCCCGACTGCGGCTTCTAACAATTGCTGCGGAAAAACGGTGGCTGCCAACTTGGGATTATACGCGCCCCAGGTGCTGGGAATGCCGGCGTAACAGCCATTACAAAGACGTTGCGCCGCTGTCCGGTTCCGGCATCCGGCAGCAACTTCAGTTTGTCATAGACCAGCCAATCGATGGCTTTCAGCAGCTTGGCCAGTTTCGGCTTTTTCCTTGCCTGTTTAACTGTCAGCCGCGGCAGCAGGCGTTTTGCAGGAGGGACCGCATCGAGGCGCGCGTTCATCCGACGGGAAAGCCAAAAGAACGCCGCCACCACGTTATATATCGTGAATAGTAAAATAGTGAAATTCTCATGGGAAAAATACGGTATGCGCAATGACAAAATCCAATCGCCCAATTCCTGAAGCATGAGGACACCTCCTTGTGCAATACCATTATATCACACTATGTCAACGTTGTCTATACGCCATCGCCCCAGTTATCCCCGCAGCAGCGTCTGCAACTCCCACGCAATGGCGCCTCCCCTCTTCCGCACGGTCACGACGGGGACGGGAAACCCGCGCGCGGCAAGCCGGCCCGGTTTACTCGCCTTTGCAAGCAAAAGGGCGTTCTTTTGGGGAAGCCCCCGAGGACCGAAGTCCCCGGGGGCAGGGTTATTTAGCTTTGCGTTAGAGGATCACGCCGAACAGATTCATGACCCAGCGTATGACGGGCAAGAACCACGACAGCCAGTTCACCAGGCGCTGGAACTTCTCCAGCGTGAGTTCCGTGCCGCAGATCCGCAGGCACCAGAGCACGAAGTGGATTCCCCAGTGCAGTGCCTGGTTCCCGAACGCGCCTTCCTCGATAATCAGGTTGGTCAGCATCGTCACGATGATCTCGCGGTTGCCCTTGTCTCCCTGTATCAGTTCGATGACCGTCCGCAGCAGCACCGTGAGCAGGTCCGCCCGGTCCTCAACCATGTTCAGCGTCAGGGCCCAAGCCTCGCCGCCGGAGAAGATTGAGATGTATTTGCCGGGCGTGCCAAGGACCAGGTTCTTCAGCAGGAGCGTGCCGAGACCGGAGATGCCCTTGCCGTCCTTGTCTTTCGTGAGATCAAAGAGCAGGTCGTCGAGCAGCTTCGCGACATCGATTCCGGTGGTGATCCAGTCCTCCTCGAGGCCGAACAGCTTCAACACGCTTATCAGGCTGGCGGGTTCACCGGTCAACAGGCTGACCAACGAGGTGAGGCCGAACAGGAGGTTGTCTAGGCTCTGATCCAGCGGGCTCTTCCCGTTGTGCTGGGCGGTGGTGAAGTAGGCGATGCTGGGCAGGAGCATCAGCAGGCCTTCCAGCGGGTCGGCGATCACTTTGTCCACAGCGTCGAGCAGCGGCCTGAGTATCTTCTCCAGCTTCTCCTCAGGAGCCATGTTCCTCAAGGTGTCCGCATCCAGGATTGAGCCTCCGAGCCCCAGCGGAATCAGCAGTGCCTCCAGGATCGGGATCAGGCCGAACGTGTAGCCTTCGTAGCCGAAGACACGCAGCACGCCTGTTGTGTCTTCCCAACTGCCCACAACCTCGATATCGAGTATGACGATATCCTTGCTGAAGAGCAGGAAGTCGAGCAGCGGTACCACCGGCGCCAGGAAGTTCACGATCTCTCTGACAAAGGCATTTTGATCCGGGATGATGCTATTGCCGTTGCTATCCTTCGCGAACGGGGCCTCGTACGCCATCAGCTCCCCGAGTTTTTCCACGATGTTGAAGGGCTCGCCGCCAATCGTGATCGCGCCATCCGCGCCCAAGATGTCGAAGAGATACACGCCTTCGAAGAGCTCGATGTTGAGCGCATCCAGATCCAGTGCGCCTTGCAATCCCTCCACGATGCCGTCAAAGTTCGATCCGTTGAACAGGGAGTCACCCAGCAGGCCAGCCAGATAGTCGTTGAGCTTGGCGCCGAAGAGCATCTCGAGCAGATCATCGAGCAGGCCGGGAAGTTTATCGAGCAGGGCCACCGCGTCTCTCCGGCTCCAGGTCCAGCTGTAGTACGGATTCTTGTTGACCACGGGCTCCGGATAGTCGATGGGCCCTATGGTCGGCCTGACGCGGCCGTTGTAGTTGAGCAGTTCGAGCAGGCCGAGCAGGTTCAACTTCACGCCGGGGATGATTTCGAGTTTCTCGAGCTCATCGAACAGGCCGAGGGCGTCAAGCAGCGACACCAGCACGCCGCCCTTGTTTACATCCAGGAATTGCGCCAGACCCGGCTCCAATCCCAGCGAGCTCAGGTTCGTTCCGAAGCTCGTCAAGAAATCCAAGTCGAAGACTGTCGGCATACCCACCACCAGGAGTTCCATCAGTTCCCGAAGGTTGATGCTCAGGTCCATATCATCGCCGAGGCTGAACTCCAAGGTCTCAGAGATCAGTTTCATCAGCAGCGCGTTCAGCGATTGGCCGAGGTTATCCAGGTCGACCTCGTCCAGCACGTCGCCCAGCATCTCTGTCAGCAGACCCTCGGGCCCCAGCAGCAGATCCAGTATCATCGGATTATCCAGCAGGGAGGTCACCGGATGCAACAGGTTCACCAGCGCCTGCATCAGGATCGATTCTCCGTCCGCGTTCGGCAGCAGGATATAGGCCAGGTTCGGCAGTACCACCAGGATTGTGCCGATCGGGTCGCTGACCAGCGCATCGAGCAGGTGCAGGATCGGCAGGAGGATGGCGTCGAGCAGCGCTTCGTTATCTGCCTTGACTTCTTCGTAGGTCTTGAGCGTCTCCAGGAACCCGGGCACCTGCGCGCCAATTCCCATCAGCAGCGGCAGCAGGCCCGTCTCGTATCCGTTCGCACCGTCTATCTTGAACAAGCCGTTGCCGTCGTTGACATCGTCGGCCACGATTCCCAGCAGGTCGCCTTCCGTCAGCAGCAGGCGCAGCACAGGCATCAGAGGCTCAAGCAGGCCTTTCAGCCCAGCCACAAATTCATCCCTCTCGTCGCCGACCGTGAACGGTACTCCGGGGACATGCGCTATGAAGCCCTTGAACAGTTCCTCCAGATCCAGCTCTACATACGTGCCATCCTGATCGATCATGAAAGCCTTTTTCAGGATGTCGTTGATCGTCAGCGTAATGTTGATGTCGTCGATATTCAGCAGTTCGGAGAGGGTGTCCTCCAGAAGCATCGGCAGAAGCCCTTCCACCAAGCTCCAGATCGCATCCAGGATGTCTGGCGTGTAGAGGAATCCGCCCAAAATGCCGTCCAGAGTCTCTCCTATGGTGGGCTTTATGATACCGGCAGGCAGACCGTCGATCAGATCGTTGATCATTCCCTCAAGCCAAGCATTTCCGTTCGCGTTTTCAACGAACAGCACGTTCCATACCCAGTTGAGCACGGCATCCACGTTGTTCACCAGGAAGTCCGCTATCCGTGGGTCTTCCATTCCTTCCGGATAGTTCACATCCACAGGCACAGGAGCCTTGCTGTAGTCCACCAGCTTCGGCCCTTCGTACAGAGAGTTCCCCTCCTCGTCGTAGCGCCACCCGCCGTTCAGCAGCGCCCCCAACAGGTCCTCGAAGCTCTGCAC
>Ga0123353_10001364_pt1 | contig 29968 bp, 20 predicted proteins | sample TergutLab28metaG_3_FD_92763 | JGI IMG/M metagenome (GOLD analysis project Ga0123353, IMG submission 92763) | Labiotermes labralis P3 segment gut microbial communities from Petit-Saut dam, French Guiana - Lab288 P3 | ecosystem: Host-associated > Arthropoda: Insects > Digestive system > Gut ...
CGGGTGCAGAACGCTGCTTAAAAAGGGCAATCGTGATGTGCTGGCTATTTTCGGATGCGATGACGCCGCTTCTGTAGACGTTGATGATTTTGCTTTGGAGTCATCATCTGTTTCGGTTGGAGAAGATATTACTTTTTCATTTACGATTTCAGCAAAGAAACAAGCAAAGGTAAGATTGGAATATGGAATTGATTATGTGAAATCCAACGGAAAAAGAAACAGGAAAATCTTTAAAATATCGGAAGTTTCATTAAAAGCAAACGAGAAGAAGCATTATACAAAGAAACATTCTTTCGCGGATGTAAGCACACGAAAACATTACCCCGGAATCCATTCTATTACGCTTATTGTCAACGGCGCGGAACAAAAAACGCTGGATTTTAAATTAAATAAGTAACTCACTTGATCAATTGTTAAATAAAACCGCTTGTCCGATTATTATCAGACAAACGGTTTCTTAATTGTGTCTAAAACCTCTGGTAGCTATGCGTGCCTTAGTTGTCATACCGTTGAAAAACGGTATCCATGTTGGCTGCTAAAAACATATTATTTTTAGTAACAATGGATTCCGGGTCAAGCCCGGAATGACAGAATTTTCTATCTGTTACTTGAAAAAGGCAACGCAAAAACTATGCTGCGGACAATATGTTTCGATAACTGCGTATATTCATTGTAGGTTTCACGTTGTCAGTTATCGCCGCCATTTTTCTTTCCTGCGCTACTGCCGGAATAAGCTCTATAATCGCGTTAATTGCCTTTGCGTCCCTGTTTTCAAAAGCTTTGGGCATAAGACCCGCCAAAGTTTCATTTAGCTTTTCATCGGCTTCTTTGACGGTCTTAAACGAATCCGGCGTAATATCAGGCTGAACGTCTGCAATATTGTGTTTAACTTTATCAAACAATGCCCTGCCCAGTATAATTTCCTGATTTCTGTCTTTAAGCCCGTATTCCTTATAAGCTTTTCTTAAAACATCAGCCGCCAAAGCCTTTTCTATAATGCCGGACATAAATTCTTGTGTTATAGCTGCGTTATCGCTGGTCTGCGTTTTAATTTTCATTAAATAAACAGAAACCGGATCAACAGCGTTTTCTTTTATGCCTAATGCCATTTTAAAATCCGCCACTGAAAAATCTTTGTTTATAAGGTTTTTCAAGGCTTCTATGTTTGCCGCGTTAAGAGCGGGGATATCTTTCATTTCAAAATTTCTTGCCGCGTTAAGAACAAATTCTCCGGTCAGAGGTTTAGAGTGGAAAATCTTCAATATTTTTACGCTTGAAAGGATTTCAACTATTTGGTTTATACCTATCGGACTTCTTTCGGAATTTAAGGCATTTTTAAGCAAACTGTTATTTATTACAAAAGTACCGCCGGAATTTTTCATTGTTTCTTCAAGGGAAGCAAGGTCATTAAAATTTCCTATATCAATTTTTGATTTGGAGCCTAACGCAAAGTTATAAAGTTCGCCGGAAACATGGGAAACATACCCGGCAAAACCCGCAAGCGCCAGTTCCTGAGTGTCCGTGTCTGCCGACATAATAAATACCTGTACGCCGTCTTTTCTTGCTTCGGCTAAAAATCTTGAAAAATTGCTGCCTTTTATTTGATTATATAACGATTCGTTTATCATAATCTGGCCGTTGCCGGCTTTCTGGTGCTGAAGCAGATATTCTTTAAAATCTTCAAGGGTTTCTATATCGTCAAGATGGTGTATTATTCCCTGCGCCAAAGTATAGCCGTCAACATTTTGCGTTTTTCTTAAAGACGCTGACAAATCAGTAAGATTTCCTCTTTGAGCCGCTTCCTTAACAAGGTCAGCGCTTACCTTAATGTTTCCGCTTTCGGAATAACTTACGGACTTGTCTGCCGATGAGTGGTCGACTTCAATAAACGCCACTGAAATATTATTTAACGCTTTTTTCGCGCCGTTTGAAGCGTTTTCCTTTATTATATTGTTGATTTTCCTGTTTGAAGCAAGTTCCTGAACTATTGCCTGCTGGTTTACTCCGTCGGCATATACAACTACCGCGCTTTTGGATTTACCTGCCCACAAAGTATTTCCTTCAAGACTTACGCCGGTATTTTTTAAGCCGAGTTCTTTATAATTTTCAGGACGTTCATTAATAACGTAAACGGGAAGATTTACATAGCCTTCCTGCGTAAGCGTTACGGCTGAGCCGAACTCTTTAACTGCTTCAATAAGCCCTGAAGATTTAATGTAATGATAGTCTATTATTACATGCGTGATGATATTCGAGAAAGCTCCGGCTAAAAGTCCTGCAGGTATAAATGCAATGGCAATTACGGGGATAAACAATGCTGTAATAGCTCCCGCTATGGCAAAAGCGTAAGTCACGGCTACAAGTATTGCCGCGCCGGTTTTGCCTGCGCTAGTTGGATGCATATTTATAAATTTTACGGGATGAAATACGGATTTAATAAATTCTTTGAAAGCAACCGCTATTGAAATTTTGGCGGCTCCTTTGCCGTCTTGCGCCATTTTGTTTACCGTTTCCAGATTTTGGGGGAGAATTGAATTCATAGCGTCCAATAAATCAGAATATAGATAAATGCTCAAATCATAAAATTCTTTTTTATTCATATCTATAACACAAGAAACTACATATTTCATCTCTCTGGTATCTCTGTCATAAAGAATTATTTGAATTAAACCTTCGTCTTTGTCCAAAGCTGTATATAAATAATTTAAATCGGGTTTTTCGCTGAAATATTCTATTTTAGTTTCTTCTCTGCGTTCTTTTATATAGTCCAGAATATAATCATAATTTTCTACAAGCATTCCGAACGCCTCCGAAAAAATCCGGCTTTCAGCGCCTGTTTCATCTTCCGCGCCAAGAATAACCTCTCTTGCTTTTGCTCCCGCTTCCCATCCGTAGTATTCAAGCTCAAATGTAGACATTAAAGGATTTTCTGCGCGTCTTTCTATATGGTCAAGTTCATGAGCGAGTCTTTCTGCCAGTTCTGCAATAATTTCATCTCTGGTAAAATTTTCAAAATCTATTATTTTTGCGGATATAAACATAACTTCTAAGCTCGGCAGCGTAGACGCGTTTTTTGAATCTGTCCCTGCTATAAGAAAAACAGTATAGTTACGCTCAAAAATTATTCCCGCATCTCTCAGCCTTTTGTAAGTTTCTTTAATCAAAGCGACGTTTTCTTCATCCAGTGAAGCGGCAATAGAATCCTGTTTTGCTTTTTGAAATGCAGTTTCATCTTCAGGCATATCGTGGTAAGTACTCAACATTGTTCTGGTAAATAAATTATCGAAAAATTTTGCATCAGGGGGGATATAGAAGTTATCTATTTCTTCCTGTAAACGTATAGATTCTCTTTCAAGATTTTTTAGATGTATTTGCTGATATGTAAAAATGCCCGCAAAAGTAAGTAAAACCAAAATAACAGCAATAATTTTAAACGTGTTTGATTTTATAAAATTACGAAATGAAAAAGGTTCGGAATTTTCCAAGCGCGCATTTTTGTTTGTTAACATATCATTAATCGAATAAGGATAGTAATATGACTGGGAAGCGGGCGCTTTTTTATCCGCTAAAACATTATAAATCGAATGGGTAAAAATATTGAATGTAAAGGATAAGACTACACCTATTGCCGCAGCTAACGGAAGCGATACAGGTATGGCAAAACCAAGAGCAAGTCCCGCTATGGCGGCAGTTTTAATAGCGATGTTTCCTTTTACTCTTGAATAATATGCCGAATCTTTAATTATATTTCCGGGATAATGTCTCTTAACAAAATTCGGAAGCAAAGCCTGAAATGCTTCATGGACAGATATATAAAGCGCTCTTTTAAACCCTTTATAACCTCTTTCATCCGCTTTACGGACATATTTTGTTCCCGGAAGCTCAAGCGCGGAGTCTTCGTATATTGCTTCAACAAAAACTTTTATTCTTTCAAATTGCTGTTTTGAGGCTTTTGATTGCAGAGCGTCTATTATGCTTTCTTTTGAGGGGAATATGATTTCGCCGTCATTATTTTTATAATTTGCCACAAGCTGTTTTAAATTATTTTTAATCGCGATGACATTATCAGATTCTTCCATTAAAACGGCTATGTCATACCATACGGTAAGCGGGATTTCATTAAATATCGCAATGCTGCCATCTATTTGCGAATTGTTGTTTAACGAATAAATTATAATCCTTAAAAGTTCGCCGGCCGACAAATTTATTAATTGGTCATTTGATTCAAATGTTTCATAATAAGGGTCAACAGTGATGCTTATTCCTTTAATTTCATTATTTTTTATCTGATCTCTGAAAGCATCATTAAAAGTTGCTTTGGTACGCAATTGCTGTAAAGGAGTCTGTATATACGCAAGCCTTACGGGTTCTGTTTTTGATTTGCCTAAAGAATCTGCAAGATTTTGCAGCGTTTCATTAGTGAAATTTTCTCCGGTATGTCTAGCGGTATCATCCAGAATAAGATCCGTCGGCACAATTAAAATTCCATCCTGCTTTGCCAAATGAAGCAAAATTATCGATATGATTTTTGCTTCGCTCAAATTGTTCCGGCTAAACAATTCTTTTTGCTCGTTTTCATCTAAAACCGCGATTTTTTCTTCAAAATCTTTTAAAGATGAGATTGTAAGCCTGTTTGAAATTTTTACAGGAATCCCGAGTTCAGCGGCTTTTTTTAGTACCGGTATGGTCAGCCTGCCAAAACCGCCTGATATTAAGATCTTTTTTGCCGAATCGTTTTTGTAAAGCTCTAAAGCCTTTTTAAACGTTTCCACATTATCATTGCCGCAAATAAGAAGAATATCAGCCGGATTTTTTCTGTTTAATTCTTCAGAACCGCTTAACAATTTTATAATGTTTTTTAGCGCAGGAGAAAGATTCAAAAGAGGTTTTAAAGGAAATTTAAAAGTTAAATAAGCTTCGTTTATTTTAAAATCGGAACCGGCAACGGATACTTGTGTTTTGAGTTCATAAGAACCTGCGCCGGCTATAATACCTGTTCCTAAACCCATACCGGATAAGCCGCCATAATCATAAGAAGCCGCTTCTTTTCTGCTGTCATCCGGTTTTTGTTCTATCGTAATTACTTTTAATTCCTTATTATCCGTATCAAATTTTATATATAAAGGCTTATCCAAGAAAGCATTATTCCCGTGAGAAATGGCATTTTTCAGCATTTCATAAAAAGAAAAAGTCGCGGAACTCAAATAGTCACGTCCAAAAAAATCCGATAATGTATCATTTGAAATATCGTTAATAAGATATCTTACTGAAGTCAATTTTTTAGTCAATTCTTCAAAAGTATATTCTCTTGCCGTCGTATCATTTTCATCAATAATGACTGATATTATATCGCCGCTGTAAAAAGAACGTTTAATAAAATCTGTTGATTTTTCAATAATTTCTTTTTTTGCTGCATCTGTTACGGAATCCCTAAACAAATCTGATAAGTTTAATCTGACAATATTGCCGTTTAAATGTCCGGCTAGAGCATTTTCAAACTCATTGTTTACTGTGTAATTACTATCAGACTTAATTAAAGGCGTATCAAAAAAATGAGACGCGAAATTATGCATTCTTTCTGCAAGATTGTCCTCATTTTCAAAACCTTTGGAAGGAATGTGCTGGACATCCAGTATTATTGTCGAATCTTGAATATCAGGTACTATTTCATTGAATAAAAAAACTTTTCCTGCTAAATGCGGAAATCTTTCTAAAACATATTCTTTATGCTTAACGTCAGCCGCAATTACAAAATCCGCGTTAGCGTGTTTGTCGGAAAATTGTTCGGACCTGAAAGAATTTATAAGCTTTTTATCAATGCCGTATTCTGACATTAAAACTTTTTCGTGTTCTTCAGGTAAAACAGTGAAAGTTTCCTGCTTATCATCATAAAGAGTACCGGCTGATAAAATAGTTATATTCTTATTTCCGTTTCTTTGAAGCATATCTCTAAATACTATTTCAGCTACTGCGCTGCGGTTAAAATTTGAGCTGCACGCAAAAGAAATCGTTGTTTTCTCGTCATTTTTTATTCTTGCTTTTATCGCCTCAAAAACTTCATTTCCGGATACAGCCGCGCCTTCCGACCATAATTCGTTTATCAGTATTTCAGCCGCTTTTTCAATTCTAGGGTTAATTTCTTTTACGGTGCTTGCAAAATGCATTACTGCGGCGGGGGAAGAATTTTCAAAAGCTTCAAGTTCTTGCGGGGTTAAATCTCCATAATCAAGAGGTGAAAGTTCAAAATTCGTATAAAACTTTTTTTGGCTATGAGTAAAATCGTATATTAACGCCACAATACTATTTTCTAAAGCCTTACCTTCCTGACCGGTATCGGAAAGCCTGGATAGAAAGTCTTTAAGTTCTTCTGTACGGAATCTGCTGCTTTGTTTGCTAGGCTTTTCTTTAGAATTTACAAATTTGAAATCTTTTTTTGTTCCGTTCGCGGGTATGCTTAAATAACCGGCATTGTCTCTCGCGGCAAATATGATGTGATGATTATTATTGTCTCCAATGGAAGCATACCATTCATCGCCTTCTAATCTGGAAGGAGTATGTCCTACAATAAGAGAACCGTTTTTAACCTTAAGAGCCGCTAAAAAAGCGTCTACGTCTTTCTGGCGATACTCATTGTTTGACTCGTTCAAAACGTCAAAATTGATTTGTGATTGACGGTTTTTATAAGCGTCGGCTAACTTGTTCCACCTGTTCCATATAAGCTGAAATATAATTCCTTTCTCTTCCTGATCTTCGTTATACTTTTCAATATCAGCCGCTTTTGTTAAAAAAGAGTACATATCAGGATTTTTATCCAAATCTGCTTTTCTTACAGGTCCAGCGTGCGTTGCAGCGAAAGAGTCGCCAACGGCAAGCAAACCACTTCCGAATATCGCTTTTCTGTATAATTCGGCATATTCAGGACCCATAAATTCAATATTTTCTCTGTAAATTTTACCCTGATTGACCATTCCTTTACCTGCGTCGGTATCAATAAGGTCATGGTTTCCCAAAAGAAGATATACGTTTTCAGGGCTTGATACCTTTAAACGCATTATGCGTTCCATTGTGCTTAAAGAACTGCCTATTTCATCAAGCTTATCTTCTTCTTCGCTGTGTATTATATCTCCGAGAAAAACTATTACGGCTTTTCCGTCTTTAATTTTTTGTTCATTGTTATTGCTTCTTAAAATTTCTTCAAGATTGTCTTCTCTGGCGTGAAGGTCTCCTACAAGTATAATTTCTTTTCCGGTTTTTCTTAAATCTATCAAAGTTCCTTTTTGATGACCTGTTTTCTTTCCTTGCTCAACCGCAACGATATAATCCTGAAGTAAGACCTTATATTCTTTGTTAGCCTCTCTGAATGAATCTTGGAAAGCTTCAACGTCATCGGTAAGTTTTTTCGCTGAAGTACCTGATATTTCGGAAGATGCTGTATTATTAAACGCCTTAAAATTGCCGCCTAACCGTACCGGCTCGCCGTCTTCATAAACAAGAATCGAATTATTTTGTATTGCCCTGACCAATATAAGATTTTGCAGTCTTTCCGGCATTCTGGCAAGAACAGCTTTATTTACGCCGTCAAGAGAAAAATCGCCTTTCGCGAATGCGTTCAATTCAGAATCGATTTCATTAGTTATGCCTTCGGAAAAGGAAAAATTATTAAAATCTTTGTCATAAGCGAACTGAAAAAAGTTTTTAATGAGACCGTAAACAATATCAAGGTCGCCTTTAAGAAAAGAGATGGCAGACGTTATAAAATCTCCGGTAAAAGACAAAATTTCTTTGTTTGTTAATTTTATTTCGGGTTTTACAGCGGTTTCGTCAAAACTTTCTTTAACAGACAATTTGCCGTTATTGTTTTGTATTGTTATGGAATTGCCGTTTGTAAACTCTATTAAGGTTTCTTTTTCACCAAAAACCGGCGTTTTAACGGCGTCAGAACCTATTGCGTTAGTTAGTTCCTTAAACAACGAATCTATCGTTATTTGCGAATATCCGGCGCTTTCAAGGAATTTTATGCCCGCGTTTACCATCGCTGTAAACTGCTCTGCTGTTGCCGCCTGCGAAGCTATTGTAAAAGCAAGAGCTTCCCTTAAAAATATGCTTTGCTCTTTTATAATTTTCTCATATAAATTGTCGGCTTTTTTAGTTTCCGCGGTTATGGTAGGGGTAATGGTAATATTTGTTATTCTTTTGTCTTCTAAAATTTCCTGCAAGCCTTTACTGTGAAATCCGCCTGACACAACTATAATTACGTCTTCGGATTCTTTAAGGCATTCTTTATCAGACCTGTAGCTATTTAAATTTTCTTTGTTATATGCGTGTTTGCTGTTTTTAAGTATATTTTCAACAAAAATTGTATTTCTGTGCTCATTAAGTTTATAATACGCGTTAAGAACGGGGAAATCATTTTCTATTTTTTTAAGAGTATCCGTTACGGCGTATTTAGCGAAAAGCTCCCTGAATTTATCAAATCTTTTTACGAAATATTCAAGATCTTCAGGCAAAAGTTTATTTTCAAGATAATCGCCAAAAACCTGGTAAAAATCATTTAAAAAAGCTATCTCGCTTTCCGCTTGGTCATAAGATAAGGCTATTCTCAATTTCTCTATTAAGTCTTTTTCTTCATAAAGCATTTCCACGGGATTGAGAGATCTGCCTAAAGCCTGCATTTTTAAAAACGCGTTAAGTTCTCTGTGCTTTTCCAAATTTATGCCGTACATATTACAGAACCCGGCAAGAGCAATTGCCAAAGTGTCCATATTTGACAGATTTTCCGTTTCTTCAAGGAAAGCCTTATAAGCATTATATGGGAGTTTTTCTCTTAAAAAGCTTAAAACTGTCTGCATCTGCGAATATACCTGTTTTGTGTTAAGTTTCGAATTTTGCTTCATCAAAATAGTATATTTTTCAATGTTTGGATAATGGAACATATTAATAGGCAGGACATTGCTGTATTCTTCGGGATTTGCGTCAATATTGTGTACATATTTCCCTATAACAGCATAAAACTTCTCGGAATTTATTTTTCCGGTTTTATATTTTTCAATAAGCCTGTTAAATTTTTTGTTTCTGCTGTTTGTGTATTTAGCGTCAAGATAATCTATGTCCTTTTTAACTTCTTTCAGGACTGCTTTGTATTTTTCCTGATTTTCTAAAATAGTACCGAGCCTTGCGATATTTTCTTTGTGTTCTTTTTCATGTTCAAGACCTAAAAGAAGATGGCTTTTATCATTCTTTACTGCGTAATATTCCGAAGCGGTAAGCCTTCCCTGTGCCAGCATCTCTTCAATAACACTGTCTCTGATTTCTTTGTTATCTATTCTTGTAAGCCAGGAAGTGTCTATTTTGCCGTACGCGCCTTCAACAAATATGTTTTTTACATTGTAATTTTTATCTAAAATCTCAATTATACGCGATATATGCTTTTGCGCCTGAGGATGGCAATGTAAATCCTGAATATTTACAACAACGCTTTTGCCTCCGAAATCGTTTACCGCAGTAATTTTTCCGTATTCGGCCGGTATTTGGGGAGCATTGTCAAAAACCTTTTTAAAATCATTTATCGCAGCATTGTCCTGCGCTGCCCAAGACAAATTTTGTCCCGCAAAAGTAAGCGTAAAACACAAAACCGTAAACAATGCTATAATTTTTTGGGTAAGATTTTTACTTTTCATTTTAGTATCCCCAAATGAAAAACCTCTGTCTTTGCAAACAGAGGTTTTATAATATAAAATATATTTGTATTTGATTTTTTGGAAAACACAAAGACAGCTCTTAACAAACCTATATATAAGAGTAAAAAAAGCATAAACATCATAGAAGATTCGTGACCAGGGGGAGAGCCTCGCAGCCGTTCCGATATACTAAAATGTGCTAAATTGTTTTTATACGCGGAACTTTGGTCTTTAAGATGGCTTCCGGAAGTAAAAGAAGTTCTTTGGACATTACTGCTTAACAAAGCTAAATTATTTGAAAAATCAATATTTTCGTTTGTTTTGCTTACAATATTTTTAGTAAATCCGCCGAAATCTAATTTTTGTGAAGGCGTAAAAATAATATTTTTTGAAAAAGATTTTACGATTGAATCGGAATATATTTTTTCCGAAACTAAAAACTCCGACGCAAAACAATAAACAGGCGCAATAATTGTGCCCGTTAAAAATAAAATTGCGGTTAATAAAACCGACATTTTTCTTTTCATCATAAATTCCTGTTTGTAGTATAGCGAAAAAACATTTATTTTTCAATATAAATTTGTGAAATTAGTGTGAAAATTTTTAAACACAAAAATTGCTATAATAATATAATTATGAATTACAAATGCATAGCAGAATATGACGGCTCAAATTTTAACGGCTGGGGAAAACAACCCGGACAAAGAACCGTTCAGGGAGAAATTGAAGCTGCCCTGAACGAAATCTTTAAAACCCCTGTAAACATAACATGCGCGGGCAGAACGGATAAGGGCGTTCATGCTTTTGGACAAGTCATAAGCTTTAAAGCGCCTGAAATTGACCCGAAAAAGCTTAGTATACGGTTAAATTCTTTACTACCAAAAGACATAAGTGTTAGAGTAGCAAAGCATGCCGAAGACCGGTTTGACGCAAGAAAATCCGCTATTGCCAAAACTTACCTGTACCTTATATATAATAGTCCTATGCGTTCTCCTATATACCAAAACAGGGCTTGGCACATATCAAACCCGCTTGATATTACAAAAATGAAGAAAGCAGCCAAATTTTTGCAGGCTAAAAGAGATTATTCCGCTTTTGACTCTTACAACAGCATTTTTGACTATAAAACAGTTGATTTGCGTCAAGTAAAGGTATTAAAAAGGGGAAAATTTATAGCAATTTTGGTAAAAGGCGACCGTTTTTTATATAGAATGGTCCGAAAAATAGCCGGGGAACTTGTAAAAATAGGTTCCGACACCAAAAACTTAAACGATTTAAAGGATGCAATTCTTTCAAAAAACCGCAGCAAAATAGGAAAACCCGCTAACCCATGTGGTTTATACCTTTCCAAAGTACATTATAAAAGCTTTTAGTTTGTGCTACCAAAAGTCTGCCTTCCCGATTTCTGACAAAACCCACAATTTGATAAAAGAAGGTCTTTGGCCATTTCCAAAAATTCTTAACTTACCATTTGTAATTGCGGACTTGATCCGCAATCTATTCTTTTTTCCATTTTAAAAATAACAAATTATTTTGTTTTTAAATTTGAACTTTGTACTCTGAACTTTGTCCATGTGAGCGATAATTTAGCAACCATTAAATACAAATATTACATAACATCCGATTATTCATATTTATAAACAATAATTAACGCAAACCTGATACGCAGCTTTATTGTTTACAACTTCAAAACTCCATATTGTACTTAACATAATATATATTATCGGACAATTAAAATGACGAATTTCGGGGAAATTTTTTCATGAAAATTTTTGAAATTTTGAAAAATTAAGGTCTTTCTTGGTGTATCCCAAAATCGCTTTTTTTGCATTTAAAGGTACTTTAATAACCCCTAAATTTAATTTCGCGATTTTTGAATTTTGATTTTTTTGGTTTGAAAAATAAAAAAACAGCCCAAAATTTTTGATTTTAAAAAATTAAAATTTTTAAAACCCCATTTTTAGGCTGTTTTTGAAATACGAAATCTGTCATTCCGGACTTGATCCGGAATCCATTTTTACTAAAACAATACCATGAAGCAGAAAATTATGAACCAAAAACCGGAAAAATACCAAGAAGATCTGAATTTCCCCCAAATTCCAGCTAAAAATCCAGACCAAAATTCGTATTTTAAGATAATTTTTCGTGACTTGACATATTTGCATTATCTGGTATAATATTACTGCGTCCGGACCTAAGCTGCCGATTAAGCAGTAGTGGTCCGGACGCTGCATTTTTACTTCCCGCCAATTTTGAAGTTTTTGTTTTGCCCGGCTCTCTGCCGACATACACTTTCAAGTTCATTCTCGTTGACATTTTTTAACATCTCTGCTATGCTTATCTTGCCGGCAGGTGTTCCCTTGCGATTAAGTTCGTGAGTTGCGTCCTGCCGGTTCTGCTTTATAGCTTCAATAACATCATATAAATGCACGCTTTGCGGCTTCAATCCCGTTTCGCCTTTAATCTGTTCTGCCACAAGTTTTAATGTATATGTTATTACTTCCGAATTTTACCGGAGTATAAAAACAATTACAGACCTAAAAAACACGTATTTCTCTCTCTGTTCTAAATCGCAGAGTCTATAAAATTTATAGATTCTGCGATTTTCTAAACGTAGAATGACATATATTCATTTTTATACAAATAAAAATCCCCCGAAATTCTATAAGAATTTGGGGGATTTTTGCTTAATTTATTTGTATTTTTTACTTCTTTTCTTCTTTTTTTGCTCTTGGCGTTCTTTTTTTAGAATAACTGACTTTTATGGTTTCGGTAGGAAGCCCTATATTATTAAGCAAATCAAGGTACGGATCCGGGTCAAGTTCTTCAACGTTTACCATCTTTTTAACGTCCCAATCACCTTTAGCCACCAAAATTGCCGCAGCAACTGCAGGAACTGCGGCTGTATAGCTTATAGCTTGCGATTCAACTTCTTCATAACAGGCTTTATGGTCACATACATTATATATGAAAAGCTCTTTTTTACGACCGTCTTTAGTGCCTACAATCAAATCGCCTATGCAGGTGTTTCCGGTATAATTAGGCGCTAATGTTTTCGGGTCAGGCAAGCAGGCTTTTACTACTTTTAAAGGCACAACTTCAAGACCTTCAGCTGTTTTTACAGGATGTTCCGAAAGCAAACCTATTTTCTTTAAAACAGTAAAAACGTTGATATAATGGTCACTAAAACCCATCCAAAACCTTACCGAATTTGCGTCCATATGCTTTGAAAGCGAATGTATTTCATCGTGGCCGGTCAAATAAACGGTCTGTTCCCCTACAACTGGAAAATCATAGACCATTTTTTCTGCGTGAACGGCTTTTTCAACCCATTTTCTGTCTATATATGTCCAGACCTTATGAAATTCTCTGAAATTGATTTCCGGGTCAAAATTCGTCGCGAAATACTTACCGTGGCTGCCCGCGTTTACGTCCATTATGTCTATAGTATCTATTTTGTCAAAGAAATGCTTTTTAGCGTAGGCTGCGTAAGCATTGACAACACCCGGATCAAAACCCGCGCCAAGTATCGCTGTTATTTGTTTTTCCGCACATCTGTCTTTGCGTTTCCACTCATAATTTTCATACCATGGAGGGTTTTCGCAGACTTTATTGGGTTCTTCATGAATTGCCGTGTCAATATAAGCCGCGCCTGTTTCTATACAGGCTTCAAGTATGGACATATTGCAGAATGCCGAAGCAAGATTGATTGTTATGTCAATGTTCCATTTTTTTATCGATTTGATAAGCTCCGGAACATTTAAAGCGTCAATTCTTTTTGCGATTATTTTGTTTGCAGGATCTTTATAATTATTTTTACGTTCTATACTGTCTAAAATGTCGGTACAGGCGTCTAATGAACGCGAAGCAATATAAATACTGCCGAACAAATCGTTGTTTTGCGCAAGTTTATGAGCCGCAACATGCGCGACTCCCCCGGCGCCAATTAAAAGCACATTTTTTTTCTTTTCCACAACATCCCCCTTATTAACGACAGAGTGAAGATTACAGAGTTAAGAGTTTAGATAATGAATTTCAGATTTACTGAAATATAATTAACACGTTTTCACAAAGCGAAAACACATTATTTTCACTCTTCACTTTCCACTTTTCAATCTGCCTCTATGATAGATTCTTTTCAAAATCTTTATATTCAAATTGTCTGACAATCTCAGTTTTACCGTTAAGTCTTTTTACGACTATTGCCGGCATTTTCACGCCGTTAAACCAATTTTTCTTTACCATTGTATAACCGGCTGCATCGACAAAACGTATTTTAGAACCGACTTTAAGCTTTGCGGCAAGTTTATATGTTCCGAAAACATCCCCCGCCAAACATGAACGCCCTGCTATAATATATTCATTTTTGCCAAGCTTTTCTGCAATTTTCGCGGGAGTTTTGTAAATAAGCAAATCAAGCATATGAGCTTCCGTAGAAGCGTCAACAATCGCTATATCTTTCCCGTTATGAACGATATCTAAAACCGACGTTACAAGTTCGCAGGTTTGCGTAATAGCCGATTCCCCCGGCTCTAAATAAACCTGAACGCCGTATTTAGCGCTGAATTCTTTCAATTTATTACAAAACTTATCTAAAGGATAACCTTCTTTTGTAAAATACAACCCGCCGCCCAAACTTACCCAGTCAACTTTCTGCAAAACTTTTTCATATTTCTTTGCTATCAAATCAAGCATTTTAGAAAATGACTCAAAGTCCGAATTTTCGCAATTATAATGAAACATTACGCCGCTTATTTTATCTAAGGCCGAAAGAACTTTTTTAACGTCAAATTCCCCAAGACGCGAATATTTGCGCGCGGGATCCGCCAAATCAAAATGAGAATAACTTACGCCCGGATTTACGCGAAGCCCAAGCTTAATATTTTTGACGTCTTTATAAAACATATTTAACTGTGATACCGAATTAAAAATAACTTTGTCAGATATTTTTTTCAAAGCCTGTATGTCATCTTTAGAATAAGCAACGCTAAACGCATGGGTTTCTTTACCGAATTTTTCATAGCCAAGTTTTGCCTCAAAAAGAGAACTGCTTGTTGTGCCGTCCATATATTTGCTCATCAAAGGAAAAACAGACCATGTAGAAAAACACTTAAGCGCCAAAACAGACTTAGCCCCCGAATGCTTGCGGACATACTCTATTTTTTTCATATTTTTGAGGAGCTTTCGCTCATCAATTAAATAATATGGCGTTTGAATTTGCATTATATTTTCCTTAAAATAAATCGGAACATAATTATACAAAAAATATAAAATAATTTCTCATTTATTGTGTTATCTGAAGTATAAGGTATTTAGGAAGCAATTCAGTGGGTAAAATTTTACCTGCTGAGAAATTTATATCTCATTCTTTTTCGCAATGATTTTATAAAAATAAAATTTATAAGAAACATTATTAATCTATCTTTTATTTTATTTTTTAATTTAGAAGTTTTGCTCCAATATTTAAACTCTTTCGGAGAGATATACTGTTCCAATGAAACGGGATTATCTTCAACTGTATCAAATTTATAATGATTTTCATTTAACCATTGTTTCATGTATTTATTCCGTATAGAAATAGCAAAAGCCGCATCTAAAGGAAACGGACGCAAGAAATCCAAATCGGCTTCTATATGCGAGCTGTCTATATTCTTCATATTATTAATTTTTATTTGTTCAGGAAAAATATCGTCTTTAGTACGGTGAATAACCGTAAGTTTGACTCCGTCTTCCGCAAAGAGAGATAAATGTATGGCTGTGCCTTGAATGCCCGCAAGATGTTTACAGTTTTTCACCAACCTAAGCTGTTCTTTTATTGAAAATCGTTCGGGATATATAATTTTAAAACCGTTATTTTCAAACATCCTTTCAATTTCTTGTTCTCCCGCAACTGTTCCGTCTTTTCTCTTGAATTTTGTTCTGGAAAGATAAATTTTATCATATTCTAGGCCTACGATATTATCTCTTACGCGTTTAAATATTTCCTTGTATTTCTTGTTATAAAAAGTCTCTTCTATCCGATTCGATTCTTCGGGTACCGTAATAGATTTAAACTTTGTGGGTTTTGTTATTCTTATAATATTATTTTTATTCAAACCTAATAATTCCAAAATTTCAATAAAATAAACGTCGGATTCTCCTATATAAACAAACTTCTTATTTAATACATCTGAGTTTAAAACAAACCATAAGCGGTTTAAAGATTCCAAAAGAAAATGCCCGAAATGCGTTGAAAAATAGCCGAGAAAAACAACGTCTTCATTTATATAAATTGTCTTTGAATTAAATGCATAATGCAAAGGAGATCCGACTTTAACTTGATATTTTGATTTCCTCGTTTTCGATAAATCTATAATATTACCGTCTGAATCAAATACTCCGCCTTCGTCATTAATTTCAGCGCCGTTTGTAGAATTACGAAACGGCAATATAAAAGCATTATTATATACTTCTGTTTTTAAATTTCTGTCTTCTTCTTTTACTTTTAATACATATTCGTTAAATAATTTTTTAAAACTGTCAGAAGCATAAACTTTATTCACAGTATACTCCTAAAAAATAAAAAAGCGGCGAATTATTAAGAGTCTGGTCAGAGCCTCATTAATAATCGCCGCCTTATGCGCCCTTTCGGGCGCAATATAAGCAAGCGATTATTTTGGACTGACCAGAATCCCGAAAAGATTTCTCTTTTCTAAATGCTCCATACCCCGAAGGTATGGTTCCAAAATAATCTATTAAGTTTTTGTTAAGCGTCGAATCATCAACGCTTCATTACATCTTTAACCTATAATCTAATAACCAACTGAGATTGCGGATCGGTGTCCGCAATGACGGAACTATTAAATATATTCCAGCGCCTGTATTACAGGCATACCAACTTTAATTCCTGCTGCTTCGGCATAAGTTGTTGCTTTAACTATTGAGGTTTTTAGCATATCATCAATAGTTTTTATGCCTGTGGCAATAGCAGCGATATTTTTCATTCTTTCGGCGGTTTCCAAATTCAAGTAACCGCACATAATAAAGCCTTTTGTACCCTTAATAAAAACAAGCTTTGTTCCGGGGGCTATTTCCCCTTCAAAAGCCTGATAAGTTTTTCCGTTGACTGTTATTTCTTTTATTTGCACGATAACCTCAATTACAAATTCAAAATTACGAATTACGAATCAACAACCTTCTTGGATTGCTTCGTCAACTTTATAGGCTCACAATGACGACGACCCCTCACCCTGCCCTCTCCCGCAAGGGGCGAGGGAAACTACTCTCCACTATACCTTCACATACCCCGTCTTGCTTCGCAATCCACCCCTTTATCTTAAAGGGGAATTTTTATTTATTAATTGTACTTTATTAATTCGTAACTCGTAATTTGTAATTCGTAATTGTCGTTAAACCGTCCAGCACTGGAAATTAAAACCGTCAGACGGTTTTGCAAAAACTATAGTTGTTTGATACGGCCATCTTTCTATTTCAAAATCGTTTTTATCAACGCTTACCGTAAATTCCGCGGTATCGTAATCTTCGGGAAATTCAAGATCTTTAAAAGGCAGCATTATTTCTACAATTTTTGAAAACGCGACATCTTTAAAATCTAGCTGTTTTTCCGAAGACTCTGTTTTCAAAGAAAATTCTGACGGTATTCCTAAAGAATTAAACTTAACGGCGACTTTGCATTTTACCGGATTTAAAAAGGCTACATAAAATGTCATTTCTTCAAGCAATTTCATCGTTATATCGTCGCTTAAATCCAGTCTTACATAAAAGTTATCCTTATTAAAACCGTAATGAAACGATTTTAACGCGGTTGAAACCTGATGCATAGACCCGCCGGAATGGCCGACTTCGTAAAATCCGGCATTTTTCCATTCAAAAAAACTGGTAATTTTTCCGTCTATTTTCGGGTTTATGAAAGACATAGGGTTAGAAGCATTGCATCTTTTTGGCGCATTTTTTATAGATTTATATAAAACATCAGGCGGCCTTTGTCCCATGCATTCATATACTTTTATAAGATGCTGCCTGTAAATATAATCAAAAGCCGCGTCATTTTCTGAAGAATGGTCGGCGCCGTACCACCAATTCCAGTCCGACCCCTCGGCGGCATAAAGAGTTTTCCATGCTTCTTTTTCCTGTTCAGATCCTTTAAATCCGGGATTTTTCTCAATAAAATCAACAAGGAAATCCCTTGTCATCCCGAGATAATCCCAAGATGCATTGTCTTCGGAATGACCGATCCAAACCCCGAAATTCCCGTTTATCCAGGAACCCGCCGTAAGGCTTGTTAAAACATTTCTGGGTGGAAATTTTTCAAGATAATCGCTTATACGCACTGTTTCTATTTCGTCGTCAGCGCTTAATTTTTCGTAAAGTTTAGTTAAAAAATCCCAGCCGTCGTTTTTGTAATATTCCCAGCAATTTTCCCCGTCTAAAATAACCGACACCAAGGGCGCATCGTAAGAATTGCCCACAAAATGCCCTATATTTTTTATTTTGCTGATTAAATCGTTTGCCGCGTCTTCGGGATTCCATTTTGAATAGACAAAACCTACGGAATCGGAAAGACCATGGTCGCGAAAAATCATATTTATATTTTTGCCGTCAACGTCAAGGGTAAACGGCCTGAACAATAATTTTCTGTCGGTAATGGCGTCTCTTGAGTTAAACAAAACGGCTTCATCGGTAGCAATCCATTTTATTCCCGCGTCGGCAATAAGCCCCGCTGCTTCGTTTGAAACAGAGCCTTCAGAAGGCCACATTCCTTTTGGTTTCTGTCCGAAAATATTTTCATAATATTTTACGGCATTATTTATTTGCCAAGCCGCGTCTTCAGGGTGAGAAAACCTTTTTGTAGGAAGAATCATATTCGGCGTAGCCTCATGGGCTGCGTTTGTATCGCACACAAGAGGAAGTATAGGATGGTAAAATGGCGTTATGGAAACCTCAATCTGCCCTCTGTCCTGCGCTTCTTTGTGTTTTTGGACAATCATGCCGCAAATTTCAAGATGTTTTTTTATAAGTTCAGCTTTTTCTTCTTCGGTAAAATCTCTGCCTTTGTTGTATAAATCGCCAATAAATTTATCGGTCCTGCGCCAGTAAGGGTCCATCCAAGTTAAGTTAAACCATACCTGCAAATCCCTGAAATCTTCAGTCTTAAAATAGCTGAGAGTTTTTCGAATTTCGGCTTCGTTAGTCTGCCTGCCGCGCTTTTCAAGCAGCTGAAAATAACGGTTATACGGAAAAATCATAGTGTCCCAGTTTGCCATAAAAAAGTTTAAAAGTATAAAAACTTTTTCGTCGTCATTAAGCTGTTCCGCGGGTTTTAAAGTATGGTCTAAAAATTTGTCTTTTGCCTCGCCTCTGGCATATTCGTCAAGCTGAATGAGCAAAGACGGAACAAGGTTAAAATTTGCTTTAACCTTAGGAAAATTATCAAGTACCGCGACCATATCGTAATAATCTTTTGTGGCGTGAAGCCTGACCCACGGAAGTTCGTAAATGTTTGTTGAAGGATTTTTATACATCGGCTGGTGCTGGTGCCATAAGAAAGCAAGATAAACTTTTTTCATTTAAGTAGCGCATCCTCTTTTATTACGTTTATAACAACCTCTGTCATTCTGAACGTAGTGAAGAATCCACGTCATTAACAACTGGATACATTCGGGACTTCATCCTTCAGTATGACAGACAAAAACTAAAATTTTGAACTAAGCTCTATTTGAAACAAATATGAAGCATCTGTATTTCTAAATACGTCATTAGAATTTGACGGAGGCGTGTATACTGCGAAACTAAAACCAACGTCAAAGTAATTTTTATAAGTGTATTTAGCGTAAAAATCAAATTCATTGCCTAAATCGGCTTCCGCTCCGTAAATTGACGCTAATCCCGCGTCGCCTGCTTCTACGCGGACATCTGAAGCCGAGTATAAATAAAAAGCGATTCCTGTTTGTAAAAAGCTGAAAGGCTTTGTGTCAAACGCCGCGCCTAAAGTGTTTATTCCGTAATAACCATGAGGCAAAACAAGAAAAGAATCGGCATTATTTGCCGCAAAGAGTTCACCGTAACCTACTCTTTTTATGCCGTTATAACGCCTTGCAAAAGACGGATTAAAATAATTTTCCCCATCAGCGCTGGCATAAGAAAACAAAAGTTTCGCGTTAGAATCCCTGTTTAAAACTTTACCTTTCCACGTTCCTTCAAGAGCTAAAGCAAAATTATCGTAATCTACGGTATCCGTTGAAGTTCTTACAAGCTCGCCGGTCTGTTTTGCAAGCTCAATTTTATATCCGTATTTAAAGTTTTCACCGGCGACCCTTATATTGTAAAAAGTTTTATTGTCATGGTTTATAGGAAGGCTTTCATCTAAAATTCCTTTGGTAAACATAAAGCCCGAATTATTGCGTTCCTGATATAGTCCGATTTCCACTTTTGGGAATATTTTCTTTATTGCAGCGTTAACGCCTAAAACCGTAACATCGCTGCCGCCGTCTTTGGCAATAAACAAGTCCAAATCAACGGAATCTAAAACATCGGCTTTTCCCCTTACACCAAGCAGTCCGTTATTGTTGCCGTCTATAATAAGCCCGTCGCCCTGCGTTATTTCCTGCTTACCCGCGTAAATAACAAAAGGGACTTTATCTTTATTCTTATATGTCAAAAAAGCCGTTTCCAAAAAAACGGAACTGTTATTATTTTCATAAGGCATTAAAAAAACGGAATTAACGGTATAAGGCTTTCCGGAAATTCCGTAAGAGGCAAGTTTAGCGGACATTTCTATTTTATCATCGAATTTTCCGATAATATTTAACGTAAGATACTGCGAAAAGATATTGTCCGATATTTTATTTTCCGAAGAATAGTCCAAATTGGAATAGGAAGCGGCTCTGAATTTAAGGTCATAATCCAGAACCAAAGAAACATTTCCGGCAAGCTGTTCCTGAGTTTCCTGCGCAAAAACAGCATTTGAAACCATTAAAAAAAATGCGGCTAAAATGATTTTTTTCATAGGACAAATTATAGTATTTTCGAGAGGATTTTTCAATAAAAGTTATTATTTTAACAGCGGGTTGAAAAAGAAGCCGCCGTCTAAATTTTCCGTTATGATTCCGACTCCGGGAAAAGGAATATGCATTCCGGCTATTCTGGTTTTGTCTTTTGCCACTTCTTTGAATAGACGTTTTCTTGCGCTAACAGCCTGAAACGGGTCAACATCAAAAGTTACCGCAATAGACGGGTCTGCAATCTGGACTTTTAAGCTGTGTATCATATCGCCTATCACAAGAATTTTGTCATTGCCTGACGATATTTCAAACGCAGTATGACCGGGCGTATGACCTTGTATTTTAACGGCTTTTATTTCAGGAATGATATATTCACCCCATACAAAAGTCTTAAATCTGTTTCCGTAAACGCTTTGAATGTCTCTTGCAAGACCTGAATTGGCATTATTTACAATATTGCCTGCCCAATAGTCAATTTCGGGTCTTGCAACATATACATCGGCATTTTTAAAAACTTTATGCCTGTTGATATCAAGCAATCCGCCTATATGGTCGCCATGCATGTGAGTTATTAAAACGATGTTGACTTTGTCGGGAGTAATGCCGGCTTCCGCGAGGTTTTTAATCAAATCTCCGCCGTCTGCAACCCCGGTATCGATAAGAACAATTTTTGAACCTGTCTTTACGACAAAAACATTTATTGAAGACGGGTTTTGGTTATCAGGCATAAGTCTTTTTACAACTTCGGCGCCGGGATTAAGCAATATGCTTTTTCCCATATTGGTATCAAGAACTTTAATTGAAATAAAATCAAGCGAGCCGATTTTATAAGTATATGAAACGCCTTCGGAGTGCAGGGCAAAACAAGGAATACAAAAATATAATGAAAACAAAAACAACACCAGCAACGATCTCAACATTTTTCCCCCAAACAGTTTAAGGACGCTTTTTATTTTGTTGTCCTAAAAGGTATGCCGCCGCGTCAAAATCTTTTTCGGAATGCTTTGTCGGTTTGGCGTAATAATTCTCTTTATTCTTTTGTTCATATTCTAAAAGATATGCCGCCGCGTCAAAATCGTCGTCTGATTTTCCCTTTTTAGCTGTTTTCAAAGATTGGAAATCCGCCTTTTTCTTCGCCTGTAACTGTTGCTTATTTTGTGTCTGTTGATTCTGTCTAGAAGGATAAACCGGCTTTTTAGCAGTTTTTACATTTGCTTTCTTTTTCTTTGCCGCGGCTAAATCTCTTTTTGTCTTTTGCTTCTTAGCTGTTTTAGAATATTTTAAATTCGCTTTCTTTTCCTTATCCGCTCTTTTTTGGGATTTCAAATTTTCTTCCCTGATTTTTCTATATCTTATTTCCTTAGCAGAATCGTAATCGTCTTCATCATAATAAGCTGCCGATTTTTTAGATTTCTTTGAAGAATCTAATAAATATTTTGACGCGTCATAGTCATACTTATCTGCCGCAGTCTCTTTAGTCAACACAGCAGAAAACTCATATTCTTCTTTATTCTGTTTATTATCCCGAATAGATAAATCCGGTTTTTTTGACAAATCCGTATAACCGGTATTGTAAACTCTTGCTCCGGATTTGGTTGAAGAGCACGAAGAAGTAAAAGGTATAATAAATGCCATTAAAACTAAGATGATAAATTTTTGAGTGTTATTCATTGTTTTATGATTATAGTCCATGTTTTAAATTTCCGCTTTATTTTTCTTAAAAGTTTTTATATCATTATAAAAAGGAGATTCTAATGAAAAAATCTACATTCTTGTTTTACCTGCTTTCTTTTGTATTACTTTGCGGCGGTTGCGCAAAAAATAAAAATTCAGCAGACTATTCTTCTAACGAAGAAATAATAAAAGGAACTGTCACGCCTGACGGAAAAATCGTAGTTAAAGACGTAAAATTTGAAAAAGGCTCCGACAAGCTTTCAAAATCGTCGCATCGTCCTGTCAGGGATCTTGCAAAATATCTTAAGCACAACACAAAAGCTACAATGAACGTTACTCATTATGAAACAGACGATGGAACTCCGTCATTCAGCGTAGATTTAAGCAAACAACGAGCTGATGTTCTCGCTGAACAACTCAAAGGTTATGGAATAAGCCGTTCCAGAATCAATTACATACCGGTTGCGCCTGAATCAGATATGTTAACCGAAGAACCTTATGAAAGCATTGGAATAGAACTGATTCACTAATTTGTTAACTTTCTATATAAAACTAAACCGCCGTTTTAGCATTTTACAACGGCGGTTTTTTATTTCTAAGCTTAAAACAAATATCCTATATAAATCCCGAATTTAGAAAAAGTCACGTCTAAATCAGCGTTTGTCACAGAATTTGAGTGTGACAACCCTCCGTTATTTACGCTGTACAGCCCCTGCAGGACGATTCTTTCATAAACAGCTCCAAAACCTCCGGCATAATACAATCCGCCTTTAGAATCAGCCTGCGTGAAATATGAAGAATTCTTAATCATAAAATTATATCCCAGATGTGCTACCGCATAAAAATTAAATTCTTCTAAATTTATTATTCTTGCCTTTATAGCGGCATATAAAGGAATAAACCCGAATTTTCCAGAGGTTTGTTCAATACCTCTGTAATGTTCATATCCGATACCGACACCGGCAGCGGCAAAATCACAAAAATAACCATATCTTTCAAGTAAAAAACTTATTCCATAATCGGAATTTTTAGTTGTATCAAATTTACTGCTGTTTAATGTTCCTGAAAATTTATTAGATCCTTTTAAATCAAAACCTATTGCTAATACTGTTTCGGCAGGCGGTCTTGTTGAATATTCAGTTTCTTTTGGAGCTTTTTTGACTTTAGCCTCTGTAACTTTTGGTTCTTTAGCTACTTTAGGCTCTTTGGCTTTAGGTTCAGATTTAGGCTTGGAAACTGATTTAGGATTGCCTTCATCATCTGTAAGATATTTTGAAATATCATAATCTTCTTCTTCTTCAACTTTTGCAGGTTTAGCGGCTGTTTTAGGTTTAGATTCTTTGGCATCAGGTTTAGTCTCCTGAGCCTGGGGCTTACTGGCGGCCGGACTTAAACCCAATAAAAAAGCCGCTGCGTCAAAATCATCGTCATTTTGAGCTATCTGCTCTTTTTTTGGAGTTTTTTTTTCCGCCGGCGCAGTTTTTTCTTTTTTAACTGGCGCAGGGGCTGCAACAGGCGCTGCAGGCTTTGCATTCGTATTTCCGGATCCGCCGCCAAGCAAATATGCCGCAGCGTCAAATTCTTCATTATCCGGATTACTTATGACTTCTTCTCTGGCGTTAAATATCACAACTCCGTATTTATTATCTTTAACATACATATCAGAATCGTCAAGATCGGTTTTATTCAAACTTGTAAACTGCGTTTTAGCGGCTTCTACGGATTTAGCCTTTCTGCTAACCTCAACTTCCGACAAACGGGTCGCACTTATATCTAAAATATCGTTGAAGCTTATTCTTTGCTGCTGTCCGTTAGCTTCATTCAGTACCGTAATAGTGCTGTCTGTTTCAGAAACGATTCTTCCTCTGATTTCCTGCCCGTTTTTTAAATAGATGTATTGCGACGCGGACGCATAAACAAAACCCGTACAAAATAATACAAACAACGACATAAGCATTAATTTTTTCATGGTAAACTCCTGTATTAATGGCTGCAATATTATATTAGACTGCTAAACTTCTAAATATGTTACCCTTTTTTAATTATATTTTCAAGATTCTTAAAAGTTAAAAACCGCCGGTTTTAAGAAAGTTTATTACTATAGGGCCAAATATAACTATAAAAATAGTCGGAAATATAAATAAAACCAAAGGAATTAGCATTTTTACCGGCGCTTCCTGAGCTTTCTTTTCGGCAAAAGAAGCCCGCTCGTTCCTGATCTGAACAGCAAGCCTTTTTAAAGTATCAGCCATACCAGCGCCGGAATCCAAAGCCATATTTATAGTTCTTACAAAAAAGCCGAGCTGTTCTACCCCTGTCTTCTGAACCATTTCATTAAGAGCTTTTTTCTTATCATACCCCAGCGATATTTTAGATAAAACATCTTTAAATTCATCAGACAAAGGTCCCTTTAAAATAGCCGTTGCTTTATCCGCGGCTCCGAAAAAATCACTCCCCGACTCAAGCATTATAGAAAGTAAGTCCGCCATATCGGGAAGCTGCTTGAATATAGTGTCTCTGCGTTTTTTTACATCTTCCTTAATCTTAAGCAGAGGAAGAAAGAAAAACAAAAGCCCAGCTAAAAACAGAATAAATACATCTGCGCTTATAAACAGCACACAGAACAAAACTCCCGCAAAAGCGGTAAAAAACTGTAAAGCTATATACTGATACGCATTATAATTATTATATTTTCCGCCAAGAGTTTTAAGGTCATTATCAATTTTTTTCGCATATTGGCGGACTTTTTTATTACTTATTTTTGAAAAAAGTTTTCCCAGATTATCGGCGCGTCTTAAAATAACCGGCATTATAAAACTTTTGCTTTTCCTTTTTTCAAGCGCGTTATGAACTTTCCCCTCTGTTTCCGCGCGAGCAATGCCGCCTAGAAAAAAGTTCATAAAAAAGAATAAAGCTATGGCTATGGATATACAGAATAAAATTAGATACATAAGCTGTTACTTAACCTCTCACCTTCTCATCATCCCATCTTCTATATTGCCGTTAATAGTCTATTTCCGTCATCTTCCTTATTACAAAAGAACCTGTAAGCACCATTACTACTACTATCAAAAGCAAAATATTCCCCGCGGTAGTGGTAAAAAGAGAACTCATCATATCGGGCTCAATTACATACATCATCAAAATCACAACAAACGGTATAACGCTTACAATATTTCCGGACATTCTGCCTTGCGCGGTCAACGCGTTAATCTTAGACTGAATCGTAACTCTTTGAACCGTCGCGTCTGTTATTCTGTCAAAAATACCGCTAAGGCTTGCTCCGGAGTCTTTTGAAATTATTATCGTGTCTATCATAAGACGGAATTCTTTACTTGGAGATTTTTCGGAAATATCGTTCAATGCTTTATCAAAACTTTCACCCAAGGAAATCCTTTCGGAAATACTTACAAATTCGCTTTTAATCGGCTCTTTTAGCTCTGCGGCTGCCGTATTAACGGCATTAACAAGAGATTGTCCGGATTGAACGGCATTTTTAATAATACTTAACGCTTCTATAACCTGTTTATCAATTAACGCAGAAAGCTCTTTCGCTTTTTTAGCTTTAAAATACCAGTCAAAATACAAATATAAACCGCAAAAAATTAATGCGAAAATTATATTTTTAATAATAACGGCAGACGCTAAAAAAACAATTATTGCTAAAATTATTCTTTTATTTTTTGCGCCCATTGTTTTATATGATATTTTTTTCTTTTCCTTTTTAGCGGAAATTCCTTTTACCAAAGAAAATATAAGAAAAAATATCGCGGCAAACACACAAATAATTAAACTTGTTAACATTAACATTTAAAAATTCCTAAATCGGCATTTACGCCGCTGTCTGATGCGGTTTTCATAAAATCAGGGATAAATCCCGTAGCGCGGAACGCCCCTTTTTGAATACCGTTTTCAAGCCCTTTCATATTAAACTGAAATACAGGGCTTATTTTAAATATTTTTTCATCATCGGTTTTATTTACGCAGGATATTGACGATATCTTTCTGGAACCGTCGCAGTAGCGCGTAAGCTGGACAATAACATGCACTGCCGAGGCAATCTGAGAGATTATAGAACGCTCCGGAAAATCCACACCTGACATTAAAACCATTGCAACAAGCCTTGAAACCGCGTCTGCTTCGGTATTTGCGTGCACTGTCGACATACTGCCTTCATGACCGGTATTCATTGCCTGAAGCATATCAAAGGCTTCTCCCGAGCGGCACTCGCCTACTATAATTCTGTCCGGTCTCATTCTCAATGCATTGATAACCAGACGTTTTATGCTTATTTCGCCCGTTCCCTCTGTTGATTTCGGACGGCCTTCAAGCCTGACTACATGTTTTTGCTGAAGCTGCAGTTCCGCAGAATCTTCAATTGTTACAAGCCTTTCATTTTCCGGTATAAAAGATGAAACCGCGTTTAACAAAGTGGTTTTTCCCGTGCCTGTTCCGCCGGAAATTATAATATTTTTCTTTAAAATCACGGCAGTTTTCAAAAAATCAGCCATTTCTTTGCTTATACTGCCCGCAGATATTAAAGATTCAACCGAAAGTTTATTTTTTAAAAATTTTCTTATGGTTAAAACAGAACCATTTAAAGCTATAGGTCTTATGACTGCGTTAACGCGCGAACCGTCTTTAAGCCTTGCGTCAACAATAGGTGAAGCCTCGTCTATATGTCTCCCGGTCTGCGCGACAATTCTGTCTATAACAATTCTTAACTGTTTTTCATCAGGAAACGCGGCATGAACTTTAGAAAGCTGCCCTGCTTTTTCAATATAGATACTGTTGCATCCATTAACCATTATTTCGGTAACTGAAGGATCTTTTATAAAATCCTCAATAACGCTAAGCCCTGCCACATCGTCACACAGCTCCTTAAAAACTCTTTCGGAAATTTGTTCAGGCAGGCTTAACTCAAGTTTTTTTATTATAGCTCCGATTTTTTCTCTCGCGATTTCTTTTAAACGTATTTCATCGGTCTCATCTGCAAAAGACTTCATTTCTTCAATAAGTTCACCGTAAATCTTGATTTTCAGACTTTTATAAACACTTTCATCTGTAAAATATTTTTCAAAACTACTTTCGGCTGAAACGGCTTTTTTAGAGCCGTGATCATAATACTCTAAAACTTTTTCTAAAACCGCGGTAATTTCAACTGATTTGTCTCTGTATGAATATTTCGGAGAAAGAATCTGACGTTCAATATCGGAGCTAAATCCGGCAGACAAACCATTCTTAAAAATTTCATTGGAATTTAAAATTTTGTCCGAATGGAATTCGTAGTCCAGATTAAGTTTTAAAGACAAAACGTTGAAACCTGAAGAGATATTAGAGTTGTAAAAACTTGCAAGCATTATAGCGTTTTGAACGGAAACCGTATCGGAAGTAAAAGGCATCAAAACATATTGCGATTTTTTTATGATTTCACAAGAATGACCGCTGTTGGCGTCGGGTAAAACCACAAAAACGCGTTTATAGTTTTCTCCGAGTATTTCCAAAAGGTATTCTATGTTTGTTAAAGGTATTTCGGATAGTTTTTTGCTTTTCAGCCCTAAAACCGAATTTGATAAAAAGCTTTTAAGCATTTTAGGATTAATGCCGGGCAAAACGTCAAGAATGTCCTCAACGTATTTCATGCCGCCTTTATATAATGACCAAAACGCTTCCGTAGCGGGAACGGAAAAATCAACAATTATATTTTCTTCACCGCGGTTAGATGATATAGAAGATAAAGCATTAGCGATTAAAGCTCTTTTCAGACAATCGCAGCTCGGGGCAACAGTAAGCATTATTCACCTTTTACGTATTTGTTTATCATTTCCAGAGCTTCTTTCTGGCTTTGGCTTATAGCTTTTTCAGCGGCTGATTTTTTAATATCGGGCTGCTGTGAACTTTTTGAAATATCCTTGACAATATCGGACATTTTTAAAGGTTTTATATCGGTTATTGTTTCGTCGCCTGCGGGACGGATTATATATTTCAAGTTTCCTTTTTCCCCGGCAAGAAGTATTGCCTGCGCTTCCTGAACGCTTACAGCCAAAGTAAGTATTCCTCTGCCTGAAGATGATTCTTCGTTTCTTCTTTTTGCTGAGCCTAAATAATCGTTCCCGACAGCCAAAACAAGTATATTTTGAGCAACGGGAAAAACTGAATAATGGAACTCTCTGTTCTTATCGGAATATTCTATTATGCTCAAAACGTCTATTCTGCTTCCGGGCGTTATAACAAGAGAGCTGTCTGCGTCAAAATTTACCGCTAAAGCTTTCAGACCGTCCGGAATAATGTTTGAAATTCCGGTTTCCTGCCCTGATTTTGAAACTTTTGTAGAAAGTACTTGTTCGCCGGGTTCAATGGTGTTTAGCGCTATATAAACCGGGGACCAGTCTTTTGCAAAAAGATTTCCTATTGCTCCAAATACTTTAGGCTGAGCATATTCTTTAGGAACATTTTTTTCGGCAAGCATATTTTTCTGTATGACTGTCCCTTGCGTTATTCTCTGCGCCGCAACAACAACATTTACAGGCTCGGACATTTGTTTATAAGTCGTTTCCAAACCTGAAAGATACACATAAGCAAAAAACGCCGCGATAACGGCAAAAATGACTGACAATAATATTGTTTTTTTCATAATTATAGTTTTTCTGTTGTCGCCGATTCATTTGAGATGCTCTTATTAGCATCTTGAAATTTCTGTTTCACTGTACCACCCATAAGTTTATACGCTCCAAACACTATCCCTATAACAACCGCAACTATCAAAATATACTCAACCATCCCCTGTCCTTTGTTTCTTTTAAGCCAGCCGAAATTCAACATATTCCTCTCCTTTTTAGAAGATGAGATGTTGAGAGGGTGAGATGCTGAGAAAAACCCAAGCCTTTAAAGCCTTTGCAGTTTCCCAACCTCCCATCATCTCACCTTCTCATCATCCATTTTTTATCTTTTCCTGCGTTTTTTATATCTCGCGCTTGCGTCTCCCGATAATACTTCGCTTCGGGCTTTTATTGTAATGTGATCGTTCCCGGTTATCCTCAAAATTCTTGGAATTTTGTATTCATACGTTATTTCAACATAAGACGGCACTGCTCCTACAAAAGGAACCAAATCTTTTATGTTTTTGGCAATATTTAAAGGATTAAACTTTGAAATATTGCCGATATTCAAAGTATAGTCAGTCGCCGCCGCGTCATTAGCCTTAACTTTTATATCTAATACTTTAGGGTCGCGGTCTAAAGTCCTGCCGATATTATTTCCATGGCACAAATAATTTCTTACATCTTTTTTTATAAAATCTTCGCTATAAGGCGTATATACTATAAGATCCGTTCCGTATCTTGCCGCGCCCGTAATTTGCTGCCATGTAAGCATAACGCGCGCGAACCAAATAACGGTAAAAAGAAAAAAAATTATGAGAGGAGCTATTAACGCTGCCTCAACCAAAGCCTGCCCGCTTGATTTTTTGAATTTATTTAGTAAGAGCATTTTTTATCTGTCATCAACCCACTTAAAAAGTTGATATAAAAACAGTTAAGCGCTGGTAAAAGAAGTTTTCAAATAAAAATCTTTACAAACATTGTTAATAATAATCAGAAGTTTACGCATAACAGCAAC
>Ga0123353_10001365_pt1 | contig 29968 bp, 17 predicted proteins | sample TergutLab28metaG_3_FD_92763 | JGI IMG/M metagenome (GOLD analysis project Ga0123353, IMG submission 92763) | Labiotermes labralis P3 segment gut microbial communities from Petit-Saut dam, French Guiana - Lab288 P3 | ecosystem: Host-associated > Arthropoda: Insects > Digestive system > Gut ...
ATGGTGCTTACTGCAAAAACTCTTGCAGAAGCGCGTCAGCGCATCAAACTTGCCAGACCTGATGTAGCTGTTTTGGATATTATGCTGCCGGATGGAAGCGGACTTGATTTTCTTTCTGAACTGCGCCAATTATGCGAAACTCCTTCAAAACCTGTTTGTGCGATTTTTTTAACTGCTAAAGCAGAACATTCAGATCTTTTAGAAGGATTAGCTGCTGGCGGTAACGACTATATAACAAAACCATACGACATAGATGAGCTGCGCATGCGTGTGCTTGGTTTTCTTCGCCTCACAGATTCATCAAAAACACGCGGAAGAAGCAGCGCAGATGATTTGCCGGTCTCTTCTATTCTGACTGAAAAGGAACTTTACCTGGCATTGCTTGTTGCAAAGGGGCTTTATAACAAGGAAATTGCAGACAAGATTTTTCTCTCTGAAAGCCGCGTAAAAACCAGTTTATCCGGGATCTATCGCAAGCTGGGCATATCAGATAAAGAGAACAAACGTGACTTGCTTGCTCAGCTATTGAAAGTCTGATACTGCTTATCTGCGCGCATTGGTATCTTAAAACGATAAAAATTGATACTAAAATGATACTTTGACGATACCTTAAAAATCAACAAAAATATTATTTCTCATGATATGGTTGTAATCAGGACTATTATACAAAAAAGAATTTATACCCTAAATAAGGGTAATTGAAGCCTGAGAAATTGAAAAGTCTTAATAATAAATTGCAAGTTATTACTATTGTAAGCTGCAATGTGCTATTTAAATGGACTCCATAGGGCAAAACTAGAACAAAAGGGGCGAGATTATGGAAAAAGATACATTAAACAGAGGATCTCAAGAATTAAAGAGGGGAAAACTGTTCTCAATTTTCAACTCATATATTTTAAATCCAATAAATAGAAGGAAAAAAGGTTTTTCTATCATCTTGTTCAGCGCAGCCTTATTATTTTTATTTATAGGTGGTTGCGACCTTTTTAATGGAGTTTCTACTGAAAATCTCCTTAAAAAAATTGATGATGATATAGCTTTTTCAAATGCAGCCCAGCTTTCAGTTAACCTGGTTGTTCCTCCTGGATGGGGTACAAGTACCCGTGAAGGAACCATTGCCGATGTTCGGGAAGGGTATCCCTTTGAAGTTGACTTTACTCCAACCGAAGAATTTGCCCTGCTGGAATGGAGAGTATTTAAAACAGCAGATCTGCCTGAAGGATGGGAATTACAGCCATATAAAATCATTGGAAACCCGGAACCTGGTCAGGTAATAAAAATAAATGATATAAGCGAAGTAGTTAAACCTACTGATGTGTCTGAGAATGGCGGTAAGGTAACAATTACAATAAACACCAAAGAACCTGTAACACTGGTTCCATGGTCACGCAAACAGCCCCGTCTTTTGTACTCCCTGCCAAGTATAAAAACAAGATATTACCCCCGTACCAGTAATATAGCTCTTACATTTGCCTCTAACCTAAATCCAGCTACGATCAAATTTGAAGAAAACTATTTTCAAATTACAGCAAGAGCTCTTGATGAGGATGGTAAGTTTACCGGAGACCCTGCAATTCCTCTAACTCTTAAACCAAATCGTTTGATCGAATCTGGCGAACATTTTTATTCTTTTATTTCAAATACTTCAGATTCTCCGGATACATCTAACTATAATGATATAACACGTACACTTACTTTTAGAGCGAATGTAGTCACAGGAGGAATTATCCTTGGAGTACCGCAAAATCATGATGTAATACTTACAATAGGTACATCAGTTGAAACAGTCTCAGGAGCCAAGAGAGTTGAACCTCTGGTCATGAATTGGCAAACAAGGAAAAACGACTGCCGTATAATCGATTGGAGAGCTTGGTATGATGGTACTCATATAAGATTAAACTGGAATATTGCCGGAGGCGCTACTCCTAAAGTTTTCTACCATCTTACAGGAAATAGCACCCAAGCCCGCGGCACAGCTACCGCATTAACAGGTCTTAATTCCAGCTCAACAGGCTGTTCTATTCCTGCTGCTGAGCTTACTACAACTCAGCTTGATAGTATAACTAGTGAAACAACACTTAAAACCCTGGTTTCCCGCATCTGGATCGACCTTGATGACAATGGTGAGGAAAACATTCCTATGGACGAAGATAACCCAATACAAATATGGACTGTCCCGGGAATGGAAGTAGGCAACAGTAAGCCGGCAAAAATAATCACTAATCTGAGTGAGCTTTCAGCTATTTCAACAACAGTGTCTGACCCTGATCAGAGCTATATTCTTGTTAACAATATTAGTATAGCTGGAGATTGGACACCGCTTGGCAACAGCTTATCAAGTTTTAAAGGTAAATTCTCAGGAATGAGAAAAACAATAACATTCCCTGCTGGTACGACCATAAGGGATAATGGTTCTTTCATAGGTCTTTTCGGGCATACAAGCGGCAACGCTTCGATACAGAATCTGACCGTAAGGTATTCAAATGTAATAGACTTGACAACCAATAACTTCGGAGGTGTTGCAGGCTATGCTGAAAGCACCACTTTGCGGGATGTAACTGCAAGATATTCTGCAGCCACCATGAAATTGACATCAACCTCCTCTGGTGAGGTTTTCTACGGAGGTATTGTTGGTAATGCTGGCTTTAATGTCACGATGATTGATACAACTGCAAGAAATGATGCAGCGGTGACATGGACATCTTCCAGCTCTTCCAATGCTTTCTTTGGAGGTGTTGCAGGTCGTGCTGCTGCTGTTTCAATGGAAGGTGTGACTGCAACATTTGGTAACACCACCGCACCATCATGGAGTAAGACTACTAGTAACCAAAATAATGCTTACTTTGGAGGCATCACAGGCTATGCCGATAACGTCTCTCTGAAGGATATCAACTTAACATATTCAGCAGGTTCAACATGGAACTCTTCTGCTAATAGTTATTTTGGAGGTATTAGCGGTGTAAGCAATTACACCAATATGAAGAAAATAACCTTAGAATATGGAGCTTTAAGCTGGAATTCTAATACTTCTCCTTCCTTTGGAGGTGTTACAGGTTCTGCTCTTGGCGCAACTTTGGAAGACATAGATGTAACATATTCCGGAAACTCAACATGGACTACCCAGGCTGTTGTTACTTACTATGGAGGCATTGTTGGTAATGCGTCTGGCTCTGTATTGAAAAAGATTGGAGTCAAATATTCTGCAACTGCATCATGGAGTACTGGTTCGACTTCAACGGCAAATCACTTTGGAGGTGTTGGTCTTGCAACATCATCCACAATAGATGATGTCTCCATAGAATATAATCAAACTATGACATGGAGCAGTAACAGCACCTCTGCTTACTTTGGCGGGCTTACAGGCTATGCGGATAATGCTACGATCAGCAACTGTGAAGTAAAAGGATCAGGCGCACTGAGTGTAAATAATATATATGGATCCGGTGGTTTGGTTGGATATGCTAATGGTGCAACAAAAATAGAAGACAGCACTGCATCTGTAAATATAACATACACAAGAAATGACTCTAATATTGGACGTATAGGTGGTATAGTTGGTTATGCAAATGGTTCCAGTTTGGCAAACATGGTAACTATAGTTAGATCTTCTTATGAAAACGGAAAGATCTCTGTTACAGGAACCGGGACAAGTGGGACAGGTACAGTATATACCGGAGGTGTTGTTGGATATGTAAACAATTTCTTTTCTGCTGATAACAGCTACAGCAAGACAACGAATTCGATTCAGGTAAACAGGACAGGAACATGCCTCTCCTATACAGGCGGTTTTGTTGGCTATGTTAATGGCCCTTCTGTTGAAATAAGGAACTGTAATAGCGAAAGCCCTGTTATATTGGGCCCAGGAGTGGGAACAGGTTTATACCATGCTTATACAGGTGGTTTTGCAGGTATGCTAGGCGCAGGAACAATTAATAATAATTATTCCAAGGGAGAAGTAGAGTCCATAAGCCGTTCTTCACTCTTTACAGGTGGTTTTGCAGGCTATACTAGCGCAGCTATAGATAGATGTTATGCAACCGGAAATGTAAAAGCCGAAAACTATGGTGTTCCTGGTCAAGGTTCTGCTGTATACGATGATCTTGGAGCATTTGTAAGATATAACTCGCCTGCAGAACTTGATGAAGGTAAACTTGAAGCAGGCGGACTTGTGGGAAGAGCCACAGGCGCTATAACAAGATCATGGGCAGGCGGTATTGTGACTGCAACACGCAGCGCATCCAATGGAAGTAGTATTTATGCAGGAGGTCTTGTTGGTTATCTTAATGGCAGTAATTCCAGTATCCAAAACAGTTATGCTATTGGAGGCGATGTAGGTAGTGATGAAGGTGTATTTATAACATGCGCTTATTCCACTTATTCTAATTCTAATATGGCACTTACTGTGAACTTGGCAGCAGGCGGTCTTGCAGGAAGGGCATACTATGGTATTGTTGAAAACAGCTTTGCCAAAAAAGGGTTGGTAAAGATCAATAGCAGCGCAAGTGCTGCTGCTTATGCAGGCGGTCTTTTAGGTTATGCTACCAATGGTACAGTAAGAAATAATGTTTCGCTTGGAGATAAAGTTATTACAACAACATCAGGTTCCACTCGATTTGCTAACCGGGCAGCTGGATCTGTGGCATCTGCGACCTATCAAAATATTTATGCAAGAAGCAATATGCTTATTGGCACAGGCGCTTATAATGCTTCAATTACTCCGGATTTTGCTTCTGCTATTGGACTTACCAATGTAAATGGACAAGATACTTTTGTTCGAACTCTTAAAAATATTACCTTCTGGACAACTGCAGGAACAGGAAACATGGGTTTTGATTCAGCTATCTGGACAAACGGAAACGTTGGTAATACAGGACATCCGCGGTTGTCAAATGTTGGAACTACTGGCGATCAAAGCAGTTCTGAGAAAAATCTGGAAACCCCGGGTAATACAATAACTACGAAAGGTCTTTTGGCAAATGGTTCAACAGGACCTACAGGAAGTGTTACTGTAGATACAGATAAAGCTGAACCTAGAGAAATCGTTTATATCACACTAACTCCTCCTCCTGGCTATAATTTTACAACAGCTCAACCGACTGTTACACCTGCAGCTACTGTAACTGGAGCCGGGAATACTCGTCAGTTCCAAATGCCTGACTCGGATGTAACCGTAACTTATAGCTTTGAAGCGCAAAATCAAAAGATCATTGGGTTAGGAGTAAGTGGCAGCGGTACAAGTACATATACTGTTTCACGAGGCAGCACAGATTTCTTTACAGTTAATAATGCAAATCCACAATCAACACTTGATCCATTAACACCGGTGAATCCAGCTTTACCGAGAACAGATGATACGATAACAATTACAGCTGCTCCTGATAATGCAGGAGGCTTTAGTGTAGGAAGTATAAAAGCAAAGACAAGCAGCGGCGACGATGTCGTCACCATTGGTACAGGCAATTCACGAACATTTGTTATGCCAGCATCTGCAGTAACAGTGGAGGTAATTTTTGAGGAAGTTCAAATCACCCTTTCAACAACCGGAGGGTCTGTGGCAACTGGCGGTACATGGGTTGTAAAAGATCCGTTTGGTAATACAGTGGCTAATAATGGCAAAATGAGTTTGCAAACATACACAATTGAAGCTACAGTAGCGAATGTGGGTTGGACCGTAAAATCAATGACAGCAACAGGTGTGGATACTGTAGAATTTACACTTGCTGAAGGTATGGATCGTATAGGAAGATTTACATTGGATAATCCGAATATCGCTACCGTAATAGTAGCAGTTACGTTTGAGCAAAGGAAATTTGATGCTGGTCCTGCATCCGGTGGAAGTACTACTACCGGCGGTACATTTACTGTATCCCCAACAACAGGATTGAACTATGATGGTACAGTTACAATTACAGCTACTCCAAATAGGACAAAAAATGATAAAGATTATACCCATGCGCCAGGTACTCCAACATTTGCACCACTACAACCAACAAGTGGACCTACAGAGTGGGTCGAAAATACAAGTAATAAGACATTTAGGAGCACATTTACAATGCCGGCATCCAATGTAACTGTAGGAGTGCCATTCGGGCTATATAATAATAGCATAACAAGAGTTACTCCAACTAACGGTACTTCCGTTGTAACTAATTCTATTACTTCGACTACTAACGTGACTTCAGGAGACGCAGGTACTGATTATTTTATTAGAGTTATTCCTAATGCGAACTACAGGGTAAAAACTGTTTCAGTATATGAAACTATTACGGAAGATGTGGTTGATTTTGACGAGAAAGGGTTCACTGCACCTTACTATAATTATTCCTTCGAGATGCCTCCTGCGGCTGTAACAGTAGAGGTCACTTTTGAGAATGCTCCTCCGATTACATTCACAGCAAGTCCAACTGGTGGAAGTGTAACGGTTACTGCGGATGGATCATCTGTGAGTACAGGAGATACTGTAGCTGCTGGTGAGCTAGTAGTTGTTAAACTAACTCCGGAAACAGGCTACATGGTAAGTGGTATACCAGCTATAACTGGAAACCCGTCATCGGACATTGTAGATGGTGTGTACACCTATAGCTTTGATATGCCAACAGGCGCAGTTACTATAACCGTAGCATTTGCAAAAATACAGCATGATTTAGAGCTGACAGTTAAAGACCTCGAAGGTGGAAGTATTTCTGCTACAGTAAATAGTTTGCCTTCAGGAAAAGCTGGAATCGATGATGTGGTAGTTGTTACAGCTGAACCTTTATTACCAGGCTGGCAAGTAAAATCATGGAAAACTGTTCCAAGCTCATTACCTGCACAATCAGGTGGTGGCACAGGGACTAAGCTTGAGTTTGAAATGCCCAACGATGATGTAAGTGTAGAAGTAGAGTTTGAGAAGATACCATACAATATTAACTCAGATGATACAGAAAATGGATCATTCAGTGTATGGAATGCTGCCACAGGAGGAACAGTCGCTGCAAAAGGGACTATGGGCACTAAATATTACATTCGGACTGTACCTAAAGATTCCACTTATGAAGTTGATAGCGTAAAGGTTAATGGAGGCATAATTTTAACAATAATAGATGATGCATATGAATTTACTATGCCTGCCGGCGATGTAGCAGTTACTGTTACTTTTAAACTTATTGAATAATTAAGTAGAGGGGGCAATAATGTCCCCCTCTTTAATACACAGCGTAGCTGTGTTGATTTAAATTAGGATGATGTAAAAGGAAACTATTAAATGAGTCGGATTAAAATATTGATTTCCATTTTCTTATTACTCAACTGCGCATTTTTGCCTGCTTTGGATTTTTTACTCCGTCCTAAAGCTTTTATGTTTATGCCCATGGGGTCAGGAAATGAGACATATAAAGGAGATCCCCGCTACGAAACCGGAGGCGGTGCAGAAGTAGGGGTCGAGGTCGATCTTTCGACAATTTGGCCTAATCCATTTGGGATCGGTTATACTGCTGGTATTGAAGGCGGGATGATATCCAATGCCATTGCAATGCAGGGCGATTCCAAACAGAGTTTAGCGATCTATTCTCTTGGAACTTCTGTTGGGCTTTATTATTTCCCGTTTTCCCGTGTTTTTATGCGCCTTGACGGCGCAATGGGTCTATTTATACCAACTCTTGATAAAATGAATGGACCTTCTAGTATATTTTTAAAAGGCGGTGGTGAAGCAGGTTTTCGTTTTACCCCTTCATTTGTTCTTGCAGCTAATGCAGGATGGCGTCAATATGGCGCTCTTGGATCTGAATTGTTTAACTCAGGCTTTTCAGCAGGGGTAACTGCGCAGATCACTTTTCAGGTAGGCGGCGGTTCAGGTAAAAACGGTGCAGAAGGAAATCTTTTACAGGATGATCCGCTTTATCCTGCTTTTATGCAGCTTTATCAGACAAACCCTGTAGGAGCGCTTATTGTACATAACAAGGAAAATGCAGAAATAAGGAATGTAAGGGTAAGTTTCAGGGCAGATACCTATACTTCATCAGAATTTTTCTGCGGATCTGTTCCAACTATACCAAGAGGACGCAGTGTGGAATTGCCTCTTTTTGCAGACTTTTCTCCTGCAGTGCTCCGTTTTACAGATAATGGCCGTATATTGGGAGAAGTTGTTATACGCTATAATATTCTGGGACAGGAACGGACAGCTGTTTCTTCAATGACTCTTGCGTGCCATAACCGAAATACTATTCCTCAAAGCGATATATCAGAATTGGGAGCTTTTATTTCTCCCACATCTCCGGATACCCTTGATTACGCAAAATATGTTGTAGGACTTGCCAGAGCAAGGAAACGGACAGGGCATAATCAAAATATGCAGTTTAGTATTTGGCTCTTTGAAGGGCTTAAAGCTTCCGGCATAAGAGTAGGCGATACTTACGCAAAGGAAAATGAAGTACAGTTCCCGTCTGAAACTCTTTCTTTCAGGACAGGTTCACCCTGTGATTTGGCTGTGCTTTATGCAGCAGCTCTTGAAGGAGTAGGAATTTCCACAGCGCTTCTTAATATTGGGACAGACTATATAGTTGCGATCAATCTAGGTATTGGTCCTGCTGCTGCTGAAACTTTATTCAATGGCGATGAACGGATACTTAATATTGATAACCAAATATGGCTGCCTGTTGCAATGAGCGCATTTAATGATGGTTTTATTACTTCCTGGACACGCGCTATTGTTTCGCTAAAACAAGCTTTTGAAAGGGGAGAATCAACTGATTTTATAATGACAAAAGATGCATGGGCTTTATATCCGCCTGCGCCTTTCCCGGGAACAGGAGAGCGCCTTGTCAGGACAGAGCTGGATCTAATTATAATAGAATCAGATAAAGCAATAAGGCAATATATCAATCAGGATATTATGCCGATAGTATGGAGAACAGAGAATCAAATAAAAGCTGCTCCTTCCGCAGCATTATATAACAGGCTTGGTATACTTCTTGCCCGCGCAGGTCGTTTAAGCGAGGCAAAAGCAAGTTATGAGCGGTCAGCGGGCATGGGCTCGGTTGCTGCCATGACCAACAGGGCAAGCCTTGCATTGAGTGAGAAGGATTTTAAAACTGCTGAACGGTGGTTCAAGCAGGCTCTTGCAGTAGATAGCGCAAACAGTGCTGCTGCCAGGGGTCTTGAGAGGCTGGAAGGCAGGCGTTAATTTTTGTAAAAACCATGAAACGTTGTTTCATGTTTAATTATATTCCAGGAGCCTAAAAACAGGGGTGCTGGAAAAGGAGTTGCAAATGAAAAAACTAATAGTTTTTCTTATGCTTGCATGTTTGCTTACGACTTTTGCTTTTACAGCCGAACGTTTTACTGTGCAAAGCGTAAAGGGGACTGTTGAGAAGGTATCAGGCGGCGCAATCAAAGCCGGTGATGCACTCGATGGACAAACCGTTATTCGCACAGGCGTAGGCGCATCTGTTGTTCTTATGGACGCAGACGGAAAAAGCATAACTGTTCCTGCAGCGCGGAATGGAAAAGTTTCAGATTTGGCTAAAGCAGCTGTTGGTGTTCGCATTGGTGGTAATGTTGTTCGCACAGATACCGATGCAGTCAGCAGAACAACTGGTCAGGTTGGAACAGCGTCAGCTCGCGCAAGTGATCAGGCTGGTGGCGAAGATATCGCTGCTGAGTAATCATTGCTAAAAAGCAGTGAATGCTTTTACAGTTGTGTGAGGTAAATAATGGGCAAAACAAAAGGGGATAAATCATTTATAGCAGTTTCATTGACAGTTTTTTGTCTGTCGATGCTGTTATTTCTAACTTCGCTGGACAGAAAATTCTTCGATCTGTTTTTGCGCATTTTACCTTCACTTACGGAGAATGAAAAAGTCTATGTCCTTACTTTGGATGACGATTCCATCAGTTATGCGGGCGGATTTCCATTCCGTCGCGAGGTAATGGCTGATGTTGTTGTTTTACTTAAAGAAATGGGAGTAGATGCGATCGCATTCGACTTAAGTTATCTAGATGAGAGCCCACAAAGGCTGGACCCGGTATATACTGCCGAGTTGTCCAGTCGTGGGCTCGATTCATTCTTTACCCGTTTAAACGAAGCCGCTGACCAGGCAATTGATGGAATCAATCCCTCATCCAGCCGGAGAGACAGGGAGTTTTTTAAAAAAGAAATCAGGACTCTTTACTGGGGTATCAGAGATGAAGTAGAAGCATCTCTGGCATATATGACCAGGGATGTAGATGAATATTTTGCGCAGGCTCTGGCTTTTAGTGATTGTTCGTGGCTTACCCTTACCATGATTCGTCCGCAAGACATTTTTGGCGATACTTTGGAGGGAAGTGTCGCGAGAAACGCTGATATCGATAAATATCTTAAGGAACATATTGCCTTAAAAGATGTTGTTGATACAGGGGATAGTAAAACCGGAAATATGGTAGGGGTAATGCCTGCTATACAAAAACTTCTGAGCCGCGCAAAAGGGGCTGGATTTGTAAACGCCTTCCCGGATTCTGATGGTTTAAGACGGCGTATAAATTTATTAATAAAATATAATGGAGATTACTACGGTCATTTGTCGCTCATGGCGCTCAAGAGAAAACTGGGGTGGTCTTCTATTGAAATATCAGACAAACATATCAAGTTAAAACTTGAAAATAACAAGGAACTGAATATCCCCAGAACGCAGGATGGTTCCATACTCCTCAAGTGGCCTAAAAAATCATTTTATGATTACCGGATGATGTCCCTGATAGAATTGATACAGTACACAATGATAGAACCGGCGTTTTCCGAGAATATCTCAATTATGAATGATTCGGGATTTTTCTACTATTGGGATGGCAATAATCCATGGGAAACCTATCAGACAGCATTGGAAATAAAAAGAAAGGCTTTTGAAAATAATGATGTTGCTGATGCTGAATGGCTCAGTCTAAGAAAGGATTTTTTCAATGACTGCGGTACATTTCTGAATAGCAAGACAGAGGAAACCATACTAGCTGAAGTCAGTGATGACAAAGAGACTACCGAGTTTGTAAAGGATTTGTTCGATGCATGCCGCGGTCAATATAGCAGGCTGGCTAACATCAGAAAAAATATAGAGGAATTAGAGGGCAGTTATTGCGTTATTGGCTCTGATGCTACATCAATGACAGATAATGGTCTTATAACTTTTCAGGAACATTACCCAAACGTAGGCACTTATGCGGTAGCTGCAAATATGATGATGTCCGGGGAATTCCTTGTTGATATGCCTTGGTATGTCTCTGCTATTATTGCGCTTTTTTCTTCACTTATAATCGGCGCATTAATAAGCCGTTTTGATACGTATCAATCAATTATAACAGGTTTAACGGGCCTGATATTATTGAGTGGAGCTTTTATAGCTTTTTTTGTAATAAGCAAAGCGTACATAGGCTTTGCTACTCCGTTAGCAGCTACTCTTGGCACATTTATATCCATCATGGTTAATAAATTTCTTACTGCAAGCAAAGAGAAAGCTTTTTTGCATAATGCATTTTCCCGTTACATTGCTCCGGAGGTTATATCTGAAATCATCGATAACCCGGATAAGCTTAATCTTGGCGGGGAAAAACGGGTGATGACAGCGATGTTTACAGATATCGAGGGTTTTTCCACGATATCGGAAAAAATAGATCCAACCTCTCTGGTTAAACTTTTGAACCGTTACCTTACAAAAATGAGCAATATCATCATGGAAAATAAGGGAACAGTTGACAAGTATGAAGGAGATGCCATTATCGCATTTTTCGGCGCTCCAATATTACAGCCTGAACATCCCATTCTTGCATGCCGCAGCGCACTGGCCATGAAAGAAGCAGAAGCTGAATTAAATAAAATCATAATTGAGGAAGACTTAAGTCCTTCTCCGCTTTTTACCCGCATTGGAATCAACACAGGCGAGATGGTAGTTGGAAACATGGGCGCTGAAGATAAAATGAACTACACCATAATGGGCAATGCTGTAAACCTTGCAGCAAGGCTTGAAGGGGTAAACAAACAGTATCGTACAGGCGGTATATTGATAAGCGAATTTACAAAGGAAAAAAGCGGTAATGAATTCCTGTGCCGACGCCTTGACCGGGTTAGGGTAGTAGGAATCAACACTCCTATCAGGTTGTATGAACTTTTAGGACAGATAGAAAAAGTTGATGATGCTGAATTAAAAGCGAAAAAACAATGGGAAGATGCGATGGATCTTTTTGAAAAACTTGATTTTACTGAAGCATTGAAAAACTTTGAATCAATATTTGAATCAAGGCCAAAAGACAGGGTCGCTGATCTATACGCTGCCCGCTGCAGGGCATTTATTAAAAAACCGCCTCCTCCTAATTGGGATGCGATAAATAATCTGACAGAAAAGTAGGCTAATTTGTGAACAAGAAAAATTGTTTTTTGTTAATTATTATTTTATTATTGGTTTTTCCTCTCTTTGCGGAAAACTCATTTACTTTGCGTATTGCTCCGGTTATTGATGTCCCCAGCTTGTCGCAATTTGATGTTGCTGTAGGCGGCAATACTCTGCTGGATTGGTCATTTTTATCATACAATAAATTTTATATAGGTGTTTCTGCAGGCGTTGGTTTTTTGAGTGTGCCTGTAAAAGTTGGAGACCCATTTTCTTTTATTGATTTCAAAGCAGGACCATTTATACGTTATGCTCCTTTTGACCGGTGGGCTTTTCAGGCAAGTGTATATGGCGGAATTTACCAATTTTCCAGAGAAGAAGACAGCTATACCAAAACTTTTAATACATTCTCCCTTGGCGCAGATTTCCATATTTCTCCTTATATATCTGCATTTGCAGAGGGATCATATACACGAAGGATTTTCGATGAGGGAGATGCATTTACCTCCATGGGAGTATCAGTTGGTATGAGATTGAATCTCTCGGAACTCATGGGAAGCAAGGAGAGAATTCATGTTGAAAAAGGTGAACAGTACAGGATATTTCCTGTTTCTTGGGCATGGTATGAAAATAACCCTGTAGCGACAGTGATAGTCACCAATGAAGAATTGAACGCTATAACAGATGTGAATCTTTCATTTTTTATGGATAGCTATATGGGACAACCTTTTAATTTTGCGACGTTCTCCCGTCTTTCTTCCGGGGAGAGTTCAGAAGTTCCTGTAACTGCAATGTTCAATGAAGTAATGCTTGGTCTGACAGAAAATGTTAATGCGAACGGTGTATTGCAAGTTCACTACCGGAGCCTTGGCGCAAAAAAAGAGGCTTCTTTCCCCATACAGATGCCCATATTCCATCGCAACACAATGAGTTGGGATGATGACCGCAGAGCTGCTGCCTTTGTCTCTCCAAGGGACAATGCTGCCAGGATTTTTGCCCGCTATGTATCAAGCATAGTTGATCTGCATGTGGAATCCGGTGAAGCTTCATCCAGAGTAATGAGCATGCCGAAAAATGTTCAATATGCTCTTGCAATGTTTGAAACTCTTAACTTATATGGTATATCCTATGTAGTAGTTCCATCGTTATCATTTGTTAATATGCGAGCAGATGAATCTGCCCTTGATAACCTTACCTACCCATATGAAACACTCTACTATCGCGGCGGCGACTGTACTTATCTTTCAATACTTTATTGCTCTTTGCTTGAGGTCCTTGATATTGAAACTGCTTTTATTACTGTACCAGGACACCTTTATATGGCGTTTGAAGTTGGAGACAAAAATTGGATGGCAAACAGCCCAAACATACTTGAAATTGATGGACGCCGTTGGCTGCCTGTTGAGATAACTGTACCTGAAGAAGGATTTTTACGAGCATGGCGTATTGGCGCGCTGCAATGGACAAGATATGGAGAAGAAGCTGATATTTTCCCTATACGGGAAGCATGGGAAATATATCCATCAGTAACAGTCAGCGCTTCGGTAGATTATCCTCCGGAAATGCCATCGCAGATCGATATAGTGCGGGCTCTGGAAGCGGAATTGCTCCGCTAAAAGTTATTTATAAACCGGATAGTTGCGGCCTGCTTCCCACATTCCCTGACGCACTTCACCTTTGATGCTTGGAATAGTGAGGACCATACCTGGTCTTATAAGGCCAGGATTATCTGGATCCGGCAGCCTGGATTTATTCTCTTCATAGAGGATCCTCCATTTATTTGAATCATTATATACCCATGGGTAACCTGCTATGTTATGGAGGCTGTCTTTTGAATTAGCCCATGGCCGTACTGTGTACTGTAAAGGCAATGGATAAAGTTCACCTGTACCTGATGATGTCGGATCTGCTGTTTGCTGCGTTCTTAAATCTGCCAGATACTTTTCTTCAGCTTTGGAAGCCTCTTCATCTACTTTTGTAAGACCCTTGTTTGCAGTGGCGAGTGTCTCAGCTTTGGCTTGCGATCTCAGATTTGCGTATTCCCTTGCCTCAGCTCTTTCCCGTTCTTTTTCTTCTGCAATATACTTTGCCGCAGCTGATCTGGCTTCAGCCAGTTCTCTCTGCTTACCTGGAGCAAGCAAAGGAAGGGTTTTCTCAATGGTTTTTTCAAAAGCATCTGCGGCCATTTCAAAGCGGACAGTGGATTCCTCGATTTCCCTGAGTGTTGAAACTTTTTTATACTGTACTGCATTGGTATATAAAGAATTTGCCGGTTGCCAATCTGCAGGGTAAATATTTGGGCAATCGATTTCCAATCCCTTTTTCCTGGCAGCTTCGGCTCTGGCAATAACACTGTTCAATTCTTTAAGAGCTCCACTATCAGGACCAATGCTTTCTCTCTCTGTAGCAGGTGTATCTGTTTTTGTAATATCCTGAGAAACTGTCTGTTGCGGAGCATTTGTACAGGAAATCGCCATAAATAAAAGCAATAAGCATATTAAAATAGGCAATAGATCTTTTATTTTCATAAAATATTCCTCCAAATCTCCAGTTTAAGTTTTGCGGTTTCTATTTCTTTTATTATCATGGGCTTGTTGAATAGTGTCAATCACCATTTTCATTCAGGTATAGTATTTCATCTCTTTTGCATTGATAATGAAATAATCTTATCCTTGACTGCTTTTGCATTTAGGTTATAATTAAGGTTTGAAATAGATTTTTACAGAAAATCAGAGTAATAGTTCTAAAAATTGGACTTTTTTTTCACTTTTATTTTACCGGAGGTACCTGCTCTTTGAGCAATCTGTTTATTAAAAAGAAGCATATTCTCATCATATCCCGCGACCCTCGCATTTTAGCTGAAATAAAAATGGAACTTATGGATCATTTTGAAATAAGTATATCAGCGGAAAGCGATGCAGCGCTTGCTGCACTTAAAATGTTTGAAATGTCAGCAGTTATAATTTATATTAGCGAAAGCGGCGAAAAATCGTTTTCTGTGTTTAATGCCATTTTCGAGTCTGTAAAAAGCAAACACATTCCAATCATTTTTTTGGCAGAAAAAGGCAATAACGATGATGAAAATAACGCGTTTGCAATGGGGGCTATTGATTATTCAACCAGAAGGCAGGAAACCACTAAATCTCTGATAAACCGGATAAATCTTCGTATTTCTGCAAGTGAATATGAGAGACGTTTCTTGAAAACCAAAAACGCTGATCATTCGCTCGATAGTGACCCGGAAGCAATTTTTATTGGTAAAACAATTCTTGTAGTCGATGATCTTGAAATTAACAGAGAAATCATCGCTGCTATGCTTTCTCATATAAAAGGGCTTATTTTTGAATTTGCTGTTAATGGCAAAGAAGCTGTAGAAAAATATTCGAATAATCCCGGGCTTTATTCCCTTATTTTAATGGATATTCAAATGCCGGAAATGGATGGATTAGCTGCTACTAAAGCCATCAGGAGTTGTAATACTTGTGAAAATGCGCGAAAAATCCCGATCATAGCCATGACTGCAGGTGTCAGTGAGGATGAAATAACTCTATGCCTTGAAGCAGGAATGGATAATTTTTTGGAAAAACCAATGGATTATGAAAAATTGCTTGCCGTTGCTGCCGAGCACTGCTTATGATAACTAAGGTATGGCGATGAATAAAATAATTGATGCAAATCTGTTTATTGACGACTTTGATGCTGAAGCAAAAGAGCACATAGAAAAAATAGAAAAAGCCTTTTTGGACACAGCAACGCTTGCGGAAAATCAGGAGCTCATAAATGGTGTTTTCCGCGCAGCCCATAGCCTTAAAGGTACAGCAGGGTTTTTTGCATTTGAAAAAATAGTTACTGTTTCGCATGAACTTGAAAGCGTATTTTCAAAAATCAAAGATGGAAAATTAACTCTTAATGATGAAATCACAGATATAGTTTTGCAAAGCGTAGACTGCCTTAAGGATCTAACAGATCATCTGAATGCCGATGATATGATCGATATAAAACATATTGTGGAAACATTAAAAAGCTATTCAAATATCAAAGAAAGTAATGATGCTCCAGCAGAAATAGATATACCTTTTAATTATAACAGACCAGATACAAAAAAAATACTTCAAAACGCTTCGAGACATGGGCATAAAATCTATTACGTTAGCATAGGTTTTAACAGAAGTCTTGGTAAATATTATAAGAATCCCAAAGGAATGATCGACAGTATTTTATCTATTGGGACTATTGTGGAAGTTATAGTTAACAATGATTCCCATCAAATAATAAGGCATACAGATACATCTGTTTTAAAAGAAGAAATAATCAATGCATTGTCAAAGTACGATACTACTACACTGGAGCTTCTTGTTACCAGCATTTTGGAGTTTGATCTTTTTTCGATCGCAATAAATGTGGATAAAAGATATATACAACTTTTGTCAAGGAAAAAGGATTTTCACGAAACAACTGATGAACACCATATTCCAACTCAAAAACCAGAACCTGTTGCAGCGAGCCATCAGGCTTTTGCATTGAAGGATTTACAACAGAAATCTGCGGATCCCTCTCCTGTAACTACAAATAGTGTTGTACCAAAAACAGAAGCAGAAAATGAACAAACTAATCAACAAGCATCTTCGCGTAAAAGTAATATTTCGATCCGACTTGATATTTCATCGATCAATGGATTAATGGATTTGGCTAATGAAATGATTTTAGCGCGAAACAGGCTGCTTTCTACTGTGTCTGGTTATGAAAAATCAATTACAGGTCTTAAACCTGTTTTGTATGACTTGAACAGGCTTTCAAGTGAGATTCAGGAAAAAGTTATGCTTACAAGGATGCAGCCGATCAGTATGATTTTCGATAAATTCCCGCGCATCATACGCGATATAGGAAAGGCTGTAAATAAAGATATTGAAGTGGAAATATTTGGCAGCGATATAACTCTTGATAAATATTTGCTGGATTCGCTGATCGATCCGATTACACAGATAGTTAAAAATTCTGCTGATCATGGAGTGGAATTAGCAGAACGCCGCGCTGCTATTGGTAAGCCTAAAAAAGGAAAAATCACATTAACTGCATATATGCTGGATGGATCGGCAAATATTGAGATCAAAGATGATGGCGCAGGCATAGACCTGGAAGCTCTGAAACGCAAATCAATAGAGCGGGGAATAGTAACGCAGGAAGCGCTTGCAACAATGGCAGAAAGAGATATTCTGGCTCTTATGTTCGAACCAGGGATTTCTACTGCAAGAGCAGTAACAAACCTTTCTGGCCGCGGTTTTGGAATGAATATTGTTAAAACAAATATTGAAAAATTGGGCGGCTCTGTAGAAATAGTTTCTGTACTTGATAAAGGCACAACTATGAGGCTTAAAATGCCGCTTACCCTTTCAGTAATCAGAACGCTTATTGTGAAAATAAATTCCATTCAATATGCTGTGCCGGAACTGAATGTTGAGAGGATCGTGCGGGTTTGGCGGGCTACACCATCGAGGCGGATCGAGAGGCTTAATAATTCGCTTGTTCTGATCCTTAATGGGCGAATAATTCCTATTGTTACTATGGATGAGTTAGATGCCAAAGCAAAAGGATTACAGCCGCCGTCTATTGAGGCATTGCTTGAGAAAATACTCAGGAGTACTGTGACAAAATGCCTTGTGCTAAAAACAGATGATAAAAGCTTCGCGCTTCTGATAGATGAAGCAATTGAAACAGTACAAACACTTGTAAAACCTCTTCCCATGTATTTGAAAAGCTCCATTTGTTATTCAAGCGTGACAGTTTTGGGTAATGGGGATGCGATAACAATATTGGATGCTGAAGGTATTATCCGTTCTATGGGTATTGAAGCAACTATTCAAAAGACTGCAGATGATGAAATTGAAAATAAGAAAGAAGATGAAAAGCAAATCATAATTTTCAAGTGTTCGGGGACAGAGTATTTTGCGCTTGAAATAAACAAAATATCCAGGATAGAAGTTGTTAACTCCGCGGATATTCAGGAAATAGGAAAAGATGAGTTTATAAATATCGCAGGAGAAACTGTTCGTATTGTCAGGCCGGAAAATTATGCGCCTGTTAAAAAGCATCGCTATACCACGGAAAAACTTTATGTACTAACACTGAAAAAAACAGTATCGCCAATTGGTTTTCTTGCCAGCAAAGTACTTGATAAAGTTTCTGGCGACTTTGAGTTTGACGATAAACATCTTTACAGTGATTTTATTTTTGGAACAGGCAGATTTAATGAGAAAGTGCTTATTTTTTTGAATCATGATGCTATTACAGAAGAAATTGAAAAAGACAAACAAGCGAATAAAGTTAAAAAAGAGGTGATATAGAGTGAGAGGATTGAGCTTGCTTGCAGACGGAGAACTTTTTGTTGTTGATGTAACGCTTGTACAAAAAGTTGTACGGAACATAACATTTACCTCTATCCCTGTAGCGCCGCCTGCGGTAGTTGGCATAGGCAGCATAAAAGGAAGAGTTGTTACTTTTATAAGTCTTGCAGAACTGCTTGGACGCAAAAGAGGAGCTCAGGCTGACAATGCTGTTGTTTTTAAGTCTTTTACAAATGGCAACGACCAAATGGGACTGATTATGGATAAACCAGGAGATTTGATCGATATAGTCGAAGATCAAATACTTCCACTCCCTTTGGCTGCAGAGGATGAAGAAAAAAATTGCATTTCTGGTATGGCTGAAGTGGAAGGGAATCTTTACAGAATAATAGACATTGACGAGATAATAAAACGTTTTAAGGATGGCAGCGAATCAATTATGAATACAAGCATGATCACACAAGGAGGACTCAATGGTGATAAAAAAATATAATAGGATTAGAATAAAAACAAAACTTTTAGCGGCATTTTTGCTTTTGTCGATTATTGGAGTGTTTTTGGGTATTACCGGCTTGTTGTCCATTACCAGTCTTACGCGTATGTCACATGGATTGAACAAGCTGCAGAAAGAATCCAATGGCGTTTCAGATGTATTAAATAAACATTTTATATGGAAACAGAATCTGACCGAGACAGTACTATATGGAACAAAGTTTAATGGATCGCTTGATCCAAACGCCTGTTCTCTGGGTACATGGTTAGCTGCAGAAAAGACGCAAGAGATAAGCGATGATAATATTATTTCCATGCTTAAGAGCACTTCAGGACCTCATGCTTATATTCATCATGAAGCTGAAGCTGTAGTAAAACTTATGAATATGGGAGAAAGAGAAGCTGCCAAAAAGCGTTTTGAAGATAATTGCCTTCCTGCAACAATAGAACTTATTACCCGTTTAGACCAGGTGCAGGTAAAATATGCCAAATTAATTAATGATAAAACAAACGATATTATTGACACAGGAAGATACCTTAGTATTCTCATCCTGGTTTTTATACTGTCTGCCATTATAGCAGGAGTTTTTCTCTCAATATTGCTTCCTCATTCAATATTAAAACCAATCAACTCACTCTCCAATTTTATTAAAAAGGCAGCTCAGGGTGATTTTAGCATCAGGCTGACACCAGATTACAGCACCGAGATAAAAGAACTTTTTGAAGCAAGCAATACGCTTATTGCCTATAACGAAATAAATGTTACGAGTATTGCTGAAATGATCATAAAGGTACGGAAATCAGCGCAGGATATGCTCTCTGTATCATCACAAATGGCGATCAATAGTATGGGGCTTAATGATGAAACATCTTCTGTAAGTACAGCAGCAGAGGAATTTTCAGCAGGAATGACACAATCAGCAAACTCTCTTTCAACAGCAAGCGCACACCTTTCTACAGTAGCTACATCTATCGAGGAAATGAATGCGACTATAAGCAATGTTGCGGCAGCTGCCGAAGAGACAAGCACAAGAGCAGAGGCATCAAGCGCCCTTGTGGATAACATTCATGACAGCATTAAAAAGACATCTGGTTCAGTTACGCTTGTCTCAAATGCTTTTAATTCTGTTGCTAAAAGCGTTGATGAAATAAACAGATCCATTATGACTGTAAGCGAGCATTGCAAGGTTACAAAAAATAAAATTACCGATGCGGACGATAAAGCGAAAAATACCAATATGATCATTCAGAAGCTTGAGGCTGCAAGCAGGCAGATAGGCAAAATAGTAAATGTAATAAATGATATAGCAGACCAGACGAACATGCTTGCACTTAATGCGGCAATAGAGGCAGCAGGAGCAGGCGAGGCAGGCAAGGGTTTTATGGTCGTTGCAAATGAAGTCAAGGAACTTGCCAAGCAGACAGCAGGCGCAACAGATGAAATCGGAGACCAAATTGAAAATATGCATAAGAGCATGACAGAAGCGGTCGGCGCAGTGTCGGAAATAACAGCTCTTATAAATGAAATGACCGGGTTTATGAATTCATTCACAAACGAAATGACACATCAGAGTAAACGAAGCGACCAGATAGCAGATGATTCTGCTTCTGCTGCAATGAGAATGAGTGAAATAACAACTGAAATCAAGAAGTTATCTGAAAATGCCCTATCAGTAACAGAAACAGTTGTCGAATCCACAAAAGGAGCCGGCGAAATAGCAAAATCTACAGCTGAACTTGTTATCGGAGTACAGGAAATAGCAGTTAATTCAGAACGTGTTTCGAATAATATTAAAGAAATAGATCGTACCTCAAGAGAGATGGCATTGGGACTTGCAGATATTTCCAAAAATATCCAGCTTATAAACGATAAGGCTGGCGCTGTTCAAAACAACGCTGACTTGACTAAATTATCAAGCGAGGATCTCTTAAAAACAGCAAATAACATGGAGGAATTTATATCAAAATTCAAGATAACCTGATCATGTATAGAAAGGTAATGATCAGACAACAAGTGAAAGGAGCTGAATAAATTGAACTTTATACAATCTCCATCGCAAATTTCCATAAGCGAATCAGAGTTTCTGCTTTTTAGAAATTATATTGCTAAAAACTGTGGAATTTTTATTTCGCCGGAAAAAACTTATTTACTTGAAACAAGACTCTCCAGATTTTTGGTTGATGCAGGGACCGATTCTTTTGCTAAATTCTATGATTATATAATTTCAGGTTCTGACCCGCTGATGCCGCAAAAAATAATAAATGCCATAACAACGAATGAAACACAATGGTTTAGGGATAGCGCTCCATGGAAGGTTTTGGAAGAACGAATACTTCCTGGTCTTGTTGATAAACTTGTTTCAGGCAAAAAAAACAGGGTGAGAATCTGGAGCGCCGCAGCTTCGACAGGGCAGGAAATTTATTCTACTGCCATGTGTATTGATAATTACTTAAGCCAGAAGAACATAAAAGGAATCAGCCTGTCGAATTTTAGTTTTATTGCTACGGATATTTCGAGCAATGTTTTAGAAATTGCCAAAAAAGGCAGGTACGATAAAATAAGCATTATGCGCGGCTTAAATGATTATTATAAAAAGAAATATTTTAAAGAAAATGGTTCGGCATGGGATATTGATCCTAAAATACGCAGCGCAATAAGGTTTGAACATTTCAATCTGCAGGATTCATTCAAAAACTTTGGACAGTTTGATATTATTTTTTGCAGATATGTTTTGATTTATTTTTCTGATGATCTTAAAAAGGAAATAGTTGCAAAAGTAGCTGATTCATTATCAACCAATGGTATCCTTTTTACAGGGAATTACGCTTTGTATGAATTATTTAGAAATAATTATGATTTTGATCATTATGGAAATCTAACATATTATATTAAAAAGGCAGGATTAAAATGAAATTGCTCATAGTTGATGATTCTTCGATAACAAGGAAGATAATCAAGGCAGTTGCCGATGTATTACAAATGGAAACAGTAGAGGCTCAGGATGGGATTGAAGCGCTTGAAACACTTTCTAAGATATATGAGGAAATAGATCTTGTTCTTTTGGACTGGAATATGCCTGAAATGAATGGATATGATGTTCTTGTTGAAATAAAATCAAGTGAAAAATATAAAAAAATACCTGTAATGATGGTAACGACAGAAGGACATAGAAACAATATTGTCGCAGCTGTACGTATGGGCGCTGCTAATTATTTGACAAAGCCATTCACAGTTGAGGAATTGGAAATAAAAATTATTGAATGTATCGGGAAGGGAGGTGATTTCTAATGAGTACTTTTTCTATTGATCAAATTGGGGCGATTTTCACTGATGTACTTATGGAAGTTATTTCCACAACTTCAGGGTTTTCGTTTAATCTTTCCTCCACAGAGTATGATTCTGATTTTGACCAAATGATTGGAATAGTGAACCTTAATGGAAGAAATCAGGGAAATGTTTTTATTTCAGCAGGAGAACATACTATGAGGGTCATATCTTCCTTTATGACAGGTATTTCCCAGGATGAACTAACCATGGATGATATGGAAGATGCCTTGTGCGAAATTGTTAATATGACTGCGGGCAACGCCAAGCTGCGGTTTAATGACGCGGAACAGTTATTCACTCTTTCGCCGCCGTTCCTCATTCGCGGCAAAGATATGTCGATTACAACAAAAAAAAGGGTAAGTATTATTTCAAGAGTTTTGAAAAACGAAGAACTTTCAGTTAAATTAAAAGTGGTTTTTTATTGAACTGGTGATACTTATTGATTGGGCATGATTGAAGAAATACTTTTTAATAAAATGACTCCAACAAGGCGCCTTTTTATTATATTTATTTGCTGCGCGATCACGTATGCAATAATTAAAGTTTTTATGGCAATATTTAAAATACAATAAACAGGCAGGCTATAAAATTAGAAAGCCGCCCTTTCGGACGGCTTTAAAGCTCCCCCGGACAGACTCGAACTGCCGACCCGATGGTTAACAGCCATCTGCTCTACCGACTGAGCTACAGGGGAATGCAGAGATAAACATACATAAAATAATAAAACTTGTCAATAATTTTATATTTCTGTCCAGAATATTTTAATTTATAAGATCAAACTTATTTTTTTACCACAATTAGAGCAAATTCCATTATTGTTTTCTCTTATTTCTACCTTATATCCAGCTCTTTTTATTATAAGATTGTTGCAGGAAGGGCATTTTGTATTATTTTCAGCAATTCCTGTATTCCCAACATATACATATTCAAGATAATTTGATGCAATTTTAGCAAGATTTATCACTTTTATAGGGTCTGTTTTCTCTATGGAATATTTATATGTAGGGTAATAACATGATAAATGAAAAGGAATGGAGCTATTTATTGAAGCAATAAAAGAAGCTATTTGTTCTATTTCTTTTTCACTATCATTTTTACCTGGAATTACAAGGGTTGTAACTTCTACATGAGCTTTCTTAGCAGCCAGCTTTATAAAGTCTTTTACTGGTTCAAGGCTGCCTCCAAGTTCATTTGTATAAAAATTATTATTAAATGATTTTAAATCAATATTTAGTGCATCGATATTCTCAAGAATGGATTCTCCTGCTTCTTTGTTTATATATCCATTAGTTACAAGGACATTCTTAAGATTTTTGTTTCTGATCAGTTTTGCTGTCTCTTTTATCCATTCAATATGTATCATTGGCTCTGAATAGGTATAAGCAAGCCCTATTGTATCTGAAGAAGCTGTGATTTCAGCCATCTCCTCCGGAGAGATGGTTTTTGCATTTGTATCAACTTTGGTTGAGATATGGTAATTTTGGCAAAAAGCACAGGAAAGATTACAACTATAGAATCCAGCAGATAATATTTGCGATCCTGGATAAAAATGATAAAGGGGTTTTTTCTCAATAGGATCTACTGCCAGAGCAGATAATTTGCCGGCAAAGGGTATTATGGGCTTTAAATTGCTGTCATAGCCCCGTACACGGCATTTCCCGAATTTATCAGCTTTAATGATACAATGATTTGGGCAAAGTACACATTTTCCTGTTTGCAAAGCAGATTCAAAGAAAAGAGGTATAAGTGTGTTATTTATTGATTTATCACCCATAAAAAGAACAATTATTGGTTAACAACATTCTGTTCTGTTGATTTTTTCTCAAAATAGTTCTGGATATATTCAGCATCATCTTCATCCATATCTTTGAAAAGCAGTGTAGTGTATAAGTCGCTTCTGAAAACAGTACAATCTGTTGTTATGATCTTGTCTTCAATTTTTACTGAACAATATTGTATAGTGCTTCCGCGCGGGAGAGAATAAGTTATTTTTTCAAGAATGGAAACTGTTATTCCTGTCATGGAAATTTCAATTACTTTTCCAGTAACAAGTTCCATTGTTTCTGGATGGTTAAATATAAAGCTTATTTTATCGGAATCAAGCACAAAATATCTTTTGTTTCTTCTTGTTTCCTTGGGGAGAAGATGTCGTGTAAATATCCCTTTTAGGCTGTCTACTAAAGCCAATTCCGGAACATCTTCATCAACAAGGCCATTTACTTTAAGGTAAGCAGCTTTTTCAGCATCTTCCTGCGAAAAAAGAGCTGTTTTAAGAAGTATAAAAACACTTTCTGTGTGTGGAAAATATGATCTAAGGACTACTAAAAAAGGTTTCCAATGTCTTGGATAATCTTCTGCGCTGAAAATAACCATTTCTGGAGCAACTTCAGAGATATTATCTATTGCTTTTACAGGATTTGAATAAAATATAAAGTCAAAACCCAATGGCGCGAGATGTTTTTTTATTGTTGTTATTGTAGCTTCATTTTCCGCTATAACAAGTATCTTCATTCAGTCCCTTTATTCATGACAAGATAGTCATAAATTACCCAAATATTATCATTTTTTCTTAATTTATAGGTATATTCTTTTACCTCAATAAGCTGTTCATATCTGAATTTTTGTATTACAGTAACTTCTGCATTTTGCTCAGTATACCATGTTTTAATAATATTGTAACTAAAAGGACGATAAATTATTGATTCCGGGGTCGCTGTTCCTATATCTATTTGCATATTTTTTATTAGCATTTGCTTATATTCATCAAGGAAATTTTTCCTATCCACATCAGATAGCCTGTTATATCTTTCCATTCTATCCTGAGATTTAAGCATTATATTTTCAAGATCAAGATATAGGAAATATTTATTAAATTCGTTCTTCTGGAGCGCTTCGATCGTATATTTTACAACTTCATCCGGCGCTTTTCTCTCTTTTTTAAGAATTTCACCTGTTTCCTGGTCAATGATCCTCTGTACTTCGCTTATACCCAGATTCGGCCTTATTGAGAGATCCAATATATTTGATTTAATTGATCTGTTGTCATATAAATCAGGAAAAAACTCTAATTGGACAAAATAAATACCAGCATCAGTAATATCAAGCATATCATTCAGATGTATATTAAATGCAAAGACTTCTCCTGGCTGGATGATCATATTGCGGTAGTAAATAGTTTGAGCAGCAGCAATATTTCTTGTAACCTTATATTTGTCTTTCAGTTCTCTCCCTGTTATATCTTTAAATACCATTATTGTGTTAAAATATTTGGGATCTGTGGTCTGAAAAGAGAAATTATCAGGACTATTGTTGTATAATTCCACACGAAGCTCAACATTGTCTCCTGCATAATATATTTTTTTATTATAATACCTGATAGAACAGGTAACATCTCCTGCTGCAGAGAAAAGGGGTGCCAACAGGATGAGTAAAAAACATAAAGATATTAGATATTTTTTCAAAGGTTTTCTCCTGAAACTATAACCTGATACTATTATAATTTTCGGAAAAAAAAGTGATAACATTATTCATAAATAAAATATTGGAAAGCCTAAAAACAACAAAAGAGTATAAAGATTTGCTTAAATTCTTTACAGAAAAGAATTTTCCGCTGATTTTGGACAATATAAGGGGTTTTTCCCTGGCAATAATGGCAAATGATCTCTTAAAGTATTCAAAAGGATCATTTTTATTTGTTTTTCCAACAGAAAAAGCAGCTGAAAGCTTTTATTCTGATTATAAACTATTTAGCGACGAGATTTTATATTTTCCCTCATGGGAAACTCTTCCATATAGCAGCGAAATCCCTTCTCCATATATCTACGGGCTAAGGATAAATACTCTTGTTAAGCTTTTATCTTCCGGAAAAGCAGATGGCAAAGTCCTTCAGAAGGATAAAAACCACAGGGGCAATAGAAAAGTTGTTGTAATGTCTCAAAAGAGTTTTTCTTTATATCTGCCTGACAAGGATTTTTTATCTCAATTTTTCATAAGTTTCAAAAAAGGGGGGGAGATATCATCTGGTGATATTGGGATAAAACTTGAGCAGTCAGGCTATTTAAGGGTTCCACGCGTAACGATCCCCGGAGAATTTGCTTTAAGAGGCGAAGTTTTGGATATTTTTATGCCAGGAACAGATGAAGCTGTAAGAATTGTTTTTGAGTATGAAAAAATAGAGAGTATTAAATATTTTGATCCAATAGACCAGCATTCCACAGGCGAAACAGATGAAATAACCCTATATCCAAACAGGGAAATCATCTGGACAGAAGAGCTTATAAAGAGAGCTTATGATAAAAAAATCATTACAAAAGAGCAAATGGAACATCTTGTTAGTTTTAAAACTATTCTTGATGAAGAGTATATTTTTCCCCATGCTTTTGAAAAAAAATCCATGATCACAGATTATGCTGGAGAAGATTCTACCCTGATCCTTGTTGATAGTGAAATTCTTGAGTCAAACAGCGATATTTTTATGAAAGAGACAGAAGCGCTTTTAAAATTGCGTAAAGGTCCATCCATGATCAAAACCGGGGCAAGTCTCATAAACTCTTCTGATATTTTTCCGGATTATAAAACAGTAATAGAAAATATAAAAAGGAAAATCATATTGCCGGTAATGGGAAGTTCTCCTATTGGTGGAGAGCGGATAAAGTTTGTATATGAACCTGGCAGATCTTTTTTTGGCAATTTCACATATCTTAAAGAAGAGATAAAAAAACTTCTTGACAGTGGATATTCTGTTTATATATTTTCATCTTCAGATTCACAGCGTTTGAGAATAGAAAATATTCTTAAGGATTTGGATGTCAAAGTTATTTTTGCTTCTGTCTCCTCTGGTTTTGTGCTTTCGAAATTTAAAATAATCGCAATAAATGAGAATGAGATATTTGGCCGTAAAAGACATATTCCATTATCTGTAAAAAAATCAAAAAGCAAGGCAATTGATTCTTTTATTGAACTTAACCCGGGAGATTATATAGTTCATGTTAATTATGGAATTGGGAAATTTTTGGGAATAGACAGAATAAAAGCAGCAGGAACAGAACGCGACTATATACAGCTTGAATATCTTGATGAAGAAACAATATTTATTCCAATAGAACAAGTGAATCTTGTCCAGCGTTATATAGGAAGCGAAGGGGGAACTCCGCATCTTGACAGGCTGGGAGGAAAATCGTGGGAGATCAGGAAAAACAAGGTAAAGCAGGCTGCTGAAGATCTTGCTCAAAAGCTTATACATATATATTCAAAGCGAAAAAGCGCCAAAGGGTTTAGTTTCCCGAAAGACAGCGAATGGCAGGAGGAATTTGAAGCTTCTTTTCCATTTGAAGAGACAGAAGATCAGCTTATATCTGTAAATGAAATAAAAGCTGACATGGAAAACCCTTCGCCCATGGACAGGCTTTTATGCGGAGATGTTGGGTATGGGAAGACAGAAGTTGCAATGAGGGCTTCTTTTAAAGCTGCTTCTGCAGGAAAACAGGTTGCCTATCTTGCTCCTACGACAATACTTGTTGACCAGCATTTTGAAAATTTTAAAGAGAGATTTAAAGGTTATCCAATAAATATTGCAATGCTTTCGCGGTTTGTTAAAAAAAGAGAGCAGAAGAAAATATTAAAAAATATAATAGAAGGTAATATTGATATTGTAATAGGGACACACAGGCTGCTGCAGAAAGATGTTGAGTTTAAAAATCTTGGCTTGATGATCACAGATGAAGAGCAGCGGTTTGGGGTAAAAGATAAAGAGAGAATGAAAGAGATGAAAGCTTCCATTGATTGTTTGACTCTTTCTGCTACTCCTATTCCGAGAACCCTGCATATGTCACTTCTTAAAATAAGAGATATGTCTGTTCTTAAAACTCCTCCTCACAACAGAAGGCCGATAGAGACATCTGTGCAGGAATTTAATGAAGAAACAGTTGTAAATGCAATACGGAAAGAAATAGAGCGGGGTGGTCAGGTTTATTATCTCCATAATAAAATTGAAACACTGGATAATACAAAACTTTTTCTGCAAAAGCTCATGCCTGAAATTTTTATTGAAATAGCTCATGGAAGAATGGATGCAAATGAAATAGAAGATGTTATGCGCAGATTTATCCATCATGGTATACATGTGCTTGTTTCAACAACTATTATTGAAAATGGAATTGATATACCAAATGTAAATACCATAATAATTGACAGAGCAGATATGTATGGAATATCGCAGTTGTATCAGCTAAGGGGAAGGGTGGGGAGGTCAGACAGGATCGCATACGCATATCTTCTTTATCCTGAAAAAAGAGCTCTTACAGAACTGGCAATGAAAAGGCTGCAAATAATTTCTGATAATACCGAGCTTGGTTCAGGTTTTAAAATAGCTTTAAAAGACCTTGAGGTGCGGGGAGCAGGCAATCTGCTTGGAAAACAGCAGAGCGGCGAAATTGCATCTGTTGGTTTTGATATGTACTTAAGACTTATTGATGAAGCAGTGCGGGAACTTGAAAAAGATAAAGAGCAGGAAGAAGAAGCTCCTGAAGTATATCTCGAGCTTACTTACAGCGGTTTTATTCCTGACACATATATAAAAGATCAGCTTGAGAAAATGGAAATTTATAAAGCAATTGCGGCTGTATCTTCCAGAGAAGAACTCGACAGGCTTTATGGAGAGATGGAAGACAGGTTTGGACCAATTCCCGATGAAGTGGAAAGCCTTATGTCTCTTGCGGAAATAAAAATTATCTGCAAAAGACTTTTTATTAGTTCTTTAAAAGAGAGAAAAGGAATTCTTGAAATCGAATTTGCGAAAGTTTCCATTATCTCTGTGGATAAGATTATTCTTCTTATAAAAGAATCAAGGGGGAGCATAAAGCTAAATCCCCTAAAACCTAATGTGCTTATTATTAAAACAGAGATAATAGGACTTAAAGAAAAGTCAGCTTTTTTGCGCGAAAGACTTATGCGCTTGCTATAATATAATCTTAATAAAATGTGAGTACCTATGTTGCAGACAAATAATGAAAAACCATTAAGAAAGATCAAAAGCTTTGTCCTTAGAACAGGAAGAATGACAAAAGGACAAATAAATGCATTGGAACTTCTTTCTCCAAAATATGTTATCCCTTTTGAAGAAATCAATGCCGGGTCAGAATGCATTAAAAACCTGTCTGAATTATGTTTTAGTACAAGAAAAGCAAATGGAAAAGTTATTGTTGAAATAGGATTCGGCAATGGAAAAGTTACTGCCATGATAGCAGAAAAAAATATAAATAATCTCTATATTGGCATCGAAGTTTATAAATCAGGAATAGGGAGCCTTTTAAAACTTATTGATGAAAAAAAGATCAATAACATAAGGATAATAAACCACGATGCTGTTGATGTTGTGAATAAACTTGATCTTATTTCGGAAATAGATGGATTCCATATTTTTTTCCCTGATCCATGGCCTAAAAGAAGCCATATCAAGCGCAGAATAATAAATACAG
>Ga0123353_10001366_pt1 | contig 29967 bp, 30 predicted proteins | sample TergutLab28metaG_3_FD_92763 | JGI IMG/M metagenome (GOLD analysis project Ga0123353, IMG submission 92763) | Labiotermes labralis P3 segment gut microbial communities from Petit-Saut dam, French Guiana - Lab288 P3 | ecosystem: Host-associated > Arthropoda: Insects > Digestive system > Gut ...
CCACGTCGTCGTAGGCGAACAGCTGCTTGAACTGCCGCAGCAGGGCGTTGCGCGGCTCGCTGAGGATGCGCACCAGGGCGTCCTCGTCCAGCTCCTCCAGGGTGGCGATGACGGGCATGCGGCCCACCAGCTCCGGGATGAGCCCAAAGCGCACCAGGTCCTGGTGCACGGCCTGCCCGATGAGCTGGTCGTACTTCGCCTTGGACTTGTCCTTGATGGGCGCGTCGAAGCCCATGGAGCTGCCGCCCACGCGCCGCTCGATCACCTGCTCGATGCCCGAGAAGGCCCCGCCGCACACGAAGAGGATGTTCGTGGTGTCGATCTGCAGGAACTCGTCGCCCGGGTGCTTGCGCCCGCCGCGCGGGGGCACGTTGGCAAGCGTGCCCTCCAGGATTTTTAGAAGTGCCTGCTGCACGCCCTCGCCGCTGACATCGCGGGTGATGGAGGGATTTTCGCTCTTGCGGGCGATCTTGTCGATCTCGTCGATGTAGATGATGCCCTGCTCGGCGCGCTCCAGGTCGTGGTCTGCGGCCTGGATGAGGCGCAGCAGGATGTTCTCCACGTCCTCGCCGACATAGCCGGCCTCCGTCAGGGTGGTGGCGTCGGCGATGGCGAAGGGGACGTCCAGGATCTTCGCGAGGGTCTGCGCGAGCATGGTCTTGCCCACGCCCGTGGGGCCCAGCAGGAGCACGTTGCTCTTTTGAATTTCGACCCTTGAGGTGCGCTCGCCCGCGTGGTTGATGCGCTTGTAGTGGTTGTACACCGCCACGCTCAGGGCCGTCTTGGCGGCGTCCTGCCCGATGACGTAGTCATCGAGCTTGCGTTTGAGCTCCATGGGGGTGAGCAGGCGGCTGTAGAACGAAGGCCGCAGCGGCTCCAGGGAGCGCTCGCCCTCGCGCTCCTCCTGGAGGATGTCGATGCACAGGTCCACGCACTCGTTGCAGATGTAGACCTCCGGGCCCGCGATGAGCTTGTCGATCTGCGACTGGGATTTGCCGCAGAAGGAGCACAGCGCCGGGCGGTTGGGGTCGTCGTGAAAGTAGGTATCTCTGGCCATAACGTACTCCTTTGTAGGGGCTGTTTTTATCCCCGGCGTGCCAATGGCGCGCCCTACAGGGATTCGGCCCGAGGCCGGGAATCCAACCCTGTGCGTTTATCTAAAAGGGCCTTTGGCCCAATCCCTGTAGGGCGCGGCACTGCCACGCCGGGGATACAATGCAAATATAGTCAGCGTTTATCCAGCACCTTGTCCACAATGCCGTATTTCAGCGCCTCCTCGGCGGTCATATAGAAGTCGCGCTCGGTGTCGCGCTCGATGACGTCCAGGGGCTGGCCCGTGCGCTCGGCGAGGATGTCGTTGAGCCTGGCCCGGGTGCGCAGGATGTGGTCGGCCACGATTTTGATCTCGGTGGCCTGGCCCTTGGCGCCGCCCATGGGCTGATGGATCAGAATCTCGCTGTTGGGCAGGGCCATGCGCTTAGTCCTAGCCCCCGCCGCCAGCAGGAACGCGCCCATGCTGGCCGCCATGCCCATGCAGATGGTGGACACGTCGCACTTGATATAGTTCATGGTGTCGAAGATGGCCATGCCCGCGGTGACCGAGCCGCCCGGGCTGTTGATATAGAAGCTGATGTCTTTCTCGGGGTCCTCGGACTCCAGGTGCAGCAGCTGCGCGATGACGAGGCTGGCCGTGACGTCGTTGACCTCGTCGGAGAGCATGACGATGCGCTCATTGAGCAGGCGCGAGAAGATGTCGAAGGAGCGCTCGCCGCGCCCGGTCTGCTCGATGACCATGGGGACAAGTGACATAATGTTACCTCCTTATTTCTCTCCCCCCTGTCGCTGCGGCGACATCCCCCCTCACGGAGGGGGGCAGGGGTGTGCTTAGGCAAAATAATTTGTTATTCAGGTTCGGGCGGCAGGTTGCCGCCCCTACAGTATCGCTCTCTTCGGGGGAATTTATTCTTTATAGTTCTCTATGCGCAACCCATAGGAGTGGCCGTTTTGCTCCATGCCGTATTTTTTGTAGAAGGACTGCCCTTTTGCGTTCCAGTCCACGGCGTAAAGATAGACGTAGGGCGCGTCCGTGCGCCGGAAGGCCATTTCTATGGCGCGCGTGAGGATGATCGTGCCATAGCCCTTGCGCTGCTGTCCGGCGGCCACGGCCAGGGTGTCGATCTCCGCGTTTTTGAGCCAATACAGCCCGATGAGTTCGCCGTCTTTCCAGAAGGCTTCAAAGTAAAAAGCGGGGTTATCCGCCAGCTCGGCGAAGCGCTTTCTGTGGCGGAAGAACTCGTGCCGGTAAGTGGGCGGCGGATCGGCGAAGGTCATGGAGTGGTCGAGCATGTTGAGATACGCGAACAGGCGCTTTGGCTCGTAGGGACGGGCCTCGAGGGAGTTGTCTATTGCGGGATGAAAATTTTCGCGGCGCATGATAAATTCGATGGACGCGTAATCGCGCTTTTGCGGGAGCTGAAATTCGTCCTTCAGGAATGCGATGATCTTCCGGTTGTCGTTCCATATCCAGATCGCGCAGGAGGCGCTGCCCGACTTTTTCAGCGAGCTGCGCACCAGCGCCGCGATTTCTTCATTGAACGCATCTGTATTTTCTTCAAAGGCGATGTGGATGCGCAGGCCCTTGTAGGCGGTGCAGCCGTAGAAGACGCCCCCGTCGAAAAGCCTGGCCTCCACCTGAGTTTCCGTGTTGACCGAATCCAGGAAGATGCCGCGCTCGCCGCTGTCAATGCGCCCGATGAGCGCGGCGGCATAGCCGATCTGCGCCTGGTCCATCCCACTATACCTCGGTCTTCACCGCTTCGGCCTTCACGAAATCCAGCGCCTTGGCGCGGTTGAGGTCGTTGACGATGTCGTCCTCCGGGACGGCGTATTTCACCCGGGACAGGGGGACCTTGTACTGCTCGGCCAGGCGGGCGTATTCGGCCTCGATTTCGTCGGCGGCGGGCTCGAAGCCCTCCAGCGCGGCGACCTTCTGCAGGGCCAGCTCGATGCGGACCTGGGCCGTGCTCTGCTCGCGCATGCGGGCCTCAAAGGCCTCCTGGTCCTCGCCGATGATCCCCAGGTACTGCTCCAGGGGCATCTGGATGCGCTCGAGGAACATCTCGATGTTCTGCTGGGTGCGGCGGTCGAACATCTCGTCGGGGATCTCGCCCTCCAGCATATCGGCCAGCTTGTCCTGCACAGCGTGGGCGAAGGCCTCCTCGGCCTCCTTGGCCTTGCTCTCGGCCAGCTCCTGCGCGACGCCCGCCTTCAGGTCCTCCACGGTGTTGTAGTCCTCGCCCACCTCCTGGGCGAAGTCGTCGTCCACCTCGGGCAGCTCCTCGGCCTTGAGCTCGTGCAGCGTCACCTCGAACACCACGGGCTTGCCCGCGAGGTTCTCGGCGTGGTACTCCTCGGGGAAGGAGACTTCCACATTGAAGCTATCGCCGGGCGCATGGCCGACGACCTGCTCCTCAAAGCCGGGGATGAACTGGCCGGAGCCCAGGGTGAGCTCGTAGTTCTGGCTCGTGCCGCCGTCAAAGGGCTCGCCGTCCAGCATGCCCTTAAAATCGATCAGGGCGATGTCACCGTTTTGCGCCGGGCGGCTCTCCACCTCCACCTGGCGGGCGTTGCGGTGCTGCAGTTCGTGTATGCGGGCGTCGATATCGGCGTCCGTCACGGCGGCGGAGGGAACCTCGACCGGGAGGCCCTTATAGCCTTCCAGGGTGACCTCCGGCTTGACCACCACCGTGAAGGTGAAGCCGACCCCCTTTTCCTTCCAGCCCTCGGCGTCGGGGACGTCCAGGCCCTCGGGATTGAACTGCGGCTCGATCTCGGCCTCCTTGAGCGCCTCCTCCACGGCGGCGGGCAGCAGGGCGTCCAGGGCCTCGTCGAAGAGGAATTTCTCGCCCATGCGCCTTTCGACCATGGCGCGGGGGGCCTTGCCCGGGCGGAAGCCGGGCAGGGTGATCTTCTTCAGCTCCTTGGCATAGGTGGCGTCCAGCTGGCGGCAAAAGGCGTCCGCCTCAATATGCGCCGACACCTTCCAGGTGGCCGGGGCGGTTTTCTCTTTGGAAACAAAACTCATGCGTGATTTTCTCCTTTGCAAATTAGCACTACCGACCATTATACATGATTTGAACGCAAAATACTAGACCTTTTTCGAATTTTATTTTTTGCACAAAATTTTTCTTGACAAACCCGTTCAACCCTGCTATACTATCTTGGCAAACAAAGTGGGGCGCTTCGCCCCCACCCCCGGGGATTCCGTTCGCCGCGGGTCAATAACATGCAGGGCAAGAGCCTTGCTGTGGTATTGGCGCGTGCGGTGTTAAGAATTCCGCACGTGTTTTTTGTTGCGTTGCAAGGGGCCCCCGCAGGCTCTGTGGGGAGAAATTTAGGAGGTGTTATACTATCGCGACGCCAAGGGAACAGCAGCAGATCAACGACGCCATCCGCGACAGAGAGGTGCGCGTGGTGTCCGAAACCGGCGAGCAGCTGGGCATCATGTCCGCCGCCCAGGCGCTGCGCATGGCCGAAAGCCGCAGCCTGGACCTTGTAAAGATCGCCCCCATGGCAAAGCCGCCCGTGGTGAAGATCATGGACTACGGCAAATTCCGCTTCGAGCAGTCGCGGCGCGAAAAAGAGGCCCGCAAGACCCAGCGCCAGGCGGAGCTGAAGGCCATCGAGATCTCCGTGGGCATCGCCAGCCATGACATGGAGTTCAAAGTCGGGCACGCGCTGCGCTTTCTGGAGGACGGGCACAAGGTGAAGGTGTTCATCAAGCTGCGCGGGCGCGAGATGGCCCACGCCAACCTGGCCCACGACCGCATGCGGGAATTTGCCGAGGCCTGCGCCGCGGTGAGTGCCGTGGAGCGCCCCTCCAAGCTGGAGGGCAGGCAGGTGATCATGTTCCTGACACCCAAAGACAAACCCACAAAATAACAGGAGGAAATCACAGCATGCCAAAGATCAAGACCCACTCGGGCGCGAAAAAGCGCTTCAAGCTCTCCAAGACTGGGAAGCCCATGCGCGGCCACGCCGGCCGGCATCCGGCGGGGGGGCACACTCTGGCCAATACCAACAGCGGCAAGAATAGACGCGGCAAACGCGGCACCGCCGTGGCCGACAAGACCCTGGCCAAGACGATCAAGACGCTCATCCCATACAAATAAGTACACGGAGGAAAATGCAAGATGGCAAGAGTAAAAGGCGCGATGATGACGCGCAAGCGCAGGAAAAAGGTCCTCAGGCTGGCCAAGGGCTATTACGGCTCCAAGAGCCGCCTGTTCAAAACAGCCAAACAGGCCGTGATGAAGTCCGGCCAATACGCCTATATCGGCCGCAAGCAGAGAAAGCGCGATTTCAGGCGGCTGTGGATCACCCGCATTTCCGCCGCGGCCAAGACCAACGGGATGAACTATTCCACCCTGATCAACGGCCTGAAGAAGGCCAACGTCACCCTGAACCGCAAGATGCTCAGCGAGATCGCCATCGCAGACCCAGCGGGCTTCACCGCCCTGGCCGAGCAGGCGAAGGCCGCGCTGGCATAATGGACGAATTCACCGGGAAAGCAACCGTATACGACAAGGCGCGGCCGGGTTACGCCCCTGCCGCGCTGGATTTCATTTTGGGCTTATTAACTCCCCCCTGTCGCTGCGGCGACATCCCCCCTCGCGGAGGGGGGCAGGGGCGGGCTGTGATCGCCGATATCGGCGCGGGCACGGGGAAATTTTCTTCAATGCTCGCCGAACGGGGTTACGAAGTTATCGCGGTGGAACCCAACGCCGACATGCGATCGAGGCTTCCCCGTACAGTCAGGGCTGTCAATGGCACTGCCGAGAACACCGGCCTGCCGGATCACTGCGTGGACGCCGTGACCTGCGCCCAGGCCTTTCACTGGTTTGACTGCGAGAAATTCAAGGCCGAGTGTGGGCGCATCCTCAGGCCCGGCGGGCGCATTTTCGTGGTATACAACAATCCCGTGGGGCACGAAAGGCATGACGAGCTTATCTGGCACCGGAAAAGCGACGTCCCGACGCGCGGCTGGGTGGAGCGCGAGGAGCGGCTGCGCGATTTTTTCGCGCCGGCCATGCGCCGCGAGGTCTTTCCCAACCCGGTGTACTACGACGCGGAAACCTGGCTGGCCTACATGCTCTCGCATTCAAACTCCCCCCGCCCGGACGACGAAGACTATGAGCGCTTTGTGGAGAGCGTGCGGCTCATTTTTGAACGCAACAACGAGGCAGGCAGGCTGCGCATGTCGTTTGAAACGGCGGTATATACCGCATGAAAAAACGTATTATGTATGCCATTGCCGCCTTGGTCCTATTCGGGGTTGAGGTGTGCATCGCGTTGTTCGTGCACGATAATTTTGTGCGGCCCTACCTCGGCGACGTGCTGGTGGTCATTCTGATCCACTGCGCGGTGCGCGTGGTTTTCCCCGCAAAGCCGCGCCTGCTGCCGGTGTATGTGTTTCTATTCGCGTGCGCGATTGAGGTCACGCAGTATGTGCACCTGCTGGATTTGCTGGGGCTTGCGCACATCGGCTGGCTGCGGGTCGTCATCGGCGGCACGTTCGACTGGGGGGATATCGCGTGCTATGCCGTGGGGTGCGGGGTGGTGGCGGCAGGGGAGAGGATCACTCCCCCGTGGCGAACTTGTACCCCACGCTCCACACGGTCTGGAGGCTCCACTGGTCGCTGACGCCCTCGAGCTTCTCACGCAGGCGCTTGACATGCACATCGATGGTGCGGGAATCGCCGTAGTAGTCGAAGCCCCACACCTCGTCCAGCAGCTGGTTGCGCGTGAACACGCGATTGGGGTTGCTGGCGAGATAGTACAGCAGCTCCATCTCCTTGGGTGGGGCGTCCACCTTCTTGCCGTCCACGCGCAGCTCGTAGTTGGTGAGGTTCACGCTCAGCTTGTCGAAGTGGACCTCCTTCAGCGCGGGGCCGGTGTCCTTCACGCCCTCCGCGCGGCGCAGCACCGCCTTGATGCGCGCCAAGACCTCCTTGGTGTCGAAGGGCTTAGTGACATAGTCGTCCGCGCCGAGCTCAAGGCCCAGCACCTTGTCGAAGACCTCCCCCTTGGCGGTGAGCATGATGATCGGCACGCGCGAGGTCTTCCTGATCTCGCGGCAGACCTGCCAGCCGTCCAGCCCGGGCAGCATGATGTCCAGCAGGACCAGGTCGGGGTTGTGCTCCGCGAAGGCCTTCACCGCCGCCTCGCCGTCCTGCGCGAAGAGGACGTGGTAGCCCTCCTTCTCCAGATAGAGCCGCAGCAGCTCGCAGATGTTGCTGTCGTCGTCGACCACAAGGATTTTTGTCATGATGGGAGACCTCCCTTGATTTTTTAGGTTGAATGATATTATCATAACAGATTGCAGAGGGAAATGCAAGCAAAAAAAGGCAGGGGCCGGAAAGCTCCTGCCTTTTTTGGTTTATAGCCGCACGAGGACGCGTCGCTCTGCGAAAACTGATTGTCGCTCCGCGATACCTTCCTCAGTCGCCCGAGGCGACAGCTCCTCCCACAGGGAGGAGCCTTGGAGAGTAGGTTCAACCGGGTTGTTGGCACGCGCAGTCGCTTTTGCACAAGCCCCTAGGCTCCTTCCCGTGGAAGGAGCTGTCGCCTCGGGCGACTGAGGAAGGTATCGCGGAGCGACAGAGGGGGCTTCTTACAGCCACCGCCCCCACAGCCAGCCGATGTTCGGCATTCATTTCGTCGTAAAGCTTCCTGTAGGCCCGAGGATTTCTTTCCCGTTCACCTTGATGAAGAACTGATAATTGTACTTCACGCCCGGCGTGAGCTTGCTGATGTCGAAATACAGTATCCCTGATTTCACGTTTTTTTCAGGGTCCACATATCTCTTTTGCAGCAAGCCGGAATATCCAATGGCCGGAATTGCTGCCGCGCTTAAGTAGTATCCATGCTCCTGAAGCATCGAGGAAGGCGAAACAGTGGCGTTGAGCCTTACGCTGGTAGAAGTAAGGTTTGACACCGCCTTGTTGGTGATGATCGGCGTGATGGGTTTGGTGGTAGTTGTTGCGGGCTTGGTTGTGGTCGTGGTGGTTACCGCCTTTGGCATATCTTTCTTTTTCTTTATGCTCTTTGTCTCATCGTAATAACCGTTCGTGAGTGAATCTTGCTTTTTCGTCGCAAAATGCAGGTGCTTCCCGTCAGAATTGCCCGAGTTACCCATTTTGCCGATTTCTTGCCCCTGATACACGATGTCGCCTTTTTTCACTGTGACCTTTGACATATGCGCATAGTCGGAATAACCAACCGTCTTTCCGTTGGCATCAACATGCCTGATAATCACGCCGTTGCCAAAGCCCCAGTTGCATGTAGTCACGCCATAAGAAGACTTCCAGAGGTTTTTTGCGGCGCAGCCCGTTCCTTTCTCGCTGCAAGATTTCTTATTTGTTATCGCGCCTACATTTTTGCAGCCGGAGTAAACGACATGAACAACGCCTGACTTTGAGGCATAGATGGGAATATCGTTTGTGGTGCTTGTTCCTTTGTTAAAGTCAATTCCTTGATGCCCGCTGGAGTACCCTCTTGTCTTCCCGGCGGTATCCAATGTCGGCCAAAGCCAGTATTGCTCCGCAACGGGTATCTTTGCCGCCCTCGCCTGCATCGCCGCTATACCGCACAGCATCGCCACCGCCAACAGAACCGCCATTACCCTTTTCATTTCAACCCATCCTCCCCAATTTTTATTGTTGAGAATATTTTACAAACATTGCGCCCGCAACAAGGATTTTTACCACACATAGTTGTAAAAACCACTACCACAATTTGTGGTAGTGTAAAATCTTCCCGATGGACATATACAGAAGAATCCGCGACCTGCGGGAAGACGCGGACCTGACGCAGGCGAAACTGGCGAAGACGCTCTGCTGCTCGCAGCAGGCATACAGCTATTACGAGCTGGGCACGCGGAACATCCCCGTGGATGTTCTCATCCGCCTGGCGCGATTTCATAATACCACCACGGACTACCTGCTGGGCCTGACGGACAAGCGGGAGAAACCCTATAAATAGCGGGCGATTTTTGAAACTCCACATTTATTTTGCTTCCCCCCTTGCATTTTTCGTCACATATGATATAATGACTTCAACTGATTCGGGAATGCTGTGAAAGAGGTGGTTCAGTGGCGAAAGCGGCGACAAAGCAAAAGGTGATCGAAGGCCGCAGGTACGTCGGTACGGCGGAGACGGCTGGCTATGTGTTGTTTGACATGGCGACGAAGATTCCGATCGGCCCAAACGCGGAGTGGACCGACAGGATACTCAACATCGACAAAGGCGTGCAGGCGGCACTGCGGCCGATCGGGCTGACCTGGGACCTCATCAACGACCTGTTCTGCGCGGCCTGGGTGGAGAAGACCCGCACGCGCTTCGGCAAATTCAGGCCCTACCTGATCCTCTACCCCCTGTATGGCATACCGGTCGTGCTGCTGGTATACCTGCTGCCCTACTTTTTTTGGGGCACCGACAACACGTTCCTGCCTAAGATCATCTCATGGTTCGCGATGGGCCTGTTCAACGAACTGACCGGCACCATCGCCGGGATCGCCCGCACGGGCCTGATGGTCAACCTCACGCCGAACCCAGATGAGCGATTGTCGATGATCACGAAGGCGAAGTTCCTCGACATGTTCGGCTCGGATTTTCCCAAGCAGCTGTTCGATATCGTGCGGGACGTCCTCTCCCGCAACAAGGTGAAAACGGCCGTTCAGATCAACATGAACATGCGCTCGATGTACCTGTGGTTCGGCTTGACCACCACAATCATCGCGGGGATGTTCTCGCTCTACTTCGTGCTGGTGTGCAAGGAGCGCGTGTTCGGCGCGGAGGCGCTGCGGGAGAAGCCGCCGACCATGAAGGAATCCTTCAACGCCCTGCGCAAAAACCGCCCGCTGCTCATGCTGACGATCGCCGATATACTCAACGGCTTCACCCTCAAAGGACAGAAGGACACTTACATTCGGTCCGTCCTCAACTTCGCCAACTTCGGCGTGATTTCCGGCCTCCCCGGCTCGCCGGTGAGCTATCTCAGCTTTGCCTATATCGGCTGGCTGCGCCAGCGCTTTTCCACAAAGACCCTCTGGCTGATCGGGGACTACCTCAATTTCCCGATGAACCTGTTGATTTACTTCTTCGGCATGCTCAAGGTGAAAAACCCGGCAAAGCGCGCCGAGGGCAAAACATATATGTTCCAGGACCTGTGGCCGATGATCATCGTCTATGGGATACAGAACACCATCGACATGACGTGGTACGGCACCAGGAAGGTGATCCCCAACGAGATCCGCAACGAGTGCATCGACTACGGCGAGTGGAGGAGCGGCGTGCGCAGCGAGGCCATGACCGGCGTGCTGCGGCAGCTGCCGCCCAAGGTCACCGGCACGATCGGCGGTTCGCTGACCGACTTTGTGGTCAAGCTCCTGGGGTTCCAGACCGGGGAGAATTACCTCAACCAGACGGAGAAAACCCAGGTCGGCATTTTTGTCATGGCTACTTTGATTCCGACGCTCATGAGCTTAGTCGACCTGATCCCCAAGCTGCTGTACAACATCACCCAGAAGGACCGCGAGCAGATGTACGTGGAATTGCATGAGCGCCGCGCCGCCGCGGCTGTGGTACACTCGGTGCTTGCAGAGGAAGCGTAATCATGCGACGCATCTCCAACCGGGCATTCGCGCTGCTGGCCATCCTCCTCGGCTTTGCCGCCGGGGTGGGCATTCTGGCCGGCAGCTTCGCTCTGCACGGGGCGCAGTGGGCCACCAACCGCGCCAACGGGCACATCTATACCGGCGGGGCCATCGCCCGGGCGGGCTCGGTGCTGGACAGGAACGGCGTCGTGCTGGCCCAGACGAAAAACGGCAAACGCGAGATGCCCGGGGGCGCCTCCCTGCGCAAAGCCACGCTCCACGCCGTGGGGGACCCGCAGGGCTTCATCTCCACCGGGGCGCACTCGGCCTTCCGCAGTGATCTGACAGGCTACAACAGCTTCAGCGGCATCTACGGCCTGGTGCGCTACGGCAGGGGCAGCGACGTGCGCCTCACCATTGATTCCAGGCTGTGCAACGCCGCCTGGCAGGCCCTGAACGGCCGCAAGGGGACCGTGGGGGTCTACAACTACAAAACCGGCGAGGTGCTGTGCATGGTGTCCTCGCCCAGCTATGACCCCCTGAACAAGCCGAAGGATATCGACGCCAACCCGGCCTACGACGCGGTATACCTCAACCGATTCCTGCACGGGCTGTTCACGCCGGGCTCCACGTTTAAGATCATTACAGCGGCATGTGCGATGGAAAATATCCCTGACATCGACAGCCGCATCTTCACCTGTACGGGCAGATACGCCACAGGTGAGGGCTTCGTCACCTGCCGCGAGAAGCACGGCAGCCTCAGCTTTGAAAAGGCGATGAACGTCTCGTGCAACAGCGTGTTCGCGCAGCTTGCCGTGGAGCTGGGCGAGGCCAAATTAAAGAAAACGGCCGAAGCCATGGGCTTCAACCGGTTGTATTTCAGCGAAAAGCTGCCCCTCGCCATCAGCCAGTACCCGTCGGCCTCCCGCGATCCCCTGGAGCTGGGCTGGACGGGCGTGGGCCAGCACACCACCCTGGCCAACCCCTGCCAGATGATGCTGCTCATGGGGGCCATCGCCAACGGGGGACAGGGGGTCGCGCCCCGATTGGTCATGAGCACCACCACGCCCAACGGGACGGTCATGCCCGGCAGCCGCACAAAAACCGCCCTGCGGATAGACCCGGGCATCGCCTCGCGTCTGCGGGTGATGCTACGTTCCGACGTGACCAACACCTACGATCCCTCGGGCAAAAAGACGGGCAAGCTGCAGCTGTGCGGCAAGACCGGCACCGCCGAGGTGGACGGCAAGCAGCCGCACGCGTGGTTTGTGGGGTTCTCGCTGAACCCCGATACGCCCTACGCCATCGTGGTGGTGGGCGAGAACGCGGGCAGCGGGCAGGCCGTGGCGTTCGAGATCGCGGCGCAGGTGATGCGGGCGATTAAATAACACCCCACAAAGCCTGCGGGCTTTGCGGGGACCCCGTTCAAATCATCCTCATCGAAATATTCGCCGCCTTCACCGAGTGCGTCAGCGCGCCCAGCGACAGGATATCCACGCCTGTGAGAGCGATCTCACGGGCGTTTTCCAGCGTGATATCCCCGGATGCTTCCAAGGGCACCCGGGTTTTTTCATGCGCGCGGACAAACTCCACGGCCTCGCGCATCTCTTCAAGGCTCATGTTGTCCAGCATGATGACGTCCGCGCCGGCGGTCAGGGCCTGCCGCACCTCGCCCAGATTGCGGGTCTCAACCTCGATTTTCACCATGTGGCCGATTTTTGCGCGCACGCGTTTCACGGCCTCTGCAATGGATCCGCAGGCGTCGATGTGGTTGTCCTTGAGCATCACGCCGTCGGAGAGGTTATAGCGGTGGTTGCGCCCGCCCCCGCAGGTGACGGCGTATTTCTGCAGCGCCCGCAGCCCAGGCAGGGTTTTGCGCGTGTCGCAGACGATAGCCCCCGTGCCCTCCACGGCCTCCACGATCTGCGCGGCCATCGTCGCCACGCCGCACAGGTGCTGCAGCAGGTTCAGCGCCGTGCGCTCGCCCTGGAGCAGCACGGCGATGGGGCCCGCGATCTCCAGCAAAATTTCGCCTGCCGAAAAGGCCTCGCCGTCTTTTTTGTGAATCTCCGCTTTGATTGCAGAGCCAAGCAGTTCAAACACGCGGACAAAGCTCTCCCCGCCGCACATGACGCCCGGAGCCTTGGCCAGCAAATACGCCCGACCCATCTGCGTGGCCTCGAAGAGGTACTCGCAGGAGAGGTCGAGGTAGTGCGCGTCCTCTTTTAAAGCGCGCAGGATGACATCGTCAATGATATATTGGGGCAGCATCATTATCCCTCCGGCTGGCAAGTTGCGCAGAAGTACACGTTCCCGCCCATGTAGGCCGCGCGTGAGATTGCGCTGCCGCAGACGGGGCAGGGGAGCGCGAGGGTCTTGGCGTTGAGCACACAGGGGTATCCCCCTGGCTGCCCGTAGAGGTCCTTCTCGGTATTGCGCCCGCCCTTGGCGGTCATTTCGGCCAGGATCTCCTTCACGCAGCGGAACAGGCCCTCCCATTCCCCCTGCGAAAGGGAGCCCAACTTACGCTTAGGGTGTATCCGCGCCCGCCAGAGAATGTCCTGCAGCACGCCGTTGCCCAGCCCTGGGATGCGCTGCTGCGTGGCGAGAAAGGCCTTCACGGAGATTTTATCCTCAACGGAGGCCCGCAGGGAATTGAAGCACGCCATATCGAAGGCGTCGCTCAGCGGCGAGGGCAGTTCCACCGCCACGCGGTTGTAGAAGTCCTTCATGGCCTCCGCCTCGTCCGTGTATATCGGGAAGAAGCCGTACATCTGCACGGTGCAGGCCATGGCGCAGCCAGCGTCTCCTTCGGAGCCACCTGTGTCGAATTCCAGCAAAAACTGATGCTTGACGGGCCGTTTTTCGCCAGGAGCAAGATAGCGCATGTTCACGCCGTCGTTGAAGGAGAGCCGCAACTCGGTGCCGCAAAAGCGCAGCTCGACCCTGCCGCCATACGCCACTGCCTGCGCAACTTTCAGGCCCTCCAGTATTGCCGGGTAGCCCTGCGGGTCGCCGCTGAAAAACGCGAAGCCGTGGGGCGTGTGCAGCGCCTCCACATGGGTGACTGTTTTGCCCACGTAAGCCTCGTTCAGTTGACGCGCAAGGGTTTGCGCCTCGGGCAGTTCGATCATGCGTTTATCCCTCTTTCTCCATCAATTCTTCAAGTATCAGCATCGCCACGCACGCCAGGGAGCGCAGCTCCGCCGTCTCTCTCGTGACCGCCGCCTGCTTCAGTTCCTCATACAGCCCGCGCATCTCCTTGGACGCACCGGGCAGCCTTGCCTTGTCGGGGAAGACAAAATAGGCCTCCTGCATGGCGGACTGGATTTACTTGCGCAAATCTAATGCACAATTTACAATGCACAATGCACAATTATCCTGTACGGTAGGCACGTTCGAGTATACTGCATGGTGCATGGTGCATTGTGCATGGTGCATTAGTATGTCCTCCGCCGCCCTGCGGCCGAACACAAGGGCCTCCGGCAGGGAGTTGCTGGCAAGGCGGTTGCCGCCGTGCAGGCCGGTGTGGGCGCACTCTCCGGCGGCGTAGAGTCCGGGGATATTCGTGCGGCTGTGAAGGTCCACGTGCACGCCGCCCATGAGGTAGTGCTGGCAGGGGTAGACCGGGATGAGGTCCGCGGCCATGTCGACCCCGCGGGCTTTGCATGCGGCGAAGATGCCGGGGAAGCGAGTTTCGATGAATTCCCTTCCCCTGCGGCGGATGTCGAGGTAGAACTTGTCGGAGCCTATGCGTCCCTGCTCCAAAATGATGGCGCGTGAAACCACGTCGCGCGGGGCGAGCTCCAGCCTGGGGTCGTAGAGGTGCATGAAGCGCTCCTCGCGGCCATTGAGCAGGAAGGCCCCCTCGCCGCGCACGGCCTCGCTGATGAGAAACTGCTCCTGTTCGCCGGGGGAGTCGAAGGCCGTGGGGTGGAACTGCACGAAGCTGAGATGCCTGATCTCGGCTCCGAGCTCATAGGCCAGGCGGATGCCGTCGCCCGTGGAGACGGCCGGGTTGGTGGTGTGGCGATAGACCTGCCCAATCCCCCCCGTGGCCAGCAGCAAGCACCGGCAGGTAAAGCGCATGGGCGTTTCGCCCATCAGGAGGGCATCGATCAAAAAGAGGCCGCTTTCCTTCGCGGCGGCATAGGCCGTCCCCTCCAGCAGGGTGACATTGGGCAGCTTGCGCACGTGGGGCAGGAGCTTGTCCACCATCTCCTTGCCGGTCTGGTCCGCGTGGTGCACGATGCGGCGGCGGCTGTGCCCGCCCTCCAGGGTTTTGGCGAGCTCGCCCCCCGGCGTGCGGTCGAACTCCACGCCCAGCGCCATCACCTGGCGCACGTCCTCGGGGCCCTCGCGCACCAGGGTCTCCACCGCGGCGACGTCGTTGATGTAGTTCCCCGCCACCAGGGTGTCCTCCCGGTGCAGGGCAAAGCTGTCGTCTGTCGCCCCGTGGGCATTGTCGTCCTGCTCCAGCACGGCGGCCACGCCCCCCTGCGCCAGCGAGCTGCCGGAGACATCGGGGGCCTGCTTGCTCAGCATCAGCACGTTGGGGGGCCTGTCCCCTTTGGAAAGGCACAGCGCGGCATACAGCCCCGCCAGCCCGCTGCCGAGGATGATCACGTCATAGGTTGTCTGATCAGATATATTCATGCCCTTATTATATACCCAATGGAGACAAAATGCAACCGGATTTTTGCTGTTCATAGACGCAGTACCGGAATTGAATGCCGCTGTCCTCCTGCCATGGCCCGCTGGCGGCCAACCTCCACCGCGGCGTTTCGTCCAGGTTCGGCATGAACACATCCGCAGCGCCGTTGACATCGATTTTTGTGATGTAGGCCAATTCGCAGTCCTCCAGCAGGGCGGCGTAGATCTCCCCCCCGCCGATGAGGAAGGCCTCATCGGCCCGCGCATATTCCCTCGCCTCGTCCAGGCTGCGCAATACCGTCACGCCGGGCGGCGCAAAATCCGGATCGCGGCTGAGCACAACATGCGCCCGCCCGGGCAGGAGCCCCGGTAAGCTGTCAAAGGTTTTGCGGCCCATCAGCAGGGCGTGCCCCATGGTGAGCGCCTTGAAGCGCCGCAGGTCGGCGAGGATGCGCAGCAGCGGGGCGCCGCGGCAGCCGATGCCCCAATTCCTGTCCGCCGCAGCGATGAGGGTCACAGCGAAATCCTCTTGTTCCGCTTATCCAACTGCCACGCGATGAGGCTGATCACGGCGAAGATGAACGCCGTATCCAGCAGGCCGATCAACAGCGCGCGCTCCTCGATGTCCATGAGCAGGAACGGGAAGCGCGTGATGCCCTGCAGCACCAGGTGCAGGATGTAGCACAGCATGGGGTTCTCGCCCCACCAGGCCGCCAGGCCCTTCTTGACGCCGGGCAGCTTCTTTGTGAAGAGGTCCACCAGCAGGTAAACCACGCAGCACGCGGCCACGGACACCAGCACATATGACGCAGACACGCGATTTTTCGAGACGGGCACCAGGAACGCCGAGGCCGTCGCCAGGACGGCCAGGGCCGCTATGGCCGGCAGGAAATATTTCATGCCCTTGGCGAAGAGCTCTGCCACCACCGTACAGAGGATCAGCATCGCGGCCCATGAGACCGCTCCGAGGAACCCGCCGTGGTCGGAGCCGAACACCATCTCGCCGATGATGCCCGCGCGGGTGGGGTCCCCGTTCAAAAGCTGGTATGCCGTCAATACGACAAAAGCGATGGCCGCGCGGGCCCAGACGGGCAACTTGACGACCAGGAGGGTGAGCAGCCCCGCCACGCCGATGGACTGCAGCGCGCCCCAGTCCGAGGGCTCGCCCGCCACGTTGCTGATGGCGCTGAAGACGGTGCCGAGGCCGAGGATGGCCAGGTACCGGCTGACGAAATGAAAGTACGCCTGCGCCTTGTCAACCGCCGCGCGCCGCAGGAACGAGCCCCGGTACGTGAACGCGATGGCGAAGATGAACAGCGGCGCCACCACGTCGGCCACATGGAAGCCCGTGTCCGGCGCATGCTTGATGATCTCGGGGATATCGCGCACGGTGTCCAGGTCGTTGACGATGAGCATGAGGATGATGGCCAGGCCGCGGAAGCGGTCGAGGGTGAGGCTGCGCTGGGTGGGCATGACAGGTCAACTCCTTTGGTGGATTATATTGAGTTTACCAAAAATTGAAGCCAATTGCAAGCCATACCTTGACTTTATTTCATGATAGTACTACAATACAATTGTAAAGACCCGCGAAAGGAGCTGTACCTATGGATACCAAAGCCCTGTTTACCCTCAGCTACGGCCTGTTCGTCGTCGGCGCGGCGCAGGACGGGAAAATCAACGGCATGATCGCCAACACCCTCATGCAGGCCACCAGCGCGCCCCTGCGCGTGACCCTCACCCTTGCTAAGGGCGGCCTCACCCACGACATGGCTCTCGCCACGGGGGCCTTCAGCGCGTCGGTGCTCTGCCGGGGCGCTGATTTCGCGCTGTTCAAGCACTTCGGGTTCCAGTCGGGCCGCGACTGCGAGAAATTCGAGGCGGGCGAGGCCTGGGCCCTCGACGCCCAGGGCCTGCCCTATCTCACGCAGATGGCCTGCGCGCGGTTCAGCTGCCGCGTGGTCCAGAGCGTGGACCTCGGCACGCACACGTGGTTCCTCGCCGACGTCCTCGACGCCGCGTGCCTGGAGGCCGCCGCCCCCATCACCTACGCGGACTACCACCGGGACATCAAGCCCAAGCCAGAGGCCCCCGCGCCCCAGAAAAAAGAAGGCCCGCGCCGCTGGCGCTGCAAAATTTGCGGGTATGTCTACGAGGGCGACAGCCTGCCGGAGGACTTCATCTGCCCGTGGTGCAAGCACGGCGCGTCGGATTTCGAGGAATTTTAGATGAACCTCTTGACCATATCGCGTGCAAACAGTTCGGCATCTTTGGGATATCCAAGTCCTCGCCGCTCTCAAACAGGATGCGCCGCTCCCTGCCGCAAAGAAACGTGTCCTCCACGAAGGAGACGCGCGGCGTCCCGATGTGCTCCAGCCAACCGTCCGCATATAAATAGCGCTCCGGCGCTCCGGTGACGACGGCCGTGTCGACGTCGGAATATTCGTCCGCGGGGCAGTCGCTCCTTGCCTGCGAGCCGACGAGGAACGCGGCTTGAATATTGCTGTCGCTTTGAATATATCGCGTGAGTTTTTGCAGTAGGGCCATGATTTATGCCCCCTTCCGTGAGCACACCATCAGCTGCAGTTCCCTGTGCGTGGCCGGGCGGCCGTAGTAGTCGCAATACGCCGCGAAGACCTCCATGCCCCTGTGCCGCAGTATCTCCTCCAGCTCCGGCAGGTCATACAGCCGCACGGGGTCCGCGGCCTCCATAACGATGTCGGGCTTCTGCGCGGGCTCCCCGTAGGGGATGTCCCAGCCGCCGTAGGCCATGCGCCGTGTGGTCTCGTCCCACTCGAACTGCGCCAGTGCCAGGGCCTTTTCGCCGGGCTCCCAGTGCTTCTTCGGGAAATACAGCCGGGCGTGCTCCGCCCTGCACACGTCCATGAAGTGCACGCCGCCGGGCTTCAGGGCTTTGGCGATGACGTCGAAGATTTTGAGGTTCTCCTCGTCGCTCTCCAGGTAGCCGATGGCCCCGTCCGCCATGCTCAGCACGGCGTCGAATTCTTTTTCGAACGCCATGTCCCGGATGTCCGACAGAATAAACGTCGCGGGCAGGTTTTCCCTCACGGCGTTTTGCTTTGCGTCTTCGATGTAAACAGGCGTTATATCCACACCCACTAATTTAAAACCCCGGCGGGCCAGCGTCAGGGCGTGGCGGCCGTAACCGCAGGCCAGGTCGAGGATGCGCTCCCCGCCCGTCAGTTCCAGGGCCTTTATGACGAAATCCACCTGGTTTTCCGTGTCCTCGGTCCAGGAGCTGTTCTTGATGTCCAGGGACCAGCCGTATTTGTACCAATCCGGGCGCTTCATGGTGACCTCCTGCTTACATAAAATGTGGGCGGCTGTGGTCAGCCGCCCCTACAGGATTATTTTGAATTACGACGCGTAGTTGTCGAAGTACCCCTGGATCAGCACGATGGGCGTGCCCTTGTCCCCGGAGCCGCTCACCAGGTCGCACAGGCTGCCCAGCAGGTCTGTGTAGCGCCGCGGGGTGGTGCCCAGGGCCTTGTCCTCCAGGTTTTCCGCCTTGGAGCGGATGGCCAGGTCCATGGCCGCGCGGACCTCCTCCACGCTCTTGCCGGCCAGCTCGTTGTCCAGCATGAACTTGAGCTTCAACTCGTTGGGCGTGCCGCGCAGCCCGGGCGTGAACGCGGGCGACACCACCGGGTCGGCCAGCTCCCAGATCTGCCCCACCGGGTCCTTGAACGCGCCGTCGCCGTAGACCATGACCTCCACCCGGCTGCCGGTGGCCGTCCGCAGGCGCCGCGCGATCTCGCCCACGAGGGCCTCGCAGCCGCGGGGGAAGAGCTTCACGCTGTCCTCGGTGGACTTGTTCGAGCCCAGCAGGCCGTATTGCTCGTTGTACCCGCTGCCATTCACCGGCGCGCTGAGCACCTCGTCCAGGCCATAGACGATCTCCGCCCCCGCCTCCTTCAGCAGCCGCTTGGAGCGGAAGCGCGAGTGGATGTCGCAGCACAGCACGTTCTTTGTAAAACAGAGCGCGCCGCGCACGTCGTTGGCAAAGACGATCTCCACGTGCTCGCCGAAGGATTTGTAGTATTCCACATAGTCGATGTTGGTGAACACGTGCCGCGCCTCATAGCCGAATTTTGCGCGGTACTCCTCCTCCGTCAGGATATCGGTGTAGGGGTTGATCCCGGCCTCGTCGATCCTGTCCCAGGTCAGCAGGGCGTTGCCCACCTCGTCGGCGGGGTAGCTGAGCATGATATACAGCTTGTCGCAACCCAGCGCGATGCCCTTGAGGATGTTCGAGAACCGGTTGCGGGAGAGGATGGGGAAGGTGGCGGCCAGGGTGCCGTCCGGGAATTTCGCCCGGATGTCCGCGGCGATCTGCGCGCAGGTGGCATAATTGCCCTGGGCGCGGGCCACCACCGCCTCGGTGACGGCGACCACGTCCCTGTCGCGCAGGGCGAAGCCCTCCTCCTTCGAGGCCGCCAGGACGCTCTCCACGACGATGCCTGCGATGTCGTCGCCCGTCTGAATCAGCGGTGCGCGGATGCCGCGCGCGATGGTCCCTGTCGTTCGCATGGTGATACCTTGCCTTTCTTTTGGGTGGGAAAAATCTTTCTGTTGCTTTTCTTCCCGCAATGTAGTATACTACAAATACAGCCATAAGTAAAATTAATCTTTTTAATGGAGCGGATAAGAGGTTCTAATGGATATAAACCTTGAGCTGTACAAAATTTTCCGCGAAGTGGCCAGATGCGGCAGCATCTCCGGGGCGGCGGAGAAGCTCTTCGTCTCCCAGTCGGCGGTCTCGCAGGCGATCATGCAGCTGGAAAATAAGATCGGCGGCAAGCTGTTCGACCGTGGCGTGCGCGGGGTAAAGCTGACGGCGGAGGGCAGCGTCCTGTTTTCGCACATAGACGGCGCTATCATACATATTGAAAACGCGCAGGCAAAATTCGCGGAGATGCGGGCATTGCACTCCGGCGTGATCAAAATCGGCGCGTCCGATACGATCTGCAGCCTCTTCCTGCTCCCCATCCTGAAAAGCTTCAACGACGGGTATCCGGAGATCAAAATTTCGGTGGCCAACCGCACGACGCGGGAATCCATCGAGTTGTTGAAGCACGCGGCGGTGGACATCGCCTTTGTGAACCTGCCCTGGGAGAACGACGCCTCCCTTGAGATCGCGCCGGTCAAGGTCATCCACGACTGCTTCGTCGCCGGGGAGAAATACGCGCACCTGGCGGACGGGACGATGCACCTGCGCGATTTGAATCATTACCCGGTCCTGATGCTCGAAAAAGCGAGCAATTCACGCAAACAGCTGGACGCGTTTCTGGCGGGCAAGGGGATCGAGCTCCAGCCCGCCATCGAGCTCGGCAGCCTCGCCCTGCTGTCCGAATTCGCGAGGATCGGGCTCGGCGTCGCCGCGACCATCAAGGAGGAGGCGCAGGGCATGCTGGACAAGCGCGAGCTGCGCGAGCTGACATTTTATGAGGAGCTGCCCCAACGGCACATCGGGCTGGTGCGGATGAAAAACGTGAACCTGTCCTTCGCGGTGAAGGCGTTCATCGACATGATGGCATGATAAACAAACCGCCGGAGCGGGTTCGCTCCGGCGGTTTGCAATGTAATGGTTGACTGAAAAAGATGCCGATGCGTTGAACCTATTCTATCACATGGTCTGGAAAAATCAACCCTTTTTTCGAACGGCTTCAGCAGCAATCCTTGCCACAACAGCAACCCGGTTTCACCGCCTCCATGATATAGGAAGCGATGTAGCTGTCAAGCCCGCCCTCGGGCAACCAGGAGTTTACTATCTCCGTGCTGTTGTCTTTTGGCCTCAGCTGGATGTTGGTGAAACCAGCCCCGAGCAGCATCGCCTTGATGACATCAACATGTTCCGCGCCGCCAATGCAGCTTGCGATCATCCCGAAATCATCCCGTAGACTCTGGGGGATTTCGCCCGCTTTCAGGGCGGCGATGGCGATGGGGTTTCCGCAGCCCAGGCCCATGTTGGACGCGGAGGGTGCGTCGGAAAGATCACCCTCATTATAGCCCAGCAGGCCGCCAGCATTGTTTGCCTCATTTCCCGCACAGCCTGGCGAACGCCCCGCTATGCGCGATCAGCTCCTCGTAGCTACCCTGTTCGATGATCGCGCCTTTGTCAAGCACCAGGATCTGATCGGCGCTGCGGATGGTGGACAGCCGGTGCGCGATCACGATCACCGTGCGGCTGCCCGCCAGGTTTTCGATGGCCCGCTGGATCTGCTGCTCCGTCTCCATATCGACGGAGGACGTGGCCTCGTCAAGGATGAGGATGGGGGTGTCCCGCAGCACCGCCCGGGCGATGGCCAGCCGCTGCTTCTGCCCGCCGGAAAGCCGCAGGCCCCGCTCGCCGATGACCGTGTCGTAGCCGTCCGGCGCCTGCCGGATGAAGTCGTCGGCGCAGGCGGTCTTCGCGGCCCGCTCCACCAGCTCCCGTGTGGCGTCCTTTACGCCGTAAGCGATGTTTTGCTCGATCGTCCCGTTGAACAGGAACACATCCTGCAATACCATGGATATGTTGGCGCGCAGGGATTCGATGGTCAAATCCCGGATGTCCATGTCCTCGATCCGGATGCTGCCGCCCTGTGGATCGTAAAAGCGTTCGATGAGCGAGACGATGGTGGTCTTGCCGACGCCCGTGGGTCCCACAATCGCGACCATCTCGCCGGGGTGCGCCGTGAAGGAGATATCGGACAGCACCGGCTCCTCTTTTTCGTAGTAAAACGAGACATGCGCAAACTCGATTTTCCCGCCGCAGTCCGTCAAGGCGATTGCGTCCGGCTTTTCCTGCACATCGCTTTCGGCGTCCAGGACCTCGAAGATGCGCACGGCCCCCGCGTAGGCGACCTGCACGTCCTCGAACAGCCGCGACAGCGCCGCCAGGGGCTGATAGAAGATCCCGAGATACATCACGAAGCCGACCACGTCGGCTACGGACAGGCTCCCCTTCATCGCCATATATCCGCCGATCCCGACGAGGACCACCGTCCCCAGGGAGACCAGGAACTCGACACCGGGCTGAAACACCGCGTTGGCGTAGTTCGCGCGGATATTCACATAGGAGTAGTGCCTGCACAGCGCCAGCATTTTATCAAGCTCCCGCCGCTCCTGGCTGAAGGCCTGTATCTCCTTCATGCCGGACAGGTTATCCTGGGTGACGGCGTTCAAATCGCCCAGCACCTCCTGGTTGATCCGGAACAGCGGCGCGACTTTTTTGGAGAAGAAGGTTCCCGCCCAAAAGACGAGCGGCACGGGGATCAGCATGATTGCCGCGAGCATGGGGTTGATCGTGAAAAGCACCGCCGCCACGCCGAGGATGACGATCACATTGCCGATGAGATCGGGCAGGGCGTGGGCAATCAGCATGTGCACCTGCTGGGTATCGTTGATCATGCGGCTCATCAGCTGGCCGGTCTGCTTGTCCTGGTAGTACCGCATGGACAGCCTTTGCAGCTTGTCATAGACCTTCGCCGTCAATTCGCCGACAAAGCTCCAAGCCGCTACATGGCTGATGGCCAGCGCCAGCCAGCGGCAGCCCGCTCTCAATAGATAGGCCCCGGTCAGCACGGCGGCAAAAATGAGCAGAGCGCGCTCATCGATGCTCCCCTCTGTGAGCGCCCCGGTCAGCGCGCGGACAATGGCCGGCGTGATCAGGTTCAGCAGGGCCGCGCCTACAATCCCAACCGAGGCGATACCGATCGTGCGCCAGTATTTTTTTGCCATGAGGATGAGCTTTTTTGTCAATTCCATCCGTGGGGTCCTCCGTGGGGTTATCAGTCATTTATACATCGCCATATACGGGCCGTGCGCCTCGATCAGCTCGTCGCACATGGCCACGATGTCGTCGATGCTTAAGGTCGCGCCGGTGAGGGGGTCGAGCATGGCTGCCATGTAGATGTCGGACTTTTTGCGGGTGCGGGCGGCCTCGATGGTCATCAGCTGGGCGTTGATGTTGGTCATGTTCAGCGCGGCCAGCTGCACCGGCAGGCGCCCCACATGGGTGGGGTGGATGCCCTTGCCGTTGGCCACGCACAGCACCTCCACGCAGGCGTCGCTTGGGAGGTTGTCGATCAGCCCGGCGTTGAGCACGTTGCCGCCGAAGGTGAAGGGCTCACCGGTGACGATGGCCTCCATGATCCTGCTGGCGTATTCCCCGCTGCGCTCATGGGTGATCTTGCCGTCGGCCAGAATCTTCGCCTTCTCCCTCTCCCAGCTCATGATCTGGTATTCGCAGCGGCGGGGGTACTCGTCCAGGGGGATGTTCAGGCGATCGATCAGCTCGGGATAGCGGGATTTGATGAACCAGGGGTTGTACTCCGCGTTGTGCTCGCTGCTCTCCGTGCAGTAGTACCCCAGGCGGCGGATGTACTCGAAGCGTACCATATCCCAATGGTCCCCCTCGTCGTTCATCTCGGCGGCGCGCCGCCTGATCTCGGGGTAGAGGTCGTTGCCGTCCTTGTCGCAGATCTCCAGCAGCCAGCCCATGTGGTTGATGCCCGCGATGAGTTCGCGGCGGCCCGGCAGCCTGTCCTGCATCTCCAGCCTGTAAAATAGGTCGTGGGAGCAGCTCTGCACGCTGTGGCACAGGCCCACCATGTTCACCCCGCAGTAGCGCAGCATATAGCCGCTGAGCATCGCCATGGGGTTGGTGTAGTTCAAAAACCACGCGTTGGGGCAGACTTCGCGCATGTCCCGCGCAAAATCCTCCAGCACGGGGATGGTGCGCAGCGCGCGCATGATCCCGCCGATGCCCATGGTGTCCGCGATGGTCTGCCGCAGGCCGTATTTTTTGGGCACCTCGAAGTCGATGACCGTGCAGGGCTCGTAGAAGCCCACCTGTATGGCGTTGATGACGAAGTCCGCGCCGCGCAGGGCCTCCTTGCAGTTTTCCGGGCCGAGGTATGTACTGATCTTCGCCCGGCCCCCGTTGATGTTGCGGTTGAGCGCCCCCAGGATGATTTCGCTGTCCTCCAGGCGCTTGGCGTCGATGTCGTACAGGGCCATTTCGGCGTCCTGCAGGCAGGGGGTGCACATGGCGTCCCCCAGCACGTTGCGGACAAACACGGTGCTGCCCGCGCCCATAAAGGTGATCTTGGCCATAGGAAGGTTCCTTTCTGTTGTTCGGGTTGGGTTATGTGTATTGTACACTATTTTTTCACATGGCGCAAGGGGAAACTCTTGCAATTTTTCATTTCCATGCTATAATGGGTATGAAAACAATGCGGGGAGGCTTTCGCGATGAAACGGTTATGTTCGATATTGCTGGCGGGGTGTATGATGGCGGGGTTGGGTTTTGCAGGAGTTTTCGCGGCTGGAGATTCCTATGAGGAGGCTATGGCCGCGATTATTGCCGCTGTTGCGCAGTACAACAAAACCAACGGCGGCACTGGGTCGTTGGTTGCAACAGTTGGCGAAATGCGAGATGGAGGCCCAGGCGTTGTCATTACTGGCGAAGTAACAGGAGCCAAAAAGGGAATAGAGCTGTTAAATGCCGGTGTGGTATGGAAGGCAAAGCTTAGTGGCAACACAGCAGGTGAAGCACTGATTAGCATTGATCGTGTTGAATTTATGTCCGGCACTGAAATCCAAACAAATGGACGCGCTATAGAAGGATTCGATATTATAGTGCTCGGCGGTATTATAGCAGCACCAGAGGCAATTCATGCTGAATGGTTGCGGATTGATGGTGGTACTATAACGGGTGATCTATTTTCAATTACAGGCTTTACCCTTTTGGGCGGAACTATCAAAGGATCGCTGACGGGTGGGCAGGGTACGGGAGTAGTTGAAATCAGAAACTGCGTTATCGACGCCCCAAAAATTACTCTCGGTCCGTCTGGTGATTTTATTCGTTTGTTTGTGATGGAAAATGCGGTAGTTAATGTTGGCAGCATTTCGATTGAAAATGGATATGTTGATATTGAACCAACCGCGACAACGAACCTTGAAAGCAAGCTGAATAATTGCATATTATCAATTTATCCAAACCTTACCATCCTTGGCAATGTTACTATTGACGGGTTCACTGTGTACCGCGGGCAAACGCTGAACATCCCGGAAGGCGCGAAGCTGACCATAACAACAAACAATTTCAAGCTGGAAAAAGGCGGGAAGCTTGTGATTGATGGAAAGCTGGTTTTGCCCAAGGGATATAACCTTGCCCAATTGAAAGGCACCATCACCGGCAAAAACGCCAAAGAATTTATGCCGAAATGGTGGCAGAAGCTGCCCGGCTGGTTACAATGGATTTTCCGCTACATCCTCTTCGGATGGATTTGGATGAAATAAGTCCTACCGCATCCCGCCCGTCGCCGGGCCATCCAGCAGCGCCCCGCCCTCCCCGAATCGCGAGCCGTGGCACGGGCAGTCCCAGCTGCGCTCGAGGGAATTCCATTTCAGGGCGCAGCCCATGTGCGGGCAGCGCGGCGTGGTGGGCGTAAACAGGTTTCCCACAGCCGAAAGCCCATTGGCCAGCAGCTGTGGTTTCAGCATACTACGCTGGGGCGAGAACACCCCGGCGTATTCGTTTTTCTGGCCCAAGATCAGGTCTGTCAGCAGCATGGCGGACACCATGGACGAGGTCATGCCCCATTTGTTGAATCCGGTGGCCACCCACAGCCCCTGCGCCGACCTGCCGTAGCGGCCGATGTAGGGCACGCCGTCCAGGGTCATGCAATCCTGGGTTGCCCAGGTGTATTTGATATGCGCCCCCGGGTAAGCGCCGCGCGTAAAATCCCGCAGCACTTGCCAGTTGCCGCCTTTTTTGCCGGTCCTGTGGTCCCCGCCGCCGGCGATCAGCATGCCGCCGGCGTTGCGGAAGGACAGGCCGTCCTCCAGCTCCTCCAGGTACATGCCGCCCACGTCCGGCGCGTTTTCGAGAGCCAGGGCGTAGGAGCGGTGCTGGTACATCTTCAGCCAATAGCCGCCATGCTTGTTGAGAATGGGAAAATGCGTGGCCACGACGATGTGCTCCGCCGTGATTTTGCCGTATTGGGTTACAGCGGCATGGGGCGCAAGCTCGCGCACAAAGGTTTGCTCGCGGATGCTGAGCCCCCTGGCGATGCCCGCCATGAATTTCACCGGGTGGAACTGCGCTTGCCTCGGGAATTTTACCGCGCCCGCGATATCGAAGGGCAGGGGGGCGCTCTCCTCGAACGTGGCGTGATAGTCGATGGCGTGCAGGGCGGCTGCCTCCCGTTCGATGGCCTGCCGGTCCTCCAAGGAATAGACGAAGGCGTCCTTCTCCTCGAAATCGCAGTCAATGTCCCCGCTTAAAGCTTTGAATTCCCGGATGGCCCGCTGGTTGGCGTCCAGGTAAAGCCTCGCTTTTTCCGCGCCCGCGCCCTTGAGCAATTTCTGGTAGAGCAGCCCGTGCTGGGAGGTGATCTTCGCTGTGGTATTTTTCGTCACGCCGCCGCCGACGCGGCCGCCCTCCACGAGGATGCAGTCCGCCCCGGCCTCCCGCAGAAAATGGGCGCACAGAAGCCCGGCCATGCCGCCGCCGATGACCAGCGCATCCGTTTTGGCGTCGCCCTCCAGCGGCGGGAAGGCAGGCAGGCCTGCGGTTTCTGTCCAGATGGAATTCATAATAAACGGCCCCCTTTACGCAGATTAGTGTGCGGAAAGGGGGCGGATTTATGTGTTATGATAATTTCCCGAAAAACGCGTCCGCGTCGCCCTTGAATTTCTCAACCGCCGCGGCGTAGGCCTCGATGAATTCCTCCAGGCCCATGCCCGCCGCGTTGCGCGACAGCGACAGCAGGTTGCCGCACTCGTTTGCGTCCATGAAGCGCACGGCCTCCAGCAGGCGCGGGCAGTCCTCCTCGTCGATGGCCAGAAAGCCGTGCTTGTCGGCGTGGATCAGGTCGCCCGGGCGCACCGTGGTGCCGAAGACCTCCACCTGGCAGCCCCAGCGCACCGGCGTGGAGTACGCGTGGCCCACGCAGGCGTGCTTGGCCATAGCGTGCAGGCCGGCGTTGGCCATCTCGTCCAGGTCCCGCACGCAGCCGTCGGTGATGGTGCCCACGCAGCCCATCACCCGGTGCATGTTGGCGTTGATCTCCCCCCAGAAGGAGCCGATGTGCGGGCTGTCCAGATCCTGCACCACCACGATTTTCGGCCCCGGCACCGAGGCCAGGTACTGCATGTACTGCTTTTGCGCGTCCGGGTTGGCGCGCTGGTGCGCCGGGTTGCCCGGCTCGGCGACCACGGTCACGGCTGTGCCGGCCATGATCCCCATCTGGGGCATGAAGTCCCGCAGGGGCTCCCGGTTGAAGCGCCCCTGCGTGCGCTCCAGCCGCGTGACCCGCTCCCAGCCGTTGTAGACCGTGGGCGTATTCCACCTCTTAAGGTTGAGTATTTCCGCGTATGTCAGCATTTTGTCACCCCCGGATGCATTATAGCAGGGAAAAACGGAAAGTCAAGAAAAAATTATGAAGAAAAGGTAAAGATTATTTAAAAAAACACTTGCGGTCAGGGGCTTTCCATGATAGAATCATATGGGTAGAAATACGAAAAAAAAGAAAAGAGGTTTGTCTTATGCAGCGAACAAAAAGACGGCGGTTCGTACTGGTGGGCCTATTCATCGGTATCGCCCTGCTTGTGGTGATGTCGGCGGGCATGATGGCACATGCGGTTCCCGCCAGCCCGTTCCCGTTGGAGGCCCGGCAGGCCGACGGCGCCGTTGTCACCATTTTTAAGCGCGGTGACGAATTTTTTAACTGGAATGAGGACGAGCGGGGTTACGTAATCGCCTTTGACCAGGCCAGCGGCAACTGGACCTACGCGTTCGTCAATGCTGACAGTGAAATCGCCCCCGGCCGGGAGATCGTCGGCAAAGGGGTTGGCGCTGGGATGTTCGGGCCCGGGTTCAGGATGACAAGGAATAACCTGGCCCCGTTATTCGAGAACGTGGACCGCGGCGAACCCGAACCTGTGATCAGCAAGGGGACGCCCTATAACCATACACAAAACAGTCAGGCTATCCTGTTGCTGCTGATTGAGTACAACGACCAGCAATTCGCCACAACCTACGGGGGCGGGGACGTGGCCGCCCATTGGTCGAATCAATACTTCGGAGCGACGGGTAATACGGTAAATACTTATTATAAAGAGGTCTCCGGCGGCTTCAATCTGCAATATGTCAAGCCGGCTTTCAAAACGGGCGTGACCGCGGAGGCCGGGTATACGGTTCCCGGCCCGCTTCCCGCGGGGGTGACCTCCGCCGTATTGAAAAACGGCGTGGCCAGGGTGAAGCTCAACAGCAATCACCTTTACTACACTGGCAGAACCGAGGAACAGGATATCAGCCTGGCCTTCAACGCTGTTAAAGACTGCATCGATTTTTCCGTCTATGCGAATACCGGCGGTTATATTTTGTGCGACGAATTCACCATTGCCTCTGTGATAGCGGGCTATGAGGAATCAGGCGCCGATACGGAGCCGCTTGTATGGGCCCACGCATTGATGCGCAAGGCCACGCACGGCGGAAAGCTGAGAAGCCGGTCGGTAACATACCCCGGCCTGGTGTTGCAGACCTACGCGACGCAGGGGGAATTGGACGACGACGGTTTGCCCATGGCGATCGGGGTTACCGCGCATGAGCTGGGGCACGTGCTGGGGCTGCCCGACTTATACAGCTATTTCGACGGAAAAAACCGCGTGGGAGAATATAGCCTAATGGATGGCGGCAGCTGGGGTATAAAAAATGGGAGCGAGCCGGGCGGCACTACCCCAACGCACCTGGACGCATGGTCGAAGATCCAGTTGGGCTTTGCGGCGCCGACAACGATAAGCGCTACCGATTACTGGAAAAACAACGTGCGCAGCTTTAACGACGTGGGCGGGTACAACGTACTGAAAATTACGTCCGCTGCCGACCCGAAACAATATTTCCTGGTGGAAAACCGCCAGCTTACCGGGTATGACGCGGGGCTGTGGTGGGCCAGTTTTGATTCGGCTGACGGCGGTATTCTAGTTTGGCACATCGACGAGGCGGCTATCGACGCCTCTGAAGCTGTCAACGGTGGAAATGACAACGACTACCACTTGGGCGTCGAGCTGGAAAAATACAACGGGGGTTACCCCTTGACTCCGTATCCATATTATGTGTCAGGCGGCGCGTTTAACAACACGACCTCGCCGAACTCCAAATTCCATACAACGGGCCACAGCACACATCCGGCTACGTTTACAGACTGCCATCCCCAGACATTGGCCAGCAGCGTGGAACTGAAGGTCAACAGCCCGAAGGGCAGCGCGATGCAGGTGGAAGCGGGCGTGGAACCCGCGCCGACCTACGGCGTGACGCTTGATAAATCCGGGACCGTGACCTTCCCCGCCGCCATCGTCGGCTATGGGGCGCAGGCGGCGCAGACCGTCACCGTGACCAATACGGGCAACCAGGCCACGGGGGCGCTGACCATCGCGCTTTCCGGCACGAACCAGGGCGATTTCACGCTGTCGAAGGTAGGTATCACCGACATCGCGGTGGGCGGCGACGACACCTTCACCGTTGTGCCGAAGACAAGCCTCGCTATCGGTCCCTACACCGCCACAGTCACCGTGAGCGGCGGCAACGGCATCACGGCCAGCTTCAACGTGAGCTTCACAGTGAATCCGGTGCCGGTCTACAGCATTGCGC
>Ga0123353_10001367_pt1 | contig 29965 bp, 23 predicted proteins | sample TergutLab28metaG_3_FD_92763 | JGI IMG/M metagenome (GOLD analysis project Ga0123353, IMG submission 92763) | Labiotermes labralis P3 segment gut microbial communities from Petit-Saut dam, French Guiana - Lab288 P3 | ecosystem: Host-associated > Arthropoda: Insects > Digestive system > Gut ...
ATCATGGGACTGTTCTCCCAGTGTTTGTTGGTCATGGACGTTGCGGGTTATCTACGTTCGACGTGTTACATTAGGGCACCCCTAATAACCGGATTCTATCAGGTTGCTAGTCGTTGGTCAAGCACTTTCTGTCGGATCTGTCAAACATTGCCTAAATTCGGCACTTTTCGACATTTCCAGCCGGCATGCCGTAACAGTCCCTCACAGGCGGTCTGGTAGAAGTTCCCTTATGCGTGTTTTCCCCCTATACTTTTTTTTCTCTTTTTTTCTGGTAGAATTGGGATCATGTGAGTCACCCATACGCCGCACAGGGTGCGGCGGCTAAAAACACTATGAAATTCAACGCCGACGAAATTGCTTCCGTCATTCAGAAAGAGATCGAACAATACGAAAAGAAAATTGATGTCCGGGAAATCGGACGCGTCCTCGAAGTCGGCGACGGAATCGCCAGAATCTACGGACTCTCCGGCGTAATGGCAGGAGAAATGATCGAGTTCCCCAACGGCGTAATGGGACTCGCCTTCAACCTCGAAGAAAATTCCGTCGGTGCGATCATTCTCGGCGATTACCTCAAACTTCAAGAAGGCGACGAGGCAAAAACGACCGGAAAACTGCTTTCCGTCCCCGTCGGCGAAGCCGTCCTCGGTCGAGTCCTCGACCCGCTGGGCAATCCACTGGACGGCAAAGGTCCCATTGTAACGAACGACTTCCGCGAAGTCGAAAGTCCCGCCCCAGGTATTGCCGACAGACAGCCGGTTCGGGAATCACTGGCGACCGGTATCAAAGCGATTGACGCAATGACTCCTATCGGACGCGGACAGAGGGAACTCATCATCGGAGACCGAAAAACCGGGAAGACAGCAATCTGCATCGACACGATTATCAACCAAAAGGGAACCGGCGTAAAATGCTTTTACGTTGCCGTCGGGCAAAAAGATTCGACCGTTGCCGGTATTATCGAAACGCTTCGGCACTACGGTGCGATGGACTACACCACCGTGATCGTTGCCGGTGCCAGTGCGCCCGCCCCCTTGCAGTACATTGCTCCGTATGCCGGGGCGGCAATGGCGGAATACTTCATGTACAACGGTCAGCACACATTGGCGGTGTATGATGACCTTTCTAAACAGGCGAACGCTTATCGGCAGATTTCGCTTTTGATGCGTCGTCCTCCCGGTCGAGAAGCGTTTCCCGGCGATATTTTCTATTGCCATAGCCGTCTTTTGGAGCGGTCGGCAAAGTTATCCGACGAACTCGGCGGCGGTTCGTTGACGGCACTGCCGATTGTCGAAACGCAAGAAGGGGAAGTGTCGGCGTACATTCCGACGAACGTGATTTCGATTACGGACGGGCAGATTTATTTACAGCCGGACTTGTTCTTCCGGGGGCAGCGACCGGCGATGAACGTCGGTATTTCGGTCAGCCGCGTCGGCGGTTCGGCACAGATTCCTGCGATGAAGCAGGTCGCAGGTGGTATGCGGCTTGACATGGCGGCGTTTAGGGAATTGGAAGCGTTTGCCCAACTCGGCACCGACTTGGATGCGGCAACGCAGGCTCGACTGGACAGAGGCTATCGGATCAACGAATTGGTCAAACAGGGACTCTGCAAGCCGATGCATGTCATTGACCAAGTCGTCGTAATTTATGCCGGTACGCACGGTTACATTGACAAGGTGAAAACTTCTGACGTATTGCGCTGGGAGAGCGATTTCTTGTCATATCTACATGGTTCGCACAAAGACCTCTGGACGAAGTTGGACGAAAAGAAGAAACTTGATGAAGAGTTGACTGGCGAGTTGGAAAAAGTTCTCGACACGTTTAATCAGACGTTCGTGTAACAGAGCCCGCATCAGCAAGGGACGGTGCCGATTCATTCAGGAGAAAAATATCCAAAAACCATGCCGCAAGCCATTGAAGATACAATGATGAGTCCTACGAAGATTGCCGTCTTTTTGGGACCAAGCACACTGTTAATGATCAACATACTCGGCAGACTTATCGACGGTCCCGCCAGAAGAAGTGCCAGTGCAGGACCTTTTCCCATACCGGCACTGATTAACGCTTGAACGACCGGTACTTCGATGCACGTCGAAAAGTACATAAACGCACCAGCAAAGGAGGCGAAAAAATTTGCCCGAAGCGAATTGCCGCCGACTGCCCAAGCGACCCACTCCGATGGAATCAGTCCTTCTTCGCCCGGTCTGCCCAAAAGCAACCCTGCGATGAGGATTCCGAACAATAACAGCGGCAACATCTGTTTGGCAAAAGACCACGATGCGGCAAACCAATCGCCACATTCTCCTTTGTCTGTGCTGGTGATGAGTGACAATCCCAAGACAGCGGCAACGAAAGGCATCAGTACATTACCGGGAAACAAATAGACCAACACAGCAACCGGAATGGCGACCGAGACGACTTTCCACCATTTCATGCCGAACCAAAGTACGAGCATGACACCGAGGGCAATACCGCAGAGTGCAGTGAGAATCCTGTAATTCATTGTCCAGATGCTGGTACAAGTTCCAGAACAACCGCTGTTCGCAAAAACGAGGATGCCAATCATGGCGGCGAAGAATAACATTTTCTGCCACAGAGATTGCTTTGGCACTTCTACCGGTGGTACCATCTGAGTCGCAATCTTTTGTTGTTCTTCCTTGCGAAAGATAAATGCCATAAACAAGCCGATGACAATACTGAGACAGATTGCTCCGACCGCTCTGGCAATTCCAAATTCCGGTCCGATAATTCCTGCCGTGATGATGATTGCCGACACGCTAATTGCTGGTCCACTGTAAAGGAACGTGCAAGCCGGTCCGAGTCCTGCCCCCATCCGATGGATTCCCGCAAAAATCGGTAGGATCGTACAGGAGCAAACAGTGAGCATGCCGCCACTCACGGAAGCGACGGCGTAAGCCAGAACCTTATTTGCATCGGCACCGAGATATTTCATCACGGCACCCTTGGAGACGAAAACTCCGACGGCTCCTGCAATGAAAAATGCCGGTATCATCACAACCAGAAGGGGACCATGGGCGTACCATTGCACGAGGTGAAACGCTTCGAGAACAGCATTGTCGAATCTTGCGTTTCCCACCGGCAAATAAAAGCAGGCGAGAACCCCGGCAACGATCCAGAGCAGATATTTCCATTCCGATTTCCAAAGCATTGTTCTGTTATTGGTTGCCGACGGTTGTTTTACATTTTTTTCACGATGCCATTGACTTTGATTTTGAATGTCTCGATGCTTTCGAGCCCATCGTTATCCACGGCTTTCACTGCGACGACATGTTCGCCCGCACTGAATTGATACGTTTGCTTGCCTTCACAGTCCACCATCACCGACGCTTTGAAGCCTCTTATTTCGTCGTAGTCGAAGTCCCAACTGTAAAACTTGATTTCCGACTCGCTCTTGGTTTTTGCGATAAAGTCAATTTTGGCACTCCCTTTCATGTCTCTCGACACTTCGTGCATTTCGACCGTTATTTCTGCCGGTCCATCTGCCATCGGAACGATTTGACTGACTTCAACGAGTTCAATGATGACGTTTTCTTTCAGTCTCAATCGGGCGGCTTCTTCCTTAGCACCCTTGCCAAACGAAAAGGCGATGATGTAACCGACGGTTTTTTTCTCCCTGATGTTTTTGGCGTATAATTTTTTATCCTCTCGTTTTATTGCTGACAGAAAATTATCAATAGCGTTTCGTCCGATACTGTCGCTGCGTTTGACTTGTATCGGTACGTTATCCTTTTTCCCATCGATTCCGCTGTCGCCGCGTTTTTTGATGTTCGGTTCGCCGCCGAATTGCTGCACAATCCAATCCTGAAACTTGAAAGCGTCTTCGTAGCGCAATTTGTTGTAGTTGTACTTATGAAACACCACCGAACATGATGTACTGAACATGTCCATCTGTTTTTGCAATCGTACTTCTGCCACCCTGACCGCCGTTGTCGATTGGTCGATGCCGATGAATCGTCGTCCCAAACGTTCCGCTACCGCAAGGGTTGTGCCGCCACCCATGAAGGGGTCGAGAACGAGATCGCCTTCGTTGCTTGCACACTTGATGATGCGTTCCAGTAATGCTTCGGGTTTTTGGGTGGGATAGCCGATACGTTCGCTACCCTGTGCGATGGTAATGTCGTCCCAAATGTTGGTAAGTTCCTTGCCTTCGTATTCGTCCAAGAAGTATTTGCGATAGGGCTTGCCCGTTTCCGACCAGTAGATTCGATTGTCGTTGTCGAACACTTCCAATTTGTCTATGGTCATCATCCAACCATACTTGGGAGTATAACCTTTGTATTCGTAAATAAGATTTTTCCGCGCCATGGCTTCAATCAATTCGATGTGATCAACACGAAAACGCCGACCATCTATATCGATTTTGTTATAACGCTTTATCAGTGCGTTTTCTGCTTCGGCATGTCTGGTTTTCTCCAACTTGAAATGGTACTTGCCTGATTTCGAGTAGAAAAAAATCTTGTCGGCGTAATTTCCAAAACTTCTCCTTGCAAATTGCGAACCTTTCTTTGCGGTTTGACGTTTCCAGATAATTTCACTCCGAAAATTTCGTTCGCCAAAAAGTTTATCTAAAATTTCTGTGCGGATATAGGCATCTGCATGCCAATCGCAGTGTAGAAATAAACACCCCGATTTCTTGAGGACTCGGTGCATCAGCGTGACTCGCTCTTTCAACCACTCAAGATAATGGCTTATTCCGCCCGCCCAGCGGTCTGTGAAACTGCGCATCTCTCCCTCATCGTCCCAGATGACTTCGTAATTTTTGTTACTGAAAAACGGCGGATCGAGATAAATCAAATCGACAGATTCGGCTTCAAGTGTTTGGAGAATTTCCAAGTTATCGCCCAAAATGAGCCGATTGACTGGCAATTGTGTTTCACTTTCCATAGGACTTTTTGCCGCTGGTTCATAGTGTTCTTAGTTGACCAGACAATGACAGTGTAGCAGATTGTCCAGATTTTGATAGTGGCGCAGTTTTATGCTCTTCTGTTCTGAAGTCCCCATTGCACACGAAGAGTAACAGTGTAAAATATATGAACACGTCCACTATTGGACAAAATCTGACAAAAAGGCATACCCATGCTCGAAAAACTCATTCACGTCGGCGGATTTTTAGGCAGCGGTAAAACAACACTGCTTGCGGAAGCCGCCAAACGGCTTACAGCACAAGGTAAAGTGGTCGGTCTCGTTACCAACGACCAAGCCCCCGAATTGGTTGATACCCGGCTACTCACCGGAGTCGGAAAAAGTGTCGCCGAAGTTGCCGGAAGTTGCTTCTGCTGTAACTTCAACGGATTCGTCAATGCCATCAAGACTCTCGAAGAACGAGGAACGACCATCGTCATTGCCGAACCCGTCGGAAGTTGCACCGACCTCTCTGCAACGATTATGAATCCCCTTAAAAAATTTCAGCCGCAGTGGATGCTTGCGCCGCTCTCCGTTCTCGTTGATCCGAAGCGGCTCTTGGAAGTTCTTGGAACGGCGGAAAGCAACGTCGATGCCGACGCACTGTACATCATGGAACTCCAACTGGCGGAAGCCGACCGAATCCTTGTCAGTAAGTCCGATCTTCTGTCCGATGCGGAAAAACAAAACGCCAAAACATTGCTGGAACAAAAGTACCAGGGAAAGAAGGTCGGTTTCATTTCCTCGAAGACCGGCGAGGGTTTTGACACTTGGCTTTCGGAAATCATGAGTGCTACCGATGCAGGTACGACCATCGTGCCGGTGGATTATGACCGATACGCACACGGTGAGGCGGTACTCGGTTGGCTCAATGCAACGACGAGCGTTGCAGCTGGCATCGACGGCAAGCAACTGCTCACCGATGTGCTGTCGGCGTTTCATTCCGAAATAAAAAAAGCGAATTGGGAAGTCGGACACGTCAAGATGTCGCTCAACGTGGGGGGCAAAGAATGGGTCGGCAACCTGACGGCTCTAAATGGTAGCGTTGACGTTCGGGAGACCGAGGCAAAGTCGGGCGGTGCCATGATGGCAATCAATGCAAGGGTGCAAACGTCGCCGGAAGAGTTGGAAGCACTTGTCCGTGATTTGTGCGCAAAGTTCAATATCACTATCGATTCGTTGCGTTGCCTAATGCCGGGCTACCCGACACCGACACATCGATTTTCGTAAGATAAACGGAGGCGCAATCTTACGATTGCGCCTCTGTGCTGTTGGAGTGCTAAAACGTCACTACCCCAGAAAATCCATAAAGGAATTGACCGTCTTTCACACCACCCTTGAACGGTTCTACTCCATTAAACTTGTCATACCGGACTTCTGGAATGAGCGTGAATTGCGAAGTCGGCTTCCAATTCACCCCTACTCGGAACGAGTATACGTCGTAATTGTCTGCGGTGTATCCGTAATCCCAGTTGTAATTCTTGAGCCACTCCGCTCCGAAGCCGAGTTTCCACTGGTTATTGACCGTGTAGAACAATTCCTGATTGACACCATAGCGTCCACCATGTTCGCCCACTTGATATTTTTCGTTACGTAATAACCAAGCAATCGCATAGTCCCAACGCTTGCTCAATTTAACTCTGGCAACGAATGAGTTAACGAAGTATTCACGCTTGTTCTCAACGGACACGCCGTCATCTTTGCCAATCAGCACGGAATAGTCCAGCCGCAATCGTGGGCTGACTTTCCAATTCACACCGCCGAGAAAAGCGTTGTGGTCGCCATCGGTGAAGAACCGCTCTTCGCCGTTGACCCAGCCGCCGAAAACGCTCAAATTCTTACTGGCATCCCAAGTCGCCAAGACACCGCCGAAGTCAATGTACGTCTGGTTTTCAAATGAGGTGCTGTAGAAAAAACGGTTGGGTGCACATGAGGAATCCAACCCCATAACCGTGAAAAACTTACCGGCTTTGACGCTAAAATCTCCGTATCCGACTTCGGCATACATCTGCGGTAGCGACGCATAATAATCGCCTGCTCCCCAGCGTTTGCCCGTCGCATTGTTTCGGTCAAGACCGAATGCTTGAAAGTGCCGACCGTCCACGCCATATGTGAATTCGACTCGTCCGCCGATGTCAAAACCTCGTCGATTACGCTGTTTTTCGCCGTAAAACCAAAGTTGATTCATTTGAAATGAAGAATGTTTGACATTTTTCAGATGTCCTGTATTACCGGGAATGAGTCCATCGGCATCATATGCGTCCTTTTGTCCGTACTGATTTGCCATAATACCGGCACCGATCCAACCGCCGAAGTTCCAGAGAGACAGACTGGTTCCGCAGTCGGTTGGATCGCATGGATTGACATCAACCGGCTCGCATGGATCGCACAAATAATTTGCCCAGCACGGTGCTTGGAAGGCAAAAACGAGGGCGGCACGGCAGAAGCCTTGCAAAATGGTTTGCATTTTCATGTTCAGTATTCTTGTTAAAGCATTACGCTTATATTGGACATCGTCTAGTATAGGACAGACGGTTTAATTGCGTTTATGCCGACGGTATATTTTGCCAATGGTCGGACGCAAGCCCGCCGATTCTGTGCCCCCCCTTGCCCGATAAAAAAACAGCGGTACAATACTATGATATAAGACAACGTCCACTATTAGACAAAATCGAACAAAATGCGTAAACCTCTTGCGGAATTCTGCGGAACATTCATTTTGGTCTTTTTCGGTTGCGGTGTTGTTCATACTGCAACATTGTACGGCGCACAAGTCGGACTGGGACAAATCGCTCTCGTTTGGGGACTTGCCGTGATGTTCGGTATCTATGTATGCGGAGCGATCAGCGGCGGACACTTGAATCCGGCGATGACGCTGGCATTTGCGGTACACCGTCAAATGCCGTGGAAAGATGTCGTACCGTACTGGATCGGTCAGTTTTCCGGTGCGTTTTGCGCCGCCGCCGTGTTATTCGTCCTGTTTTCGCCGAGTATCAAAACATTTGAAAAGGCGGAAGGACTTGAACCAAAGAGCATCATGACGGCACGATGTTACGGGGAATACTACTCGTCGCCGCATGCCGTTGTCGATTGGCGAACAGACCAAGAGTGGGCAAAACCGGTGCCGATGCAAGTAGCGTTTCTTGCCGAAACAATAGGAACATTTTTTCTGGCGTTCGTTGTCTTTGCGTTGATTGATCCTCGCAACGGAGCACGTCCGACGGGACCGCTCACACCGGTCTTTATCGGCTTGACAATCGCAATGTTAATTTCGGTCATTGCTCCGCTCACTCAGGCGGGTTTCAATCCGGCGAGGGATTTTTCACCACGATTGTTCGCATATCTGGCAGGTTGGGGGCAGAACGCCATACCGGGACCGAATGGGCACGGCTTCTGGATTGTCTATATCATTGCCCCGTGTGTCGGTAGCGTGCTGGGAGGACTCGTGTACAACAACACGGTTCGGCGGGGCTTGCCAGTGCCGGAAACCTGCTCGTCCCCCCATGCCTCGCTCTGTCCCGAGTGCGACAAAGCCCTTCGTGCGTTCCTTTCACCACAGTCGAAATGACGATTGCCCAGTTTGTTCCTTTTTCAGAACGAAAGCCTAAACCAAAAATGCGAAGCGTATGCGTTCGTCGCTGATGAACACGGCAACGAAAGAGTTTAAGTAGAAGAGCAAGGTAACTCTACCGGATTGCTTTCTGCGTTGTTTTGAGGAGCGAACCGATGGTCTTGTGATAGTTGCGCAACGTGTCGTTCCAATGCTTGAGACATTGCTTACCTTCGTTGGTAATCGTAAACAGGCGTTTGGGACGACCGCCTTGGGAAATATCCCAGTCCGATGTGACCATGCCGCGTGTTTCTAACGCTTTGAGCATACGATAGACTCCCGAAATGTCCGGGGCTTCGTCGAGAAAATGCGGTATCTCGCCGATTTTGCGCGTCAATTCGTAACCGTGGAGCGTTCCTTCTGCAAGGATCGCCAGCATTGCCGGTTGAACCAATTTGTCCAGCGTCGCTCCCACACAGGGACATTGACTAAATGTGCGTTTTTTATTCTTCACTGTACTATTTTATCATAATAAAACAGAACCGCCATCGTTACTGTTTTAACATCGTTACGATTTGCCCAACGCTCGGCACACTGCCAGAACATCTAACTTTACCGTCAACGACAAGAGCCGGTGTAACCATGACACCGAAAGCCACGATCTTGTCGATTGCCGTAACTTTTTCAAGCGTGTAATCAATGCCTGCCGCTTTTGCGGCTTCTTCCGCTTGTGCGGCTAACTTTGTGCATTTCGCACAACCAGTTCCGAGGATTTGAATGAGCATGTTTTTTCTCCTATTTTTTAAGGTTGATGTATTTGTTGATATGCGATGCGTCCACTCCTATCTGCATTATTGTCAGAGCAGTTGGGCTTGAAAATGTACCCTTTTTATGGTGAAATGAACATAGGGAGAATGACAGCCCCCGGTTCTTCCGAAACCCTTACTTGAAACGATGCGATTCCTTGTCCACTCAGCATACACGTTGGTCGAACTATTGATAGCCCTTGCACTGTCGCTGCTCTTGTTGCTCGGCGTTGCCGAATTATTCCAACGCGTCGGCGGTTCCTTGAGCGAAGCCCGGTCAGTCATAAGAATGTCCGCCCAACTGAACGAGGCGGCAATGTTACTCCGAAAAGACCTCTCCCTAATTTCAGAAGACTTGGCAAAAAAACCGAAAGATATTGCTGATTATATCGCCGGCGACAGTGCTGAACCCCCGGAGGACAATGGTTACTTGGAAATCATCGAAGGTCCCGATACCATCTTTGAGCACTCTTACGTGAACGAAAACGATTTGTCCGATCCAACCGTCGGCGACGTGGATGACATTATCGGTTTTACGGCTACCAACCTTAATGTGCCGTTTCGGGGAATGATTCGCCAAAAAATCGTGGACAGAGACACCGCCGAAATTGTTTGGTTCGTTCGAGGCAACACACTTTACCGGCGAGTCCGGCTCATTGACGACGTAACGGCAAGAGAGAACGACCATAATAAAATCACGGGCGAAGATGGAAATGATTTTCCGGACTGGAAGACATTGAAAGACAACCCTCCGACGGAAGCCGGATACGCGATTGTGCTGGCAGACGAAACCAATGACGGCAGAGAGCAACGTTATGACGCAGTACAGGACGAAGATGACGAAGAGTCCTGGCGCTGGATAACTTTACTCACAAGCGATGATTTGTCGCTTCGAGCGAGGCGGTTCGGGCACGACGGTCTTTCGTCCAATAATTTTCCGCATCCATTGTACGACGCTGATTACGAAAGTTGGCGTTACCTGCGAATGCCGCTCATCGAAGAGTCTGACTATTGGAGTGGAAAAGGTATCCAACATTGGAAAAACGATTCGATTTCACTCCTTCCCTCCGCACCGGGGAATCCGACTGCCGACCTTTGGGAACAACCCTATTTTTTCCCCGGCATACAGACGAGAAAAAACAATGGCTCCATCATTGCCGCTGACGATAATCCTCACAGGGCTCGTGCCGGTGAAGATGTCGTTATAACGAACGTGTTGTCGTTCGACGTGAAGGTTTGGTGTCCCGATACAAAAGAGTTCGTCGATTTAGGAGCGGAAGGCACGACTTGGGCGCACAGCGAAAATAATCAGGACAAATTACAAGGCGTTTGGGACTCTTGGACGCAGAAGTACGAAGATGAGGCGAATCCCCTCCCGCCCTATGCCAAGCCGTTGGAAGGGATTCAGATCACCATTCGCTGTTTCGATCCGGCAAGCCGGATCATCAAGCAGATTACGGTCGTTCATCGATTTCAATGATCGCTCCGGTAACTTTTTGCGTCTCACAGGGTGAGGCGGCTAAATGAGTGCGAATTACTGAACAACATACAGCAGCGTTTGCAGTGGTGTGAGGCGAATTGCCGAATCAAGCGGCATCACAGCACCCGACTGCGGGTCAAGCACAAAACCCGACGTGCCGGTAACGTTAACCGGACGACCTTCGTAAGCGTTGTCCTTATCAGCGTTCGTGAGGAGGAAAATATCGTAACCGTCCCGCTTGAAATGTCCAAATACAATTTTGGGATTCGCAGGTTCCAATTTTGGAGCGTTCGGAAACGTAATCGGGTCCTTCCGATCCACCAGAACACGGAAGCCGTTCTTACGAAGCGTATCAATTTTCTCCGTTACAGATTTCGGCAACTCGACATCGGGCAGAATGAGCGTGTGAAATCGGCTGCCTGCAAGTTCGAGTTCGCCTTCCTTGAATTCCGCTCTTGCAAGAAACTCACTGTCGATGACCGTAAAAGGAATCTGTGTCTGCATCAGATGAGTGCCGAGACGGTCGAAAGAAGTAACCGCTTTTCGTGCCGTTGCCGACTGCGTTTGCAAAGAAAAAGGTTCTGCCGTCGGAATATATTCTTCCTGCAACGTTTCAATTGGATAATAGAGCAGCACCGGTCGGTACGGCTCGGCATCTCGAAGCACCGCATTAAGCCGACCGACGAAATCGCAGTATTGCCGATAAATGTCGTCGCCCCTATCTTCGATGCGATAATACAGTGTAAACTCCGTAACTCCCCAGGCAACTTGCCAAGCGGTTGCTGCCTGCATCCACGTCAAATCGACGTGTTTTTTATCGCCGCTCATTTTTTGTGCGAAGTCGCTCAATTCGGTCATCACGAGCCGCCTGCCGGTGAGCGTCGCTGCCGAGCAGGGAAATGCCGCCGTTTTCCAGCCGCCGTAAAACGGAACCATCGGGTCGCTGTTCAGTTCGTCCAAACCGGGCACATCCATCCTTGCCAAAGCCTGCAATTTATTGCCGTCCAATGGCACATGGCAAAGGAGGTTTTCTTCGTGTAAGCCATGTCCTGATGATGCCAAACGCAACGGAGCGTTCGGATTTTGTGCCGTCGGAATCGATGCACCGGCATCGCGGCACCAATCTTGAATTTGACCGTAGAACCACCTCGCATTGAGATCGCCAAGCAGACTCCAAAATTGCCGACGAATACGTTTGTCTTCCGGCATATCACCGGCGAAAAGGCTTTTGCGCTGCGTTAATAAGTCTTCGCCGTATTTATCCCGATACCGTTCCGGCAGATCGGCAACCCACGAAACCATCGGCAAGAGTTTGACATTCGGATCGAGCGGGTCATCAATTTTGACATTGACGCGGCTTTCTTCGGGAATTTGCCCAATGTTGACCGCCATCATCGAGGGTTCATCGGTGAAAAATGCTTCGATCTGCTCGAAAATTTCTTTGCCGAGTCGGGTTCGGTACTGTTCATGTGTTACCTCGATGAAGCGTTTCGTGGCGGCACTGTCCAGCGGATTGGGATAGCGGCGCGCAGCGGCATAATTATTGGAAGCGTGGGTGAATTCATAGGCGGGACGGATTGCAAATGGTTCCGCACTCTCTTTATCATAAACTAACGCCAGCGATTCCAATTCAGGGTGTCCATCGAGAACGACTCCGCCAGCGGAGAGGCTGGGATAACCGTCTTCGTCGTAAATCCAGATTCGCAATCCGGCAGCCAGTGATGCCTTGACGGAATCAACGAATTTTGTCCATTGCTCTTCATTGCGGAGATAGTTCGGACTGTGGACGTTGCAGACGATGCCTCCGAGTCCGCAGTTTTTCAGTCGGGCGGCTGCTTGGGCATGGTCGGAATGCTGCGCGAACCAACCATGAACGATTTGGAGCGGACGGTGTTCCGTTTTTGGTGAATGCCAGGCATCGAGCCAAGCCGGTTCCGCAGCGGACAGAGAGTGAACAAACGCAAACAGAAGGCACAACGAAAAATATCGGGGCATGGCAGAATCAAGGTAAGCAGGAAGAAGGCAATTGTACCATAAACGGGGGCAAATTGTATCTTTTTATTCTACGGCAATGATATTCGTCGGATCTTCAATATCATTGATGATTTGAACTGCCGTAAAATTCCTGTACAATCCCGGCGTTCCCCAGTATTTGGGAATGCCCTCGACACTCACCATTAAAGGAGAGTCCGCCTTCTTTTGTGTACAAATCACATCGCCCACTCGTAGATTGATGAATTCATGCAACTTCATTTTCGATGCCGCCAGTTTGACCTTCACTAAGGCTTTCATGTTCCGCACATCCTTGCTGATTCTCTTAATCGTCTGCGGCGTTGCCTGCTTTTTGCCTTGATATCCTGTCCATGCATTGGAAGTCAATTTACCGGCAATCCGCTCGAACGAATTGTAAGGAATACAGAGCGTAATCGCCCCGCGAACCTCGATCAGAGCAACTTCAAAGCAAAGCACAATAACGACTTCGTTCGGCGGTACCACCTGGATCAACTGCGGATTGCTTTCGGTCTGGATCACTTCAAATTCGAGATCAATTACGTTTTCCCAGGCATGCTTCAGTTCTTGCAGGAACATTTTAGTGACTCGAAGCACGAGCCGCTGTTCAATTTCGGTCAAGGGGCGGCGTGATGTCATTGCCGGTTCGCGTCCGCCGCCCAAAAGACGGTCGATCATCGGAAATAAAATGGCAGGATTCACATCGAGAATCAGATTTCCTTCCAGCGGTTCGGCACGAAGTAGATTAAAACAGGTCGGATTGTCCAATCCGAAGATGAATTCACTGTACGCCAGTTGATCGACCGTCGTAAGTTTGACATCGACCACTGCCCGAAGCATCGCGGAGAGACCGGCGGCAAATTTGCGTCCGAATCCTTCGTGCATCGTTTGGAGCGTTTTCATCTGCTCTTTTCCGACGCGGTCAGGAGTCTTAAAATCGTAGGAGACCACCTTTGCGTTTCCGGGTGCCCAAGACGAAGTGGTTGCCTTGATGGGTTCACCTCGGTCGGCAGTTCCACGTCCCGGTCCAAAATTTCCTGCGGAAGCAGCCGGTTTGATGCCCGGATCCATCATTTTCAGAAGATTTTCAACTTCTTCTTGGGAGAGAACCTCACCTGCCATAGCGGTTACACAAAAAGGAGAAAACTACCCACCCCTACTGTAACAATATCGGCGAAAAAATACAAGAGCATTTTGTTTTCGTCCCGTTTTGCCGTAGCGCAAAAGCAGATTGGTGCCAGCCCTCCGGCGATTCTTGGCATGGGGGCTCGCCGGAGGGCTGGCTACTTATATTGTTTTGTTCGGAAAAATAAGGTCACAATTAGGTTATCCAAACCTACGCTTTCATGTCCGTCACTTCGGTGTGCCGGAGTACCGGCTAAATAGGGGGAATACGGACAATACGCAATCCGTATTTTTTCTTCAAGTTGCCCAATCGGAATTACCGATACCCCCAGAGTAGCGTCCTCCCCAATGGTTCTGGATGCGCAAGGAGAATAGAATGAAACGATTATTTGGATTTTCACTTGCCGCTTTAACGCTTTCTGCCCTGTTCCTGTTCAGCACGCCTGTTCAGGCAGGATTCTGCGGAGTAGGTGTCTGCGATCCTGTGCCGCGATGCAGCGATTACGTCGAACATTGCAAGACGATGACGCGGCTCGCCCGAAAAGTCGTCTATCAAAACCAGCAGATGACTTGCTTCAAGACGGTCTATGAAAAAATTCCCACCGCCCACAAAGTTACCTACTGCCAATACGTTCCCGAAACCCGAACGAGGCAAGTCCAATATACCGTCCATAAGCCGGTCTGGGAAACCAGAGTGAAAAACGTCGTCTATAATGTTAGCGTTCCCCAATGGGAGACGAGAACAAAGCAGATTCCCTATACGGTTCACGTTCCCCATTATGAAGACCGGGTGCGAACTTGGATAGAATACAAGCCGGTCTATGAAACCCGAACGAAAAATGTTGCCTATACTGTGTGCAAACCGCAGTGGGAAACCCGGCAACACGTCTATACGGTGAACAGAGTCATTTCCGAAGTTCATCAAAAAACGGTGCCGTACACCGTTTGCAAGGCAGTGCCAGTGCAACGAACGCAAACTTGGACAGAATACAAGAATGTCTATGAAACCCGGACGAAGCATGTCCCCTATACCGTTTGCGTTCCGCAGTGGGAACTCCGGGAGCGGGAATATACCGTGCATTGTCCCGTTAAGGAAATTCGTACGAAGGAAATCCCCTATACCGTGTGCAAACCGGTGCCTTACCAAAAGATCATTCAAGTTTGCGCCGGTCGATGGGAAACACAGTCCTATCAAGTGCCGGGTCCGATGGTCTATAAAAAGGTTGCCGTCGTTGACCCGTGCGATCCAGTTGATACGTGTGCATGTGGTCCCGCCGATCCGTGCGATCCGGTTTTACCTTGTACCAAGAAGAAGGTCTTGCCGCAAAAGTACCAACTGGTCAAAGTGCAGAGTCCGCCGATTACGTGCTATCGAAAAGTTTGGGTTCCCGAAGTCCGGGAAAGAGTGGTTCACGGTGTCCAGTACGTTCCGCAACAGTGCGTCAAAACGGTACAGTACGCCGTTACGAAATTGGTGCCGGAAGTTCGGATTCAACAATACAAGGTTTGCCGAATGGTACCAGAACAGCGGGTCAAGGTTGTGACGTATCAGGTTTGCCGACAGGTTCCCGTCCAAAAATGCCGCACGTACACTGCCTACGAATATGTCACCGAGCAGCGGCACAAGACGGTTCACTACCGCGTTTGTCGAGTGGTGCCGGAGCAAAAGGTTTGTACTTACCGTGTTTGCCGAATGGTGCCGGAACAGCATATCAAACCGGTAAACTATCGGGTATGTAAAATGGTGCCGGTCGAGAGAAGTAGCACTTACCGTGTTTGCACGATGGTGCCGGAACAGCGGGTCAAGACTGTTCGCTATCAGGTGTGCCGGGAGATTATCGAGCAGAGAACGAAACAGGTTACGTACAGGACGTGCCGTCTGATCCCGCAACAGGAAGTTCGGCAATACTGCTATACGGTGTTGAAACCTGTGGTTTGCGAAAAGGTCGTCCAGGGTTATCGCCTTGAAGCGAGGCGGGTTCCTTATACGGTGACTCGAAAAGTTCCCAAAGTCGTGTTCTACGAGATACCGGTACAGGTCTATGCTTGCAGTCGAGCAGAGTGTGGAGGCTGTAATTGATTGCCCAATGTAAACTAAACGGCACCATCATGACAGTGCGCGGCAGACGGAGTGTGTTACGTTCATCATTTCGACGAAACCGGCAATGCGGAACACGTTGTGAATGTCGTCGGAGACGTTCGTGATGGAAAAACAGCTTGTTCCGAAGGATCGACAACAGATCAGACAGATTCTCAAAAAGGCGGAGGAAATAAAGACGACACCGGCAAGATCGAAGGTCAACTGAACATTGTCATGGTTACTCTTAAAATCGGACACTTTCTGCAACAGCGGCTGCTCGATTTCTGAGCAAACGTATCCATCGAGTCTGCCCAAAAATTGACAGTGCAATGTGTTGTCAACTTCCAAAAACTCCATAACTGAACGTGGTGCAATCGATTACGTAGAGCATTATACCATAAACTGGCTGGAACTTCACTGCCGTTTGTTACCGGGAGTCAGTCAATCAGTCAACCGTTGTCAGCCACAGAAATCGTCTTTCCAGTTTTTGCGGATTCATAAATCGCCAGGATGATTGCCACGCTTCGGCACCCTTCGGGACCGTCGACGACCAATTTTTCTTTGCCGTCAATGGCGGCAATCATATTCGCGAACAATTTGGCATGTCCGGCGTAACTAATCGCCGCCGGGTCTGCCGCTCCGCCGCCGCTCGACTTCCGGTTTGCCATCGCCTCTTGCACCGCCGCATCCGAAGGCAACGACTCTGCAAAGTCCCAACGTGTGATGTCTTCCTCCTCCAAAATTGCCGAACCCGACGAACCACTGATCTCGACCCGCTTCAAATAGCCGGGATACGATGCCGTCGTACCAACAATCGTCCCCAACGCTCCATTCGCAAACTTGAGCGCAGCCACGGCGGTGTCTTCGACTTCAATCCGATCATGGGCAAGCAAAGCGGTGTGCGCGGTTACTTCCACGACGGGTCCCATGAGCCACGTTAAGAGGTCGACCGAATGAATAGCCTGATTCATCAATGCGCCGCCGCCGTCAAGTTCCCACGTTCCCCGCCATGCTCCGCTGTCGTAGTATTCCTGAGTACGATACCACTTGACGATTGCATCGCCGAGCGTCAGCCGCCCGAATCGACCCGCGTCGACGGCGGATTTGAGCATCAAGGATGAATCGTGAAATCGGCTATGAAAAATGGTTGCCAACTGGACATTGTTTTTTTGACAAGCGGCAATGATTTTATCGCACCGTTCGAGCGTTACTTCGAGCGGCTTTTCGACGATGATGTGTTTTCCGGCTTCGGCAGCAGAAACGGCAGGATCGAGATGGGCACCGCTTGGCGTACCAATAGTTACAATATCGATGTTCGTGTCGGCAAGGAAGAGTTTCAGATCGTGATAAGGTTTACAGCCGGGGTATTGTCCGGCAAGCCGATCTGCTGCTTCGGGGCGAGTATCAAAGCAGGCAACCAACGTTCCGCCTGCCGCCTGGATGGCTTTCGCATGAAAACCAGCAATCATTCCGCAACCGATAATTCCGAATTTTTTTGTCATTGGTCAATGGATAACATTTTCGTAAAAGTTCTTATAAAGTGTAATTGAAAAGCGACCTTTCTACAAGAGTACGAGGATGACAAAATCATTTTCCCCGTCTCCCTCGTGAAGGCGGGAGGCAAGAGAAACAGTATTCATATCGCCCGTCTGGATTCCCGCCTGCGCGGGAACGACGGCGGGTGGTCACCCACCTTTTGTAGCACGTTGTAACACGTTGTAACACAATGGAAAAACCGCCAAAAATGTATTTTTTTTGTCCTATGTCCGCTTGAATTATTTCTGATTTGTGGTACACTGTTTCCATCATGAGAGACCTTAAAGTTTTCTGTTCATAATGCAAACCGAGCCAGCCTATCTGATTCTGACGCAAAACGGCGAGCAAATGCAGGTTTTTTCCTTCACGGGAGACTCTATCATTACTATCGGTCGAGCAACGGAAAACTTCGTCTCCTTCATTGATGACCGATGCAGTAGATTTCATGCAAAATTGTTCTTCAACGCAGGACAATGGTTCCTTCAGGACTTGGGGAGTCGAAACGGAACGTTTGTGGACGATTTGAACATTGCGACACGAGCGAGTATGATTCGGGCTGGTCAACGGATCCAAATTGGACACACGGTTCTGCAATTTGGTACGGGTTTGCCCGGAGAATTAGATACCAAGGCGAGCGTTGTTGATGGAGACTGTATCGTCCTCAAGCGTCATTCCGGCGTTATTGGTGTCAGTGAGACCTTGCAAGGTCCCGTGAAAGAGGGGGAGAGGGAATTAGAGTCAGAAATCATTCACCAGAAAAGTTATACGACCCTCCTCAAAGCAGACTCGGAAGAGGCGACGCAAAACGTTGTGCTCCCAACGACGAAAACAGGATTCGGTCCTGCCGAAATGTGCCGACTGGCGTATCAAATCGGTAAAGCCGAAAACATCGAACACGTCGCAAGGATGGCACTGGAAGGACTGCTCGCCGCAACGAACGCAGAAGGCGCAGGACTCTGGTTGTTTCCCTACTCCCTTCATTCCCAACAACAGGCTTCGGATATTCGACTCGTAGCGGAAACGACCCTCAACAAAGCCCAATATAGTCCCATCTCGGCGGCTCTTGCCCGCACCGTCTTTGACAAACAGGAAGCGTTCCTCGTCCATGAAAATTCCAATGAGGGAACAACAAAAAGAACCAAAAAAACGACGGTCGTTAATGGAAGTGAAATCATAGGGGTCAATAATACCCTCGTCGCTCCGATTCGTTACCAAAGTGGGAGCATATTAGGAATGCTTCACCTTTACACCGCCTCCGATGAACGATATTTGGATGAGTCCGACCTCGAATATGCGCTGGCAATAGCAGATACCGTAGGGATAGCGTTGGCAAACATCAATCGGCAAAAGGAATTGGCGACCAACCTGACGCAAGCCCGAAAAGAGAATCTCAACCTTCGGGAAATGTTGCAGATGAACAGCGAAATCATCGGCAATAGTCCGGCAATACAGATGGTACATCATTTAATCGCCCGCGCCGCCGAAGGAAAAACCGCTTTGTTGATTCGGGGAGAAAGCGGCACAGGAAAAGAATTGATTGCCCGGGCGGTCCACCTGGCGAGTCCGCGAAAAACGAAACCGTTCGTTTGCCTGAATTGTGCGGCGGTTTCCGAAACGCTTTTGGAAAGCGAATTGTTCGGACACGAAAAAGGTGCCTTCACAGGAGCCACCGAACGCAAACTTGGCAAATTTGAAGCCGCCGACATGGGGACATTGTTCCTCGACGAAATCGGCGAAATGACTCCGAGCCTTCAGGCAAAAATGCTTAGGGTGCTGGAAAACAGTGCCTTTGAACGGGTGGGAGGAAATGTTACCATCAACGTCGATGTTCGTATCATTACAGCCACAAACCGCGATCTGGAGAAAGAGGTCGCGGCAGGAAGGTTCCGGCACGATTTGTTCTTTCGGCTCCGGGTGTTGGAAATCATTGTTCCGCCGCTTCGGAAACGTCCAACGGACATCGCCATTCTTGCCAAATACTTCCTCGAACGATTTTGCAAAGAAACAGGGCGAAAATATACAGGGTTTGATCCCGGTGCAATGGATACCCTGATGAGGTATCGGTGGCCCGGAAATGTCCGTGAATTAAAAAACATCATTGAACGTGCGGTGGTTCTCGGCTCAGAACCGATGGTGTTGACACAAGATTTGCTACTCTCTCAATTAAGCACAACAGGAGAGAGTCAAGTGATCACACCGGAAAGGCAGGAGCAACCGCAACAGCGGGATTTGTTTATCCCTCTTACTTTGGATGATGTCGAGCGGAATCACATTATCCGCACTTTACAACACACGGAATGGAACAAGAGTCTTGCATCGAAGCAACTCGGAATTGAACGCACGACGTTGGATCGAAAAATCAAACGATATAACATCGAAGGTTAAGGCGAAGAGGGTGCGTCCAACCCGTTTCAGCAATCCCCCAACAACAAACAATCTCCCGACATGTTTCGCTGGCTCCAACCCAATCTGATGCTCGATTCCGTACAGGACATCACACCGGAATTGTTGCGGCGGTACGGACTCCGGTCGCTGCTGTTGGATGTCGATTCCACGCTCAAATCCTATCGGACGACTGCGATACCGCCAGCGATTCTCCAATGGATCGAGACGCTCCAAAAAGCCGGGACCGGATTCTGTATTCTTTCCAACGGTCGGGCATCGCGTATTCGTCCGATTGCAGAACAGATCGGTCTGCCGTTTATTGCACCGGCACTGAAACCGACTCCCTTCGGTTGCTGGACGGCAATCCAAACGAGAGAATTCGACAAAAAATCGACCGCCGTGGTCGGCGATCAAGTCTTTACGGACATTCTCGCCGGTAAATTTGCCGGTATTTTTACGATTTTTGTAACGCCGATCCATCCCGAAGAGGAACGCTGGTACACTCGTATAAAACGTCCCATTGAAAATTGGGTTCTGCACAAGAAAGACTGATCGGTGGGCGCAAGAGCGGCGGGCATCAGTCCGCCGGAGACTCGCACAGCAAAGCCTACCATGGCGTTTCCATCATTCCGACAATCTGACTGGCGATACGGTCGATTTGTTTTTGTTCGGAAGTCAGGAGCGAATGACCGAATTCGGCGACCATTGCGTCGCTGGCAGACACTTGCGCGGCACTATTACTCCAGGCGAGAGGGTCAAATTGCCGAATGTCTTGGGAACGGCGATCACGCCATCGGATTGCTACCACCAACTCATTGCTCTTTTGACGCGGATCATGAGAAGGATCGACGAGAGAAACCCACTGATTCTTGTCAATGATTCGACATTCCAGCACGCTGTCCGCACTGGGCCGACCGACGACTTTATAGGGAGAACGTTCTTCGATTCGCTTGCAGATCGCTTCTGTAAGCCGTTCGGCAAGATGACGGCGAGTCGGATCCGTCTCGACCATCGGAACATAGACGGTCTTAATGTCTTGTCCGAAAAGGGAGCGGGAACCGACCTGATAACCGCCAAGACTCATGCATCCCGGCAACAATAAAACAGGCAACAGCAACAAGCATCGCATGGCGTGATGCTAACGAATTTTGGAATTTTTGCCAAGAGCAAAATGTGTATTTCTTTTGCGTACACAGTCCGACGCCGCCATCAAACCGCTCCGAACCGCCCCGTCCATCGTTGCCGGAAAACCAGTCTGCGTCCAATCGCCGGCAATCATTCCATTCGTAAAATGTCCGCATGACTCAGGACGCTGACCATAAACCATTGGACGTGGAGAAAAAATCGCTTCGAAACACGTGACGGTGCGGTAATGCCGAAATTGCAAATCGTGCATACCAAACGTTGTTCGAAGTTGTTCCAAAATTCGATTCGCTAACCCTTCGCCGCCGCTGCCGATCATTTCCGTGTCCGATAAAAGCCGATGAGCCGCACTGATAACGACCGTGTAATAATTTTCTACATTTTCATGCGGCGCACATAAAAATTGTCCGATTCCTCCTGAAAGCACACAGTAACGTTTGCCGCCTCGCAATTGAGGAGTCGGCAACACGGGACGATTCAACCAAAGATGCACCGTCGTAATGGCACCTGGCTCAAAACGTTCTAAACCGAGTACTTCTGCATACGATGTCAAATCAGAGGCTTCCAATACCTTCCAAAGTCGAAATGCCGGTATCGCTAGAATATAGCGGTCAAATTGTTTCACCGTTCCATCAGAAAATTCCAGTGCGGTAATCGTGGGGAGGTCATCGGCATCGTTTTTTTCCCAGTGCAACCGCCGAAGATTTTTGTAAAAATGGAGCGCAATGTCCCGGTCCGTCAGGGACTTGGAAGCGGCATCGTGATAGATTTCCCGGAGCGGAACCGCCGGTAAATGAATCGCCATCGCCTCTCGCCCGGAAAGGAATCCATTCCGAATAACCTTTTGGACTGCTTTTGCCGCAACGTGGTCGGGCATTTCGCTCAACGAACTCAAAATCAGGGGAAGCCAGAAAGCATCTCGTGCATCTTGCGAAACACGGTGTCGTTTGAACCATTCTGCAATCGATATGTCCTGTAAGGGTTCGTTGCTCAATTGGCTTAACAGACTTCCCAACTTGAGCCGTTCCAAGAAGGGCAACAGCGGCATCGACAGAAACGAGGGGAGAAGTTGCCAGCGTTTGGGAAGGAGTGGTGATGCGGTCAGCGACCAATATTGCTGTTTGAGAGTAGCAAAAGGAATAGTGTCGGAGCGTGTAAAATAGAGGGTAAGACCGAGCCGCTTGTTCAAGGCGAGGATTTCCGAACAACACCCGAGAATGAGATGTTGTCCGGCATCGATCCACTGTTTTTGCGTCGGTTCAAAGAGGGATGCACATCGCCCGCCGAGGACACCGGCTCTCTCAAAGAGATCGACTCGTTGTCCTTGCGTTGCGGCGGCTTCTGCGGCGGCAATTCCCGCCAAGCCTCCGCCGATAACGGCTAATGTTTGTTGCGTCTCGGTCAAAATATCGTACTATACATACTTAATTTTCGGATTTCGTTTCGGTTTCGCTTCTTCGACGGCATCGTCATCGTCGTCTCCTTCGTCGTCTGCGTCGGTCGATTCTCCCTGTTCGTGACGCACCATTCGCTCTGCCAACCCGTCAGGAAGGTTTGCCTTTGCAATGGCATCTTCTTTCGTAACAATACCATCCCTCCAAAGTGTGAAGAGATGTTCGTCCAAAAGTTGCATTCCCAACTTATGTCCTGTTTGAATCGAGGAAGTAATACGAAATGTTTTGTTTTCCCGAATCAGGTTGGCAATCGCACTGGTGACGACGAGCATTTCGTAGGCGGCAACTCGTCCGCCCTGAATGCGCGGCAGAAGTTGTTGCGCCAAAATACCGATGATCGCCGTCGAAAGTTGCGTCCGAATTTGATCCTGCTGATTCGTCGGGAAAACGTCGATAATACGGTTGATCGTACCGGCGGCACTGGACGTGTGCAACGTTCCGAACACGACGTGTCCGGTTTCGGCGGCGGTGATTGCCGCCTCAATCGTTTCGAGGTCCCGCAATTCGCCGACGAGAATAATATCAGGGTCTTGCCGCAACGACCGGCGAATCGCTTCGGAAAACGTCGGGACATCCACACCCACTTCACGTTGATTGATCGTCGATTTTTTGTGGTAATGGTAAAATTCGATAGGGTCTTCAATCGTAATGATGTGATGATCGAATTTGTCGTTCAGATAGTCCACACAGGCAGCAAGTGTCGTCGATTTACCGGAACCAGTGGGACCCGTCACGAGAATCAATCCCCGCGAACGTGTGATGAGGTCTGTGATGATCGGCGGCGTATTCAGTTCTTCCAGGGACATCAATTTGTTTGGAATCTGTCGAAGCACCATACCGGTATTGCCGCGTTGCTTAAAGACGGAACACCGAAACCGGGCTTTATCGCCGTAAGCCATACCGAAGTCGGTTGTCCCGGACTGTTGTAATTCCAGTTGGCAGCGATCCGGCGTGATACTTTTCATAAGAGCAACGGTGTCGTCGGGTTCGAGCACTTTTGTTTCAAGCCGAATGAGCCGACCGTGCAACCGAATGACCGGAGGTTGTCCGACGGCAATATGTAAGTCGCTTGCTCCCTGGACATAGACCGTTTCCAATAATTTATCCGCTAAAATTGTACTCATAAGGCTTTTCCCGAATTCGATTTCAAGCGGTATTATAGCGTTTGTATTTTCCGTTTGCAACCCGCAGGTTCCGCTACGTTACACTTGCGGCTCTGGTTACAAAATGTTAACTTATTTGTAATCCGCATAATAAATTCTGACGTTCCATGCTTATCATTGGTGCCGGTCCGGCGGGACTCGCTTGTGGAATCGCCGCCGCGTCAAACGGAAGACAGGGCGGAAAACAGGTTACCATTCTCGAAAAGAACAGCCAGCCGGGAGTCAAACTGCGACTCGCCGGTTCAGGACAGTGCAACCTCACACACGGCGGTTCGCTCGACGATTTTCTGCACCACTACGGCGGGACAAAAAAAAGCCGATTCGTGAAGCCCGCTTTGTTTGCGTTTCCAAATACGGCAGCCGTCCGCTTTTTTGAACAGTGCGGCATTCCCTTGTTTGAACGGGACGATGGCAAAGTGTTCCCAAAATCCCTGAACGGCGGCGATGTTCTCCGTGTGTTGACCGACGAATTCAAAAAAAACGGGGGACATCTCCGAACCAATATTGAAATTTTTTCCGTTCGGCAAACTGATGCGACATTTTGTGTTGAAACCAATCAGGGAATCTTTACCTCGAATCAACTGGCGATTGCCACGGGCGGAGTCTCTTACCCCAAGACCGGTTCGACCGGCGACGGATACCGCTGGGCAGAAGAATTCGGACACCGGATTGTCCCGCCGCGACCCGGTCTCACACCCGTCATTGTCGAACGCTATCCCTTTGCCGAAGCGGCAGGAATCGCCTTTGAGAACGTCTCGATAGAAGTATTCCGCAATGGGAAAAAACTCCGACAGGGAAGCGGCGACGTTTTGTTGACTCATCGTGGGCTTTCTGGACCCGGCATCCTCGATTTGAGTAGATTCCTTGAACCGCAGGACATCCTTCGATTGCCGCTTTGCCGATCTGCCGCCGATTTACAAAAAATTCTTTGCGGTAAAAAAATCTTACGAAACGCTCTTGCTCCGCTCGGTATTCCTGACCGGCTTTTGCTGCTGCTCTTGAAAGAACTTAGCATTTCGCTGGAAACGGTAGCGACGGAAATTGACCGCACGACCCGGCATCGGCTCGAACAGTCGTTGCATCGGTTTCCGTTTGTTTTGAAACGTCTCGGCGGCTTTGAGGAGGCGATGTCCACTTGCGGCGGTGTTGCTTTGGAAGAAGTGAATCGGCAAACGATGGAGTCTCGGCTTGTTCCCGGTCTATTTTTTTGTGGTGAGGTTCTCGACGTAGACGGCGATACCGGCGGATACAATATCCAGTTTGCCCTTTCTTCGGGATTTCTTGCCGGCAGTCCGTCATTGCGCTACGCTACATCCCGTCTGTTGTGATTACTTTGGTCTTCGTCGTGCCAAGCCCAGACCCGCCAAACCCAAACCGATGATTGCCAGTGTCGCCGGTTCAGGGACTACTGGTGCCTCATACGATAGCGTCAAGAAATTACCTTCCTGATATGAACGGGAGGAAAAAATGGAAAATTTTGAGATTTTTGTAAGTCGTTTTCTATCAAAGGGTTACAAACTTTCACAATTTTGGCAAACTACAAAATTTGTGAGTACATTGCAAAATGATACAACCTGTGTGTTATTTTGCCCAAAGTGTAGCATTTTAACACATCTACCCGGTCGCTCCGATAATAGGAAAAATACCGGCTCTTGCGACCGATTAAGACAACGAGTGGCATTTTTTTCAAGTGGACCCCCTGAAGTGCCGATAACGGATACGGGACTATCGTTCCGTTAACTTCGTTTCTGAAAGGGTTCAAAATATGTTCCGCTCCATTGTTTTTGCCGTTCTCTGCTCGCTTTGCTTGCTTTTGTTTGCCGATTCCGCTTCGGCACAGCAGGCTTATGGACAACAATGGGCGACTTCCAATTCGCAGAATTGGCAGCGATTCTATTATTATCCTTACGTGTACTATCCGCACAATTATTACGCTCCCGAATACTATCAGAGCGGACCGGATTTGTACCATCGCTATCCGGCGGAGATGCAGGTTCCCGCCTACGATAAGAATTGGATCAATTTCTATCCGACGCAACGCCGCTACCACTCCGGTCATCATTTCCGGCTCGATATTTTCTAGGAAATTCATTAGCAGAGCCGTCTTGCCCTTTTACAAAACATCGCTAAATTAGGGGCATGTTCACCTATCCTGCGCTGCTTTGGTTTCTACCGATTCTCGGAGCGGTGGTCTTGATCCACCTCATCAATATGTTTCGGCATCGGCGAGTCGAGTGGGCGGCAATGGAATTTCTACTCGCAAGTTACAAAAAAAGCCGAACACGTATCATCTTGCAGCAACTCTTGCTGATGCTCCTGCGCACCCTTGCCGTTGCTGTCGTAATTTTGATGTTTGCAAGTCCCAAACTCGAAGGAGAGTTTGCCGGTTGGTTCGGCGCAGCGTGGCGTGGATGGGGCACCCATCACATCATACTCCTCGACGACTCCTATTCGATGAACGAACGCAATCTCGCACAAGGCGGTGCGCCGCTCTTCAATGATGCGATTGACGTTGTCCAAAAAATTGCCGAAGGAGGGGCAAACGACCGATTTACGCTCCTCCAACTTTCCGCTATCGGCGACACAGTCGCTGGCTCTCTGGCACCGCTCCTCTATGAATTACCGATTCATTCGGACACCCTGCAATCGATTCAAACGTCGCTCCAGCGATTGCAACCTTCCTCCTTTGCTCACGACCCCGAAATAATGCTCTCCGCAGCCGTTGAACTCGTCCGGCAAACGGTCAGACGTAATTCGGTCGTCTATTTTCTGTCCGATTTCCGCCGTCGGAATTGGGAAAATCCTACGCCGTTTCTGACGCAAATCGAAACCATCCGGCGGCACGGCGGTACTGTTCGGATGATCCGTATCAACCATGCCGAACAACCGAATCTTTGCCTTGAACAGGTCCATTTTGTCGAAGGAATTCACGCCGCTGACGTTGACATATTCCTTGATGCAACGGTGGCAAACTTTGGACAAGAAGCCGCCGAAAATGTTATCGTGATGCTCTTCGTGAATGATCAAATGCGGTCTCAACAAACGATTCCCCGTCTTTCGGCAGGCGGCAAGACCGTACCGCCGATTCGCTTTCCAGTGAGGGTAAGCGGTGGAGAAGCCCACCGTATTGAAGTCCGATTGCAACCCGATGCTCTGCAAGATGATAATCAGCGGTACTTGGTGTTGCAGGTTCCTGAATCCCTCGAAGTGTTGTTGATCGCTCCTTCGGCACAGTCCCTTGCTTACACGTCGAGCTCTGATTTACAGTCGGCACAGTTCGTTCGGGTCGCTCTTGCCCCCGGCGGAACGAAGTCAGGAATCCGAGTCCGGCAGGAATCGCCGTCCTATCTTGCAGAAAAATCTTTGGACACGTTCAGTGCCATCTTCCTTCTCGACTTGCCCACGTTGGAACCATCGGCGGTGAAAGCGTTGGAAAACTACGTGGCAAACGGTGGCGGAGTCGCCTTTTTTCCCGGTACGAATACCGACTTCGATTTTGTCCGCAGGCAACTGTATAAAGAAGGGAGCGGACTGTTTCCAGCCGCCCCGGTCACCGTACAGGAACTTCTGCCCGACTATTTGATGCAAGCAACCGACTTGCGCCTTTTACCCAATAACACTGCGGCACATCCCATTTTCCGCCTTTTTAGTGATGGGGATAGTCCGCTACTCGGAAGTATCGTGATCGAGCGGTACTTGGCAATCGAACCGATAGCAGATTCATCTGTTAACACTTGGGCAACGCTCCGAAACGATGCACCGCTGGTGTTGGAAAAAACGTTTGGAGCAGGACGGACAATGACGTTTCTCACGTCGGCTTCTCCCACTTGGAACAACTGGGGACGCAATCCGAGTTTCGTGGTAATGTTTTTAGAATTAACGGCTTACCTCTCCAAACGAGCTGAACATTCACGGGCGTTTTTAGTGGGCGATCCGCTCACGGTCAATGTCAATCCGATGGAGTTCGAGGAGCGTGTGCGGTTTACGATGCCGCCCCGTGACGGAGAGACCACCCCTCCCTTGGGGGGGTATTTTGCGCAGCAAAATGTCGGGGTGGTTACTATGCAAACAGATCGTCCCGGCTTTTACACAATTACTCACAAGTCCCATTCTGGTGTGGAACAGTCGGAGTTAAAGGCAGTGAATGTGAGTGCGTCGGAGGGGGACATTCGGCAACTGGACGTAACGGAAATTTCGGATATGTTACGACCTGTGCATCAACCATTGGAGACGGCGGCGGGGTTCAGTGCAGCAAGCGATCTCGTCGCACAGCAATCTGTAAGCGATTGGTTGCTCTATGTAGTGATCCTGCTTTTGCTTGGGGACATCTATGTGGCGGGAAGAATCCTCCCGCCGCATATGCGGACAAGGATGCTATTCTGAAATGATACCATTGACCGTTTCGTTGAAAAATTCGATGCATTTTCGGCAATCTTCCATGTTGTCCTCAAAATTTTTCGAGTATTCGACATCGACATCGAGCGGTCGGACACCGAGTTTATGCAACTCTTCAAAAAACGCTTTCGTCTTGCCGATGCCGGTGCCCCAGTGGACATCGATGCCATTCGGCGAGAACTCGTTCAGGTCGTGAACCTGTACGACAATGAGTCGGTTCCGCAAAATGCGTGCCGCTTCTATCGGATCGATACTGGCACGCATCCAGTAGCCCAAATCGCCGCACGCACCGATACGCGGACCACGATTTTTACACAAATCCAACACCTTTTGCGGATGCCATAAGTGAGGAGAAGCCTTTTCGTCATGATTGTGTAGCGCGACATTGATTCCATACTCATTGCAGAGACGTTCAATCATATCGAGACTTTCTGCCTTCGGTTCCGACAGGAAAGTTTCAATTCCGACTTTGTCGGCGAACTCGAACACCTTGCGGCAAGCGGCTTCATTGCCGGGAAGTTCATGGTAATAGTACGAAACCATGCGTATTCCTTTGGACTTGAGTTTGGCAACGACGGCGGCGATTTCCGTATCGTTGAGTTGACCGGGATCGAAAAATTTATCGATGCCGCCTCCGACCTTTTGGAAACTCAAACCGCCGCAATAACGCAGACCGAGTTCCGCCGTTTTATCAATGGTGTCAAACAGCGAAAACTGATGAAACGTATAAGCTGGCATCGCCAGCCGCCAGCCCGCCTTTTCATGAGTGCGAATCGTGTCGTTCACCATTGCCGAAGGTAACATCGAAGCATCGAGATCACCCAGTACAAATTGTGCGGCGGCTAGATAAAACTTGAGCATCATTGGATCCCAAAAAATCTTCGGATCATGTCCGAAGGTGCTGTATAAGCAGCGTCCGCGACCGTAACTTTTCACCCAGGCTAATGCGTAGTCTTCATCGGCACGTTCTTTGACTCCGATGTACGGCTCCCGGTTCAGGTTGGTTTTTTCCTTGTCGATGCTCAACAGTACCCGTTGTTTGTTTCGGGAATACGGGTCGGACACTCGAAAGAATTCACTTTGATATTCGAAACTGTCTCTTGGAAAAAACTGCATGAGCGGATGATCCGGCTCTTCGACTTTGATGACGATTTTTTCGTCCATTTCACGATGGTTGGTGCCGCGACCGCCGATCATTTCGCCGAATTCGGTCCAATCGTCGGTGCCTTGCTTTGGACCGCTCCAATTCAGAAACGCTCCTGTTGTTCCGTGCACTCCCATGAGTCCTCCGCCTCGCCGGACAAAATTGACGATGTTCTGCCGTAACTGCGGATCAGTGAAGATATTGCCGACGTTGTTGTTGAAGAAGACCGCATCAAATTGTTTCAGGGAATCTGCCTGAAATACTTGCGGATCGCGGGAAAGGACAGTCTCAAAGGCACCGGTCTTGTTTCCCATGAGCGTAAAGGCATAGTTTGCGTAGGGAATCGAACCATGTCCGCCGTAATCGGCGTTGGCATCGTAAATCAACAGTTTGCGTGCTTTGAGCGGCTTGACCACCGCTGTTGTCGGGATGGCTTTTTCAATCAGGGTCTTTTGCTCTGCCGTGACGATGCTATCCGGGACAATTTTGATAACAGGTGAATCTTGGGCGGCGGCGAATGTTGATACGAGGAGAATCAGTGCAAACGAAAAGCAGGAGCGGGTAAAAAGTAGCATGAAAATGTAGTGCTTGGCGGACAGTGGTCTGCGGATTGTAGCCGATGGGACTTTCGCAGTCAAGAAGGCGCGGCAACATTCTGAAAGTCGGGAGCGAAGGGGAGCGTTTTCTGAAAAGGGGCGTTTTTCTCTTGCTTACCCGTTCGATTTTTGTCATAATGTTGCTTTCACCTGCGAAAGGAATCGCCATGTCCTGTAC
>Ga0123353_10001368_pt1 | contig 29962 bp, 30 predicted proteins | sample TergutLab28metaG_3_FD_92763 | JGI IMG/M metagenome (GOLD analysis project Ga0123353, IMG submission 92763) | Labiotermes labralis P3 segment gut microbial communities from Petit-Saut dam, French Guiana - Lab288 P3 | ecosystem: Host-associated > Arthropoda: Insects > Digestive system > Gut ...
AAACGGGGCCGCGCCGATGATAGTGGGCAGCCCGCCCGCGAAAGTAGGCCATCGTCAGGCACCACTCAACAAAACGCCCGCCGGCTTCCTCTAAGCCGCGGGCGTTTGCTTTGGGGAGACGGCAGGCGGTTATAGCAGTTTTGGGTTCAGGCTATACGTTCCGGTCAGGCTGGCTTGCGCCAGGATATGCCCTTCCATGACGGCAAGAGCGGCAGCGCCGTTGAAGTGTCCTTCGATCGGCAACCGTTCCACGTCCAGTGCGTAAAGCGTGAAAACATAGCGATGTACGAGTTCGTCGTTCCACGGTGGGCACGGGCCATCGTAGCCGAAATATTCGCCACGCATGTCATTGTCATTGGCAAACCAGCCTGTGTAGTCGTTGGTGCCGCGCCGTGCCCCGTGGGGAGCCGTTGGGCCGGCTTTGCCGCGCGGGGTGACTTCATTGGAAAACTCGCCAACGGCGATTTCGCGTAGACTGGCGGGCAAATCCACCAGCACCCAGTGGTAGAAATCCACTCGGGGCAGGTTGGCTGGCACGCTACGGTTTTCCTGGTTGACATCGTCTCCTTTGCTGGGCGCGTCAGGATCAAGACAGATCAGGGCAAAGCTCCTGGCCCCTTCGGGGACATCGGTCCAGCCAAAGTGAGGATTGAGGTTCTTGCCCAAGCTGACATGATAAGAGGCATCATATATGCCAAAAGCAAAATCTTCCGGAATTTTTTGCCCATCGGCAAAACTACTACTACTGAGTTTCATGTGGTTCTCCGATATGGTTCTTTAGCTTTCGGGTTCTTCGCCTTTTGGAAAATTGAAGCCCTGGATACCAAAGCCAGGTCAAGAAGAATAGGCGAAACTCATTCTACTGCGGACGAGACCCATTCGCTGCCCGATTATAACGTCGTTGTCTGTTACGTCGCTGCTGCCCGCGCTTGGGTGACAGCTTCTTGAGAGGAAGCGGCTGCTGCGTATTGGGCAGCTAGTTGCGCCGAAAGAACTACCAAGGCTTTCAATGCTTCAGGGTCGGATTGGGCGAGTTGCGCCAGACGCGCGATCCGGGACAACAGTTCCGTCGAAACGCTGAGGTGTGGAGTTTCCTGGGCAGGAGGTTGCGTGATGTGCACCACTTGCGCAGAAACAGGGTGCGCAGGTTCCAGAGAAGGTTCAGGTTGTGCCTGGAGCGGTACGGCAGGCTCTTTCTCTGCTACGTGAGCCGCATGGATATCCGGTTGCGGCTCAACGGGTTGAGGAAATACATCGACGACGACAGGAGTCTGCTCAACGACCTGATCGGATGTCAACACGACAAGGTCGGAAGACGGGATCGCCGGAACGTCAATGATGCGGGTAGTTCTTCTGGAAACCAGACGAGAGGGAGGCGCAAGTAATGTTTCGATTTCGGACTGCGGTTGCACCGTCTGTTGGGAAACTGCTTCCTCGGTAGAAGATACTTCTGCCGTCCGGGCATCCTGTGTGGAGGTACTGGAACCGGACGACCGCCGTGGGATCCGGTCGTCGTCGAGCAGGCGGGCAATGCGGGCGAACACCTCAAAGCGGGAAAATGGCTTCTTCATGAAGTCATCAGCACCAATGTGCGCACCGAAAAATTGTGCTTTGGCCTGCTCGTTTCCGCTCATCATAATGATTGGGGTTTCACGGGTACGGGAATTCTTGCGTAGGGCGCGCAGAGCCGCGAAACCGTTGATGCCGGGCATTACGATGTCAAGAAAGATTATATCCGGCTTTTGTGTCAGGGCAAATTCCATGCCCATCCTCGCATCCAATGCGCCTATGAAAACGCAGTGTGCCGATTCGAGGAAGCGTTTCATCGCCGTAAGAATGGTAGGGGAATCGTCTATCACAAGAATCCGGGTTCCTTCCCTGGGGTTCGCACGGGGACGGAGACGGCGTTCCTCCAGTCGATCTTCGATAGACTCAGGTAGGGATTTCCTGCGGAAAAAAGAAAAAAGGTGACCCAAAAAACCCACGTTCAGCTACTCCAAACCAGAAACTTGGCTGCTTACACAGCCCTTCCAACACACAACTCTTAGCATCATACACTTTCATACACTTCTACGTGCGGGTCTTGTTAATATCGGTTGCAATCGGGACTGTGGATGCGTAATGTTACTAAGCTTGTTTTTTTGTCCGGTACGTAATTTCCTTAGCGGAAGAGCGAAGACACAAGAAACATGGCATGTTCAACACCGTGTATGAAACGCCCGAGACGACGGAACACCCGAAATGTGGGTATTCTTTAACAGTAGGCAAATGCACGCAAATGGCGTAATATTGCCCTGCCTTATACACAGCATGATTATTTCAAAGGAGCAATGATGAAGGCACTGATTTCCATCATGGTTGGCGCTAGCCTCCTTTTTTCCGCCTCGGCCTTTGCCGCTGGCGAAGAAGATTTGGCCAAGGCCAAGAACTGTATGACCTGTCACAAGATTGACGGTAAGCTGATTGGCCCGTCTTACAAGGACGTTGCCGCCAAGTACGCCGGACAGAAAGATGCCGTTGCCAGCCTGTCAGAGAAAGTGATGAAAGGCGGCTCGGGAGTGTGGGGGAATGTACCGATGACCCCGAACAATGTCACCCCCGAAGAAGCGAAGCAACTCGTGACTTGGGTCTTGACGTTGAAGTAAATATGTCTTTTTGCCAGTAAGCAAAAAGAAGCCGGCAAGGTTTGTCGGCTTTTTTTTTGCCGCATTACCGCAGAAGGTTTTATTGCAGGCTGTCGGCGAAATCGAGCGCCACGAGTTGCGCGCGGTTGACCTGTTCCGGAACAAGCTGCAAATCGTTTGCTGCCTGGATGAGTGCATTCGGTTCGAAACCCTCGCACGCGCGGGCCAGACGTAGGAACCGCGCATAGTTACCCTGATCATGGAGCAGGGCGTCGATGATTGGTTTCGGCAACAACATTTCGTCGAGTATCACTTGCATCGAAGTGCCGAGCAGGGTGCCCAACATCGAAAAAACGCCCGTAATGAAAAGATTATCGCAATCCGTTTCGCCGAAGAAGTGTGCTCCGATCTGTTCCATGAGCCACCCACGGGCAATGGCGGCCTGCATCATCGCCGGTGCGCCCTGGTCGCGGCGGGTCGTCACCAGGAGCAGAGACAGCCATTTGTAGAGCCTGTCGTAACCGAGAATGCTTATCGCATGACGGAAGGATAGGATTTCGACCGCCGGGCCGTAACCTGGCGAGTTGATGTAGCGCAACAGCTTGCAGGATAAAGCCACATTCTGTTTGAGTACGTTCTCGATTTCGTGGATTTCCCTTTTGTTGCGCACCAGATTGAGCAAACGGATGATATGCGCGTGGTCGGCTGCCAGTTCTTTCGCTGGGGAAAGGGCATTGAGAAAGAACCATCCCAATGCGCCATCGTAACCATCGGCGATTGCCTGCTTGAAAGCGGCCACGTCGGGTAGCCCCCAGGCCAGACTCAAACCAAGTGCCTTACTGAGGGCTGAGTGCTTGCGTCCGTCGATGAGGATGAAGCGCCAGTTCACGTCTGGCGGAAGGGTCACGCCTTGCGTGTACCATGTCAGGCAGACTTCGATTCCTTTCTCCCGGAGCAGCGGTAGTAGCGCCTGCGTCAGGGGGTGCTTCAGCGTCTGCGCCGGGATTTCCACATACGCGTTTGAAGGAAATTGCCAATCCATCAGTTCGGGCGTGGGAACCAGCCGGCTCAGGCTGAGAAACACCGGGAGCTGTTCAGGCCAATATTCGCTGGCAGCATTGAGCGCCCTGGTGATGGAGGCAATATCTGAGCTGTGTGCGATCAGCCGGTTAGCGGTAATTGCCTGTTTTTTGTTGACAACAGGTTCGCGGGTGAACAGGACGGTTTGGCTCATTGACGCTCAATCCTTTGCAACCGGCTTGGCGGCAAAGGTAAAGGCGTCGGAGTAAAACGCATCGATGGGCAGCCCCCGTGTGTGTGTGAAACTGTCTCGGGCAGCTTCGATCATTGGCGGTGCGCCACAAATATAAACCTCGTGTTGTGACAAGTCCGCGAAATCGGCCAGGACTGCCTCGTGCACTAAACCCCGGCGTCCCGCCCAAGCATCGTCCGGGCATGTATCGGAAACAACTGAAATGTAACGAAAAGTAGGCAGTATTAACTGCCAACTTTGCGCCATTTCATGTAAGTAGAGACCTGATGGCACGCGTGCGCCCCAGTAAAGGGCAATTGGCCGCTCAAGGCCGAGATGGATCGCGTGCTCTACCAATCCCTTGAGCGGCGCGAAACCTGTACCACCTGCAAGCATCACAATGGGTTTATTGCTTTTCTCGCGCAGCCAGAAGGAACCGTGCGGGCCTTCGATGCGCAAGATATCCCGCAGTTTCATACTCTCAAATACATGAGTGGTGAAATGACCGCCAGGGATCAGCCGAATATGCAGTTCGAGCCAACCTGTTTTTGCGGGAGCGTTGGCAATCGAAAAACTGCGCCGCTGTCCATCAGCAAGGAGGAAGTCGACGTACTGTCCGGCGCGGAAAGTGAAAGGCTCCGAAGCCGGCAGTTGCAGTTCGACCAGCATCACGTCTTCGGCCAGGCGTTCGAGCCGACTCACGCGGCAGGGGATCTGTTTGGGCCGGGTATCCGTTTCTTGTTCTACGCCGTGGACTTCGATCAGGAGATCGGAGCGCGGACGCGTGCAGCAAAGCAGGGCATAGCCGGATTCACGCTCAGAATCGGGCAGGGCATGTTCGGCATAAGCGCCCAGGTCGACCTGGCCGTGGAGTATCCTGCTCTTGCATGCACTGCAAACGCCGGTGCGGCAACCATGAGGCAGTATCAGTCCGGCTTCGAGGGCCGAATCGAGCACGGTGAGGTTTTCGTTGGCGACAAAGGTATGGCCGCTGGGTTGGAGTTGAATCCGGCAAGACATGGTGGAGGGTACCCTCGTTATTGGGTTGATGCAGTTTCTTTCGGGTTTGAGACGGGACGTTACTCTACAACAGCACGATGTCGAACTGTTCCTGCGTGTAACTTGCTTCGGCATGTAGCGAAATCTTCTTGCCGATAAAATCGGAGAGCATCGCCAGCGATTGATTTTCTTCGTCCAGAAAAAGGTTGATAACTTCGGGGTTGGCCAGGACACGAAATTCACGGGCGTTGAATTGACGCGACTCGCGCAACACTTCACGAAAGACTTCGTAGGCGACAGTGCGTGCGGTCTTAACCTCGCCCCGTCCATTGCACGTGGGGCAAAGCTCGCACAGCAGATGCGCAAGTGACTCGCGCGTGCGTTTACGGGTCATTTCCACCAACCCCAGGGTGCTGAAGCCGTTGAGGCTTATCTTGGTGCGGTCATGGCTGAGCGCCTTGCGGAATTCTTCAAGCACCATCTCCTGATGCTCGGAACTGTCCATGTCGATGAAGTCGATGATGATGATGCCGCCCAGGTTACGCAGGCGGAGTTGGCGGGCAATGGCTTGAGCCGCTTCGAGGTTTGTTTTGAAGATGGTGTCGTCGAAATTGCGCGCACCTACGAAGCCGCCGGTGTTGACGTCGACAGTGGTCAGGGCTTCCGTCTGGTCGATGATGAGGTAGCCGCCGGATTTCAGGTCAACGCGCCGGGCCAATGCCTTCTGCACTTCCGTCTCGACGTTGTACAGCTCGAAAAGCGGACGGTCACTGGTATAGAGTTCCAGGAGCGACAGGACTTTGGGCGTGTATTCGGCGGCAAAATCCTGGAGTCTCACGAAGTTTTCCTGCGAGTCGATGCGCACGCGCGTTGCGTCGTTATTGACCAGGTCGCGCAGGATGCGCTGCGCAAGGCTCAAATCTTCGTGCAGCAGGCATGGCGCCTGGACATCCTTGGAGGCTTGGAGGACTTCTCCCCAGAGCTTGTGCAGGTAATCAATATCGGCGGTCAATTCTTCGTCGGTAGCGTTTTCGGCCATCGTGCGGACGATGAACCCGCCGAAATTATCTTCCGGGACAAGTCGGCCCAGCCGTTCGCGCAATTGTTCGCGGTCGGATTCGTCACCGATACGCTGTGAAATGCCGATGTGCTTGTCCTGCGGCAAATAGACTAATAAACGTCCCGCCAGGCTGATCTGCGTAGACAGCCGCGCCCCCTTGGTGCCAATCGGATCCTTGAGCACTTGAACCATCGTAGATTGGCCTTCGATGAGGATTTTTTCGATTGGACGCACTACTTCACCGTTCTGACGTTCGCTCCAGATGTCCGCAACATGCAGGAAGGCGGTGCGTTCGAGGCCGATGTCGATGAACGCGGACTGCATGCCTGGCAGGACACGGACAACCCGGCCAAGGTAAATGTTGCCGACGATGCCCCGGCTCGCGGGCCGCTCAACGTGCAATTCCTGCACTACGCCCTGTTCCACGATGGCTACCCGCACTTCCTGCGGGGTGAAGTTCAGCAAGAATTCAGTGTTCATGGCGGTTCCAATGGGAAATACGCAATGCCGGGCGGCAGCCAGCCATTGCGTATGGCTCATTGTAGATGGCGGATCCCAAGCCCGCACAGCCGTTACCGAAACCGCTATCGTGATGACAAGGGACAGGAAGTGTACAGCGGACGGGTACGGAGTTCTAGTCGGTATATCCGATTCGGAGCCTGTTGAGAAGTGGTTCCCAAAAGCCAAGCGCCCGTACAACTTTTTGGGGGCACTTCAGGGGAGCCAATTCTTGGGCGAACCTGTTCCAGTATGCAGTTTCAGGCTTCGCCGGAGGGCTCAAACCGGTAACCGAAAGCTTCCAGAAGAGAGGCTGTTTCGAACAGCGGCAGCCCCATGATGCCGGAGTAGCTGCCGCAGATTTCCATGATGAAAGCTGCGGCGCGGCCCTGTATGGCATAGGCTCCGGCCTTGTCCATCGGCTCTCCAGTGGCGACATAGCGGCGGATGTCGTCTTCGGTGAGCGGGCGGAATTTCACATCGCTCACCGATAGGCGCGATTGGATGTGTTCGTCGTCGTTGAGCGCGACAGCGGTCAGGACGCGGTGGCTGCGACCGGAAAGCTGCCGGAGAATTTCGCATGCATCATCGGCATTGTCAGGTTTTCCGATGATGCAGCCATCGATATCGATTGCCGTATCGGCTGCCAACACGGGGTGGTATGGCAGTTTGCGCCAGAACAAACGCTGCATGCCGGCATGTGCTTTGTTGAGTGCCATACGCTCGACGTAGTGGTCTGGAGACTCACCCGGAAGCGGGGTTTCGTCGATATCGGCATCCCGTCCGCGTCTGATGGAACGAAAAATGAGCGCTTTGAAATTTACGCCGATCTGGTGCAGCAATTCACGGCGGCGTGGGCTGGATGAGGCGAGGTAGATGCAGGAAACAGTTTCTGGCATGAGTGTCACTTCTCATTCACGATGGTAGGGGTGGTGGCATGTGATGCTCCATGCCCGGTAGAGGGCTTCGGCGAGTAATGGGCGCACAAGCGTATGTGGCAGGGTAAGGCTGGAGAGCCGGATGGATTCATGTGCGCTTGCCTTGAACGATGGGGCAAGGCCATCCGGCCCGCCAATAATGAAAACAATATCTTCGCCGCCGCTACGCCATTCCTCCAGGCGGCGTGCGAGTGCCACGCTGGTGAAATCGGTACCGTGCTCATCGAGAACCACCCTGCGGCAACGCGACGGCAAGGCCGCCTCGATACGGGCCGCTTCAGCTTCCATCATCATTAGCGGGGATTTTCCAGAGTTGCGTGGTTCGGCCTTGAGCTCGATCAGTTCAATCGGCAGCTCACGCGGCATACGGCGGGCAAAGTCGTCGAAACCGGCTTGAGTCCAGGCAGGCATGCGATGGCCGACAGCAACGATGACAAACCTCATGCTTTATGCCCCTGCCGTATTCCCGAGTATGACGGCGCGACGGGGAAGGGCCGCCGTCCAGAGTTCTTCGAGCCGGTAATAGGTGCGGATGGCCGGCTGCATGACATGAACCACGATTTCGCCCAGATCCACCAGCACCCATTCGCCGTTTTCCTCGCCTTCGATACCGAGCGCCTTGACCCCCGCCGCGAACGTGCGATCCAGGACATTGCGCGCAAGTGCCCGCGTTTGTCGGCCGGAATCGCCGCTGGCAACGATGATGCGTTCAAATTGCGAGGTGAGGGGGGAAGTATCGATGACTTCAATGTCACGCGCCTTGATATCTTCAAGGGCGTTTATGATGATCTGTTCCAGGTCGGATGTATTCATTCTTCATTCATGATGTGGATGGAAGGGTTGTGGAAGACGGCATTGTCGCCCGGTCGATTTACAAAGCCCCACTTCTTTTGAAAGCCAGGTAGTGGTTGATTAGCGCGATCGGCAATGCCTTTGGGGTAACGTCGAGCACATGCGCCCCGCTGCGTTTCAGGCGTTCGATAGTTGCGTTGCGGATGCCGATGTATTGTAACGCGGCAGCGGCTTCGAGCGCCGTTTCAAATGTATTGCGCGGCTGCTCGATCAGGCGTTGCACGGCGGTCTCACACAGGCTGGCCAGCAATACCAGATGGCGGCGACGTAGCACCTTGATGGCGTCAGCCAGTTCTTCATCGTCTTCGTCGCGCAAGTTGGTCAAGATCAGCACAAGCGAGCGTTTGGGCACAGTTTGTGCGATGTGCGTGGCCGCGCTACGGTAATCGGGTGAATTGCTGCCGGGTTCCAGGTCGAAGAGCCGCTCCATCAGATAGTTCAATGCAGCATGGCCTTTGCGCGCAGGGATCAGGCGGGTATCGTGACCGAAACTCATGCAGCCGACGGCATCGCCTTGCCGTAAGGCAACGTGGGCGAGCAGCAATAGCGCGTTCAGCGCTTCATCGAAATGCGAGAGCAGGCCGTTTTCTTTAGCGCGCATACGGTTGCCGCAATCGAGCAGGAACATGATCTGTTGGTCGCGTTCGTCCTGGTGTTCACGGGAAATCAGTTTATTGATGCGGGCGGTGGCTTTCCAGTCAATTTGACGCGGTGTATCGCCTTCTCTGTATTCGCGCAACTGGTGGAAGGACCACCCTTCGCCGCGGCGCCGGCGCTGGCGTACGCCAATCTGGCTCAGGTGATTATCGGTGGCTAGCAGGGCGTATTTGGCCACGGCGGCGAAATTGGGATAGACGCGCACGCGATGCGGCGCATCGATGAACACGCGGCGGTGCAGAAAACCGAACGGAGAATCGACCAAGGCTTCGATACCGGCGAAAGAATGTTCGCCGCGCACCGTGAAACGCAGGCGGTAAGACGCACTGGCGCGGGTTTGCGGCGCAAGGATGAAGGTGAATGGCAAACCTTCCATGTCGCAGGCGGACGGGTAATGGTCGAAAACCCGGACGACGCTCTTTCGTGTCAGCGGATTATCAATTTCGAGCAATACTTCACGGTAGACATCGACCGGCAGGGAATGAGCGGCCTTGCGGGCAATGCGGGGCGGTGCCTGGCTCCACACCCGCCAGCCGTCCAGAATAACGAGTAGCAGGAGCACGATGCCACCAACCGCCCAGGGCACGGTCAATGTCGTCCAGAAGGAGGCAAGTGCGGCCCAGGCCAACCATCCGGCAAGAAACCATAACAGGCGGGTGGCAGGTCTCATTGGCGCGGCACTTCAACGTGTTCGAGCAGGGTGTTGAGCAACTGGTCGGCCGTGCGGCCTTCCATTTCATAATCCGGCGTCAGGGTGACACGGTGGCGTAACGCAGGCAGTGCGACGGTTTTGATGTCGTCCGGAGTGACGAAATCGCGTTCGGCCAGCACGGCGGCGGCACGGGCGGCGCGGATCAGCGCAATTGAGCCACGCGGCCCCGCACCGATCGACAGCCCCGGCCAGTCACGCGTGGTCTGTGCAATACGGGCAGCATAGTCGATGATGCGTGCATCGACGGTGATCTGTGCCGTAATCTGTTGGATCGAAGTAATTTCCTGTGGCGAGATGATCGTTTGCACGGTGGCAACATTGAGGGTGTCGCCAACTTGATTACGGGTGACCGATTCGAGCATGCGCCGCTCTTCGTCGAGCGTCGGATAGTCGATGAGCACTTTGAACAGGAAGCGGTCGAGTTGCGCTTCCGGTAACGGATAGGTGCCTTCCTGCTCAATCGGGTTCTGCGTCGCCATGACCATGAACGGGCGCGGCAAGGCATGCGCTTCGCCTTCAATGGTGACTTGCTGCTCCTGCATGACTTCAAGTAGCGCGGCCTGGGTTTTTGCCGGCGCGCGGTTGATTTCGTCGGCAAGCAGCAGGTGGGCGAACACCGGCCCGCGACGGATCCTGAATTCTTGTGCCTTGAGGTCGTAAAGCGCATGGCCGGTAACGTCCGACGGCATCAGGTCGGGCGTAAACTGGATACGCGAAAAACTACCATTGAATGTTTGTGCCAGCGCGCGGAAAAGCAAAGTTTTCCCCAAGCCGGGAACTCCTTCAATCAGCACATGCCCGCCGGCAAACAGGGCGATCAGCGTATGATGCAGCGTAGTCGCCTGACCGATCAGCGCATGACTGATTTCTTCCTTCATCCGCGATGCGAAGGAATAGGTTTTCCCCATATTTTCCTGCATGGCCACCGTGGAGACGGTTGAAGGTTCCAGGGTGCTTTGAGCGAGGGTGTCATCGTTCATAATCTGTTCCGGAGAATGTCCAAAAGATGTGAGTTGGCGGTAAATTGATTTTCGTTGCGGGGACGGCTGGCGTCGAGCAGGTGTTCGACGGCATCTTCGGTCAGGCCGGATAGTTGTGGAATCCTGGATTCATTGGCGAAAAGAACGATTTGCCGGTTTAACTCCTGTTTCGGCAAATGACCCCACTGCGGATGGTGCAAGTAAGCCTGTTTATAAAAATCGTTGCAAAGCGTCTGGTAAAGCATCTGTCCCTGTTTGTTGCGCCATAGATAACGCGCGCTGGCGGCCACATGTTCAACGATGCTGCGGCGGGCAGCGGGACGGGCTGGCAGCAGAGGGCCAAAACGCCGCGAGATCATCCACAGCCAGGCAATCAGCAACAGGGCGGCGGCAATGAGAACCGCCCAGGCATGATCGACGAACCAACGCCAGAGCGCGGGCGCATCGCTGCCATAAACGAGCCAGATGTCCTGACCCTTCGCCAATGAAACCAGATAGACGAAAAGCGCGGCATTGTCGCCCTCGCCGATCATGCGGTTGCCGATGAAATCAAGACTGGTGAGAACCGTAACGCGCCCTTTGCCATGCGTATAGCTGAGGGCATAGTTGCCTTTATTTTCACGATTTTCGATGTTTGCGGTCGGCTCCGAAATCTGCCAGTCGCTGTTTTTTACAGAGTCCTCAAGCAGCCATGACGAAAAGGGTTGGAATCGGGCTTTCAGACGTGTGCCATCGGGCAATTCGATACTTCCGGCAGGCGCTTTACTTCGTAATTTGACGGAGATTCCAAAAAAAGCCAGCAACGAATCTTGGGAAAAGTCTGTTTCTCTATCGTTTATGCGATTCGGGCGCAGAAGTACATTCTCTTCGAAATCCTGCAAAGAGCGCAGGGAAACTATCAGGTGACCACCTTTTTTTTCCACCCATTCCAGCAACGCATCGTTTTGTTTTTGCGCGAGCCAGTAGCGCGGCGCAGTAAATACCAGCGTAGCGCCGGGCTTAGGCGGTTTGCTGTAAGCGGGAACATAATGCGCAATCGCACCGTAACGCTCGATCAACCGGCCGGCGGCAAGCAGCGGGTTATTTGCGGCGGCTCCCTGAAAACCAGCGGGAAGTTTTACCTCAACGGTTTCAGTCTGGGTGTAAAGCCACAACAAAAACAGCAATGAAATCGATAGAAGCAGCAAGCGGACGAGTTTCCCGGTAGAGATTTTCATGAGACGGTTCCCTCGGCTTGCTGGATACGGCTGAATCCCGCCAATAGAGCAGTGATGTCCGTAGGCGGGCGATGCGCATAGGCCAAGCGAAGCCAAGCGCGCACGATAATGCCGAAATCGTCCTTGAAAGAAGGCATGGCGTTGCCAACAAGCAGGCGTATTTCTTCTTCTGTAGCGCCTTGTGTCAGGTTGATGCAGTAACGAGCCGCCAACAATTCAATTGCCCCGCGATAGAGCAGGCTCAGTGCTTCGTCTTTTTTACCTTCTTTCCAGCAGCGTTCGGCTGCTGCGGCAATGTCTTCCGGCAGCGCCACGGCGATTTCAAGGGTGCTGTCGCTCTGCCGTACCGGAGCCAAAGGTTTGTCGCGAAAACGCTGCAAACCGAGGAGGGGGAGCCAGCGTTTTGAATAGGCCAACAACAGTACGATTAACCCAAATGCCAGCAGCCACAAGGCGATTTGCCCGGATTGGGCAAAAAGTTGACCCCAGTCGAGGAATTTGTTTTGCGAATAATTGCTGGGGACTTTCTTATTGGTGGACGATTGTTTGAGCCGTCGTATTTTGGTAATTCGGGTTTGGTCAAATTCAGGCTCAGCAAGGACGGTATCGATTGTTTTTCGTGCCTGGGCGACATAGGCAGGGCTGGTATGGCTGGAAACCGATGCCGGATCTTCAGGCGCAGGCGGTGCACTATTTGTTTGTGCGGATACCGGGTCGCAGAGCAGCAGGCAGAGGCTGAGCCGGATGAATAGCTTCATGATGCAACCTGCTGTGCTTCAAGCCGGGCAGCTAGCGTACGGAAACCCAATTCGATGTCCCATCCTTCGAGTTCGGTGCGCCGGTTGAGATATAACGTAAATCCGGCTGCGACATAAAACGGTTCGATGATGCCGACCGTGAGCAGGAAAATGAGGCCACAGGCCAGTTTGAACCAGAACGGCATTCCGACGAAGACAAAATCGTAAAGCAGGTCATTCGTGTCCGATGGGGCTAATTCAGGCGGCAGCATCATGAAGAGAAGACCCAGCATACCGATGAACAGGATGACTTCAAAAGCAACGCACACGATGATCAACCAGATTGCGCCACGTCCCTTCAACGCATGGAAACGTTGGTTCCGTGTCTGTTTGGGAATTCCTTCGAGTTGCCATACCGGCAACATGAAACTGCGCCGTAGCGTAAAGCGTCCCCAGGTCAAGGCTCGGAACAGGCCGGATTGCCGCAACAGACCGGGCATGGCACGCAAGACGTCGCGCCAGCTGTCTACTTCGCCGAAAACAGCGCGACTCATGACGTGCAGAAGTATGCGGTCGTAAAGCGGTTTCAGCCACAACAACGGCAGAAACACCCAGTACCAATTATTGTCCGTGAGATAAGCCAGCGCCAGTACCAAAAAAACAACCGGAAGCATGACGACAAACCAAGCCGCATACAGATTCCGCCAGTACGCCTGCACCAGCACAAGGCCAAGGTCGATGGCTTCCCAGTACGTGCGCGCGCGGATTTCGATGGTCAGGGCATCAGGTCTCACGCCGCACCCCCATGAACAGAAAATAGGCCGCGACCAGCGCCCAGAGCAACCCGCCAACGATGAATTTTCCCGTGACCGGCAAATAGGCGCCGGAAGACCAGAAGGCTTCGATGAATGCGGCAATCAACAGCATGGCCGTGGCGCCATAGACGATCTGCACTGCTGGGCCTGCTGCGTGGGTCAGTGCCTCGTTGCGTCGTCGTCGTCCGGGCGCAATCAGCGCACGACCGAGCAGCAGGCCAGCCATGCCGCAAAGTACGATGGCGGTTAGCTCAAAAGCGCTATGCGCGATAACAAATTGGAAAAACCGCTCGACCGAGCCTTGGTGGATCAGATGTGCCGAGACCGCACCAAATATAAGGCCGTTGAAGATCAGGAAGTAAAGCGTACCCAACCCAAACAGCAGGCCGGAAGCAAAGCATTGAAAACCGATTGTAATATTGTTGTGGATATAAAAACCGAGCATCGAGAAATTTTCGCTGGCTACCCGTCCCGAACCGGTTTCGATCTCAATTACGCCGTTGGCGCTATACATTTCCTCCAGATGATGCACGCTTTTGTAATCCAGGAGCCTGTAAATCATTTCCGGCTGAAAATAAACCAGCAAGCCCATGAGCAGGGCGGGTAGATAAAGCAGTGCGCTGGCGAGCCAGAAAAGGCGCGCGTGTTCGCGGATTAGCGTGGGAAAGCCGCAGACAATGAATTGAACGATATTGCGCAATGGGCGTGCGCCGTAAAGCGTTTGATGCCCGGACAGCGCGAGGTGGTTGAGGCGCTCGATCAGCGCGGGTGGATAGTGCCTTTCGCGGGACAAGGCCAGATGCAGGCAAATCCGGCGGTAAAGCGACGGGAAAATGGCCTGGTTCGTTGCCCGTTTCGGCGTAAGTTCCATGCCTGAACCATCGGGTGTATCCGATTGGTTTTCCCGATGATCCAGTTGGGCTGGCCGATGCCCGGGGCGTGCAGCAATCAGTGTTTCGAGTTGCTTCCATTCTTGTTCGTGACGGTGGGCAAATTCATTGGGAGTCATGAAGGTTCAACGCTCCCCGACGATATGCTGTGCATAGCCGAGCATGGAATCTACATCGGCCTGAAGCGCGTCATTGGCGTGCTTGCGGGTGTTTTGAGCAGCCCCGTCATTCGTTACGGGGATTGCGCCCGGCACATATCCACTATTTGTATGGCCCAGTATCCGTACCAGTTCCTGCGCTCGATCCGGCGTCAACCGGGGAGCCCGGGCGGCAAAAGCAACGATCAGTTGCTGTTCGGATGAAGAAAGCCAGACGGGCAACGGTAATGCGCGACCCGGCAGGAGTTTTTGCGGCAGACTGGGTTTATCGCGATAAACAACGATTGTTTTCGCCACAATATCGCCCAATCGCTTGAAGTCGCGGTTCAGGAACATCGAACACAACCCGAAGGCGTAATAGAACGGCAAAAAATCGACGAAACGCAACAGGTTGCGCACCATGGAAGCCGGCCAACCAACCGGTATGGCATCGTCCTGTAACACGGCCAGACCCAACACTTTTTTCCCTGGCGTTGCCCCTTGCGCATAAACTTCGAACAAAACAGGATAAAACCACTCAAGTAAAAAAAAGACGATCATCCAAATACCGAAACCGAAATTTCCTAATCGAGTCAAGAAAAATAATGTAATCAACCAGAGAATGAAGCGGATGAAAAAATCGAACAACCAAGCCAACGCACGCGGTACTGGTCCGGCCAGACGCAAGCGAATATTCACCCCTTCAGGTGTTTCAATGGTTCGAATGGTATCGAGAAAAGACATAAATTATATTTTGACGACGATAGTGTTGGCAATATTGTCGTGCAAGCATTTGTGAGATTTACGGAAAATCAATAAATAATTGATAGATATATAAATAAAACCGATTATAGGGATTAAAAAAAAGATCCATTGCAAAAAATAACGGAAGAATATTATCCACCACACATTGATGGAAGAGCCATCGTTATTGACGATCTTTATTTTAAAAATGTGCTTGCCAAAAGTTTGTCCGTTGTCACGCAGTAGTTGAAAATTTATTGCGATGAAAAGGATAAACGCTCCTATAAAAGCTAATATGGAAGAAAGAGTCCACATATAAGCAATCCCTCCATAAGAGAAGCCTGAATTTGTGTCAGATATATTGAAAAACATAAAAGAAAATGAGAGAATAAAGATGAGGACATAGAAAAGTATTATGAACACAAGACTGTTAATTGTAAAGGCGCCTAAACGGACGAACCGCTTGGCGAGTTCGATTTTGCCGGGAACAATAATGTCCGCAACATTTGTTGCAGGTGCCAGGTAAGGATTATTCGGATCAACAGAGTGGCTATCCATAGAGTGCTTTCGAAAAAAGTAATAGTCTTACTGAATTGTCGTATCCAACCGATGCCAGCAAATAATACAGGATTACGTATGTGCCCTCCGCTTTTTACGCGCATTCTGTGCCGGATTCGATGGACGTTTTTTATGCTTTCTTCGGCGGGGAAATCCGAAAATGTCGCGCGCCGCAACATAAAAACTTGCAATCAGGGCAGGGACGGTGATCAGCAGAAAAACAACGCAAACTACCACGCCAAGTCCTTCAAAGGTAAGTCCGAAAAAGTTGATGACGAGAGCCGGCAATAGGATGATGAAGGAACCAAAACAAAAGCAGTAGGTGAAAAAAGGAAACCAGTTCAAGAGGCACCCTTTCAGGCTGTAAAGCAACGCCCTGCCCACGGACAGCCTCCACCAGCCAATGAGTTGCGGCACGAACAGGTACACCGCTGCCCAAAGTACGGACAACACTGCGGTGACAACTGACGCAATAATGAACGTGTTGTCTTTCAAATCCGGCATTTCGCCATGCATGACCAGCCGCCACATCATGCCGCCATCGATCAACCGGGTTCCCAACAGCATGACTGTTCCTACAATGAAATTGCAAAAACCTGCCAGCAGCAGATCGAAGGCGTAACGGCGAAAACCTGAAATCAACAAGCCCGGGCTGAGGGTGCGCTTGCGGTCGATGGCGCGGCATCCGTTGAAGACCCCAAGCATCAGGCCTGGGTACAGGATCAATCCAAGCAGTTCGCCAACATAAGGAGTAATCACTGCCAGGATGATACCGCCGATGCAACAGAAGGTCAGGAAACTGAGAAACGCGGGGTTGCGTACCCACAGCATGAAACCTTCGATCAACCAGTACCATCCATGTTGCATGGGAACACGCCGGATTTTCAGGGGACGGGAGTAATGGCGTTGTCGACGTCTGCCATTATCCTGTTGAGACAAGGTAGTCAGCGGCAGGATGGAAGCCGGCCCAGTTTTGGTTGTTTTGTTGTCTCTCATGGGTGGATTTTATAAATCAAGGTATAGGAGGGGCTGTTTCACAGGCGCGTAAGCGCAGAATATCGCGGTATTCGTCAGGGTCTTTCACCAGCACCAGTGCGCCCGTGCGCGGCAGGGTGCGGTTGGCGAGCCGTGACAGCCAGAAGCGGAGCGCCGCCGCACGCAACATCGTCGGCCAGATGACACGTTCAGTATCGGTAAAAGGACGGGATGAATGATAAGCGGTAAGCAGGGCGTGTGCATATGCCGGGTCGAGTGCGCCGCCGGGCAGGCAGCACCAGTCATTGACGGTAACGGCGACATCGAAAAGCAAGGCGTCATGGCTGGCAAAGTAGAAATCGATTACTCCGCCGATGAACCCATCTTCCGCCCACAATACGTTGTCACGGAAAAGATCGCCATGAATTGCCCCGGCAGGCAGGCGTGAAAAAACGGCGTTGGCATTTTCCTGGAAATGCAATTCGGAATCGAGCAAGGCCGTATCATCGGCGGATAAACAGGGCCGGAGCAGGGCAGCAGTCTGCGCGCGCCAGCATGCGCCGCGCGGATTGGGTTGCCGCCTTCCGTAAGAACGTCCGGCCAGATGCAGGCCCGCGAGCATGGCGCCGATCCGGGCACAGTGCCCGCTGCCCGGATGCGTTTCCGAAACACCCGGCAACCTTGATACCAGAACCGTTGGTTTGTCCGCCAGCGTGCCCAGGTATTCGTTGTCGCGATTGGCGATTGGCGCGGGCACGGGCAGGCCGTGGCGGGCAAGATGGGCCATCAGGTGCAGGTAATAGGGCAGTTCGGCACGTGCAATATCTTCGAACAACGTCAGGACATAGCGCCCAAGCGTGGTCGTGACGAAAAAATTGCTGTTCTGGACGCCGTCCGCGATACCCTTGAACCCGGTCAGCCGCCCGATGGAGTAATGATCCAGCCAGCGCGCCAGGGCTTCTTCGGTAGGCAATGTGAAGACGGACATGCGTCCAGGCTTACCAACTCGTGATCACCCAGGCCGGCACGACCAGTTTAGTGGCGCCGTCATCCCGTATCCAATGGCCCTTGCCCTCCCGGTCGATCAGGAAATAGGAAGCCCCATTCGACTGTGTCACTTTTATCATGTAAAGCTTGCCGCGCAGGCGGAATTCGGTATGGGTGTCATCTCCGCGTTTGACGATGGTGACCTGGGGTAGTTCCTCGTCCAACGGTTCGAGACCTTCCGGCTCTTGGGCAAACAGCGGTTGGGTAGCTATTGAGCCGATACAGAAGGCAAAAGTAGCGAGTACGGCGGACAGTGAGGGACGCATGGTAAAACTCTCCATTGGGGGGATTAGAGATTAAGCATTATTTCGTGCTCTTCGGGCAAGGGCATGAAGCCGCGCGTCTCGTAATGTTTGAAAATGGCCTCAACTACATCGCCGGGTTCGTCGATGACTTGAATCAATTTGAGGTCTTCTGGGGAAATCATGTGCTCGGTCACGAGCCGATCCCTGAACCAGTCGAGCAGGCCGCGCCAAAAAGCCCCGTGCACGAGGATGATCGGGATCTGGCGGCTCTTGTGCGTCTGCACCAGGGTCATGGCTTCGAGCAGTTCGTCAAGTGTGCCGAAGCCGCCGGGCATGACGACATAGGCGCTTGCGCATTTCACGAACATGAATTTGCGCGCAAAAAAGTGCTGGAAAGTTTGGGAAATATCCTGGTAGGTGTTGGCCTGCTGTTCGTGCGGCAACTGGATGTTGAGCCCAACCGAAGGGCTTTTGCCGAAGAACGCCCCCTTGTTGGCCGCTTCCATGATGCCTGGCCCGCCCCCCGATATCACTGCGAACCCGGCGTCGGAGAGTTGGCGGGCGATGCGTTCGGTCAGCGCGTAATAAGGATGATCCGGTTCGACCCGGGCGCTACCGAAGATCGACACTGCTGGACGGATGGCGTTGAGCCGTTCAGTGGCTTCGACGAACTCTGCCATAATCCCAAAGATCCGCCATGATTCACGCCCGTTGAAATGCGGTACGTTAGCAACCATGCCGGGCGGCATTTTGTCTTTTATATTCATTTCGTGTCATGTATCCCTGATTATGAGGATTATGTTCAATGACTACCCTGCTGCTCGTCGATGGCTCCAGTTATCTTTATCGTGCATTCCACGCATTGCCCGACCTACGCACTTCGCGTGGCGAACCGACTGGAGCCGTCCGTGGCGTTCTTGCCATGCTACGTCGGCTGGCCGGGGACTACAAGGCGGATTATCGCGTTTGTGTATTCGATGCCAAAGGGCCAACCTTCCGGGATGAATGGTATCCGCAATATAAGGCAAACCGTCCGCCCATGCCCGAAGAGCTTGCCGTCCAGGTTGTGCCCTTGTTTGATGCGGTAAGGGCGGAGGGCTGGCCCCTGTTGTCGGTTGCGGGGGTTGAGGCCGACGATGTCATCGGCACGCTTGCCTGCCTTGGTGCCGAACGTAACTGGGAAGTAGTGATTTCTACCGGCGACAAGGATTTGACCCAACTCGTGCGGCCAGGCGTGCTTTGGGTCAATACGATGAGCGAAGAGACGCTCGATGAGGCCGGGGTGAAAACCCGGTTTGGCGTGCCGCCATCGCGCATCGTCGATTACCTGGCACTGGTCGGGGACACGGTCGATAACGTGCCTGGCGTGGAGAAGTGCGGCCCCAAGACAGCGGTGAAATGGCTGGCCGAGTACGGCAGCCTCGACAATCTGATTGCCCATGCGGACGAGATAGGCGGCAAAGTGGGCGAAAACCTGCGGCGCCATCTCGATTTTTTGCCTTTGGCCCGTCGCCTGGTGACAGTCGCCACCAACGTGGCTTTACCGTGTGGCCTCGACGATTTTGCCTTGCGCGAACCCGACATTCCGGCACTGACTGCACTCTACGAACGCCTTGAATTCAAGAGTTGGCTGAGGCGGGGGCAGGTAGGGCAGGTCGCCGCGCCGCTCGCACCGGAAGACATGGCACGGCGCTTCCAGCCTGATGAGAGCGAGGACGATGCACCCGTCCGCGCACCGGATCGTTCCCGTTACCGCGCCATCGTCGATTGGCCGGATTTCGAGGCGCTGTTGAAGCGGCTGGAGGCCGGATCTTCTTCTTCCAGCCTCGTTGCGCTCGATACCGAGACCACGGGGCTCGATCCGCTCACTGCGTGGCTGGTCGGAATTTCCTTTTCGTTCGCACCGGAAGACGCAGCCTATCTGCCGCTCGCGCATCGCGGCGCCGACATGCCCGCACAACTGCCATTCGATGAGGTGCTGGTGCGGCTCAAGCCGTGGCTGGAATCGGAAAGGTACGCCAAACTTGGGCAGAACATCAAGTTCGATGCCCATATCTTCGCCAACCATGGCATCACCCTGCGGGGCATTGCCCACGACACCCTGATCCAGTCCTACGTGCTTGAAAGCAACCGTCCGCACGACATGGATTCGCTCGCCAAGCGGCACCTCAGGCTTGCCACGATCCCCTACGCCGACATTTGCGGCACAGGCGCAAAACGGATTGGTTTCGACGAAGTGGCGTTGGATATCGCTACCCGCTACGCCGCCGAAGATGCCGACATCACCTTGCGCCTGCATCAAAAGCTGTGCCCGCAGGTGGAGGCTGCCCCCGGGCTTGCCGCGCTTTACCGGGACATCGAACTGCCGACCCTTTCCGTGCTGCTGGCGATGGAGCGGATCGGCGTACTTATCGACCCCTTTCTTCTCGCGCAGCAAAGCAACGAACTGGGTCGCCGCCTGTTCGACCTGGAGCGCGAAGCTCACGCACTGGCGGGGGGTACATTCAACCTCGGTTCCCCCAAACAACTCGGCGAAATCCTTTTTGGCCGCCTTGGCCTGCCGGTGCGCAGGAAAACCGCTACCGGCCAACCTTCGACCGACGAAGACATTTTGAGCGAACTTGCCGAAGACTACCCGCTGCCCAAGCTGCTGCTTGAACACCGCAGCCTCGCCAAGTTGAAGGGAACCTACACTGACAAACTGCCGCGCATGGTCAATCCGGCAACGGGCAGGGTGCATACCAGTTTTTCTCAGGCCACAGCCGTCACCGGGAGGCTTGCCAGTTCCGACCCCAATCTGCAAAACATCCCTGTGCGCACGGCAGAAGGCCGTCGCATCCGCGCCGCCTTCGTCGCGCCACGCGGCTGGCGGATCGTTTCGGCGGACTATTCGCAAATCGAACTGCGCATCATGGCGCACCTCTCGAACGACTCCCGGCTGCTCGACGCTTTCGCGCGCAACGAAGACATCCACCGTGCCACCGCTGCCGAAGTATTCGGCGTCAACCCCGAAGCGGTCGCCTCCGAGCAGCGTCGATATGCTAAAGTCATTAACTTCGGCCTTATCTACGGCATGAGCGCGCACGGCCTTGCCAAGGCGCTCGGAATCGAACGCGGTGCGGCGCAAGGCTGGATCGACCGTTATTTCGCACGTTACCCAGGCGTGGCCGCTTATATGGAACGGGTGAAAACAATCGCGCGTGAGCAGGGTTACGTCGAAACCGTCTTTGGGCGGCGACTCTATCTGCCGGACATTGCCGCCCGCCAGTTCAACCGCCGTCAGGCAGCAGAACGTGCTGCGATTAACGCGCCTATGCAGGGAACCGCCGCCGACCTCATCAAAAAAGCGATGATCGCCGTCCATCACTGGCTGCACGATTCTGAACGCCAGTCACGGCTGGTGCTTCAGGTTCACGACGAACTGGTGCTTGAAGTCCCTGATGGGGAAATCGGCACACTGCGCGAGAACCTTCCCAGGCTGATGGAAAGCGTCGCCAACCTGACTGTCCCCCTGCGGGTCGACATGGGGGTGGGGAATAACTGGGATGAAGCGCATTGAAATCTGTGCCGGCGTTACCGGTTTTCTGTTGTGAGTTTTTAGAATTGTCCGGTTTTCTTGACAGCGCCGTTTTCTCGCCTATAATTCCGCCTCTTTAGCAGGCGCGTAGCTCAGTTGGTTAGAGCACCACCTTGACATGGTGGGGGTCGTTGGTTCGAGTCCAATCGCGCCTACCAACGCTCCATGCCAAACATTACCTTGTCCGACGGTTCTGTCCGTAGCTTCGATCAGCCGGTCACGGTGGGCGAAGTGGCGTCTTCTATTGGCGCGGGACTTGCCAAGGCAGCACTGGCCGGAAAGGTGGATGGGTGCTTGGTGGATGTGTCCCACCGCATTGAGTCAGACTCGCTGCTTGCCATCATCACCGACAAAAACCCGGAAGGGGGCGATATCCTTCGGCACTCCTGCGCGCACCTGCTGGCGCAGGCGGTGAAAGAACTGTTTCCGGATGCCCAGGTCACGATCGGCCCGGTGATCGAAAACGGCTTCTATTACGATTTTTCCTATAAACGCCCATTTACGCCGGAGGATTTGTCGGCCATTGAGGCGCGCATGGGCGAGATCGCCCGCCGCGAGTTGCATGTGACGCGGGAAGTATGGCCTCGCAATAAGGCGGTCGAGTTCTTCAAGGGCATCGGCGAGCATTACAAGGCCGAAATCATTGCTTCGATCCCGGAAGGCGAGGATGTGTCGCTCTACCGACAGGGCGGTTTCGTCGATCTTTGCCGGGGGCCGCATGTGCCTTCGACCGGCAAACTCAAGGTGTTCAAGCTCACCCGGCTCGCCGGGGCCTATTGGCGCGGCGACTCGGATAACGAGATGCTCCAGCGCGTCTACGGCACGGCATGGGCGAAGAAAGAAGACCTCGACGCCTGGCTGCACATGATCGAAGAGGCTGAGAAACGTGATCACCGCAAGCTTGGCCGCCAACTCGATTTCTTTCATCTCCAGGACGATGCACCGGGGATGGTGTTCTGGCATGCAAAGGGCTGGACGCTGTGGCAACAGGTTGAACAGTACCTGCGCCGGACGATTCAGCATCATGGCTATCAGGAAGTCAAAACGCCGCTGATCGTCGACCGCGCGCTGTGGGAGCGTTCCGGGCACTGGGACATGTATTCGGAACTGATGTTTACGACGCACTCCGAGAAGCGGGAGTACGCGGTCAAACCGATGAATTGCCCCTGTCATATCCAGATTTTCAATCAGGGGCTCAAGAGTTACCGCGACCTGCCGCTACGGATGGCCGAGTTCGGTTCCTGTCACCGCAACGAGCCGTCTGGCGCGTTGCACGGCATCATGCGGGTGCGCAATTTCGTCCAGGACGACGCGCATATTTTCTGCACCGAAGAACAGGTGCAATCGGAAGCGGCGGAGTTCATCTGCCTGTTGCAGAAGGTTTACCGCGACTTCGGCTTCAATGACGTGCTGGTCAAGCTCTCGACTCGCCCCGACAAGCGGGTGGGATCCGATGCGCAGTGGGATGCCGCCGAGGCGGCGTTGGCCGCGTCGCTCGACGCCCAGGGGCTGGCCTACGATTTGCAGCCGGGAGAGGGCGCATTTTACGGCCCGAAGATCGAGTTTTCGCTCAAGGACAGCCTTGGGCGGGTGTGGCAATGCGGAACCCTGCAACTGGATTTCAACCTGCCGGGACGGCTTGGCGCGGAGTTCGTGACCGAGGATAACGTGCGCAAGACGCCGATCATGCTTCACCGCGCGATTCTAGGCTCACTGGAACGTTTTATCGGCATCCTGATAGAACATCACGCAGGCGCACTGCCGCTGTGGCTTGCGCCGGTGCAGGCGGTGGTGATGAATATCTCAGAAGGGCAGGCCGACTATGCCCTCAATGTAACGCAAATGCTACGCAACGCGGGTTTTCGTGTAGAAGTTGATTTGCGCAACGAAAAAATCAATTATAAAATCCGCGAGCACAGTGTGCACAAATTGCCGTACCAAATCGTAACTGGCGAGAAGGAGAAGTTGACGGCAACTGTGGCGGTGCGTGTCCGAGGCGGCCAGGATCTTGGCCAAATGTCCCTCGATTTGTTGATCAACCGCTGGCTTTGCGAAATAGAAGCGAAGGCGGTATAGGTCTGATATTGGCTTTTGTGGAGAATTAAACCATCGTTCAGGAAAAGAAGCAGCGCGTAAATGAGGAGATCAGCGCACCTGAGGTTCGCTTGGTCAGTGAAGACGGCGAACCGCTTGGGATCATGTCCCTGCGTGCGGCGCTTGGTGCGGCCGACGAAGCCGGTCTGGATCTGGTCGAAATTGCGCCGATGGCGCAGCCGCCCGTCTGCAAGGTGATGGATTTCGGCAAGTTTCGCTACCAGGAACAGAAAAAAGCCCACGAAGCCCGTTTGAAGCAGAAACAGGTGCAGGTCAAAGAGATCAAGCTGCGGCCAGGCACCGATGAAAACGATTACCAGATTAAACTACGCAACCTTCGTCGTTTCTTGGAAGATGGCGATAAATGCAAGGTGACCTTGCGTTTCCGGGGGCGCGAAATGGCGCACCAGGAATTCGGCTTAAGGCAGCTTGAACGGATCAAAGGCGACCTGGAAGATATCGCCCAGGTCGAACAGATGCCCAAGATGGAAGGGCGTCTGATGGTGATGGTCGTCGCTCCGGCTCGCAAGAGTCGGTAAAATGCGGCAAAAATCGGCTCCGAAAGGAGCCATACAAGTGGCGCCAGGTACGAAAATGCCCAAAAGGCTACCTGGCGGCATCTATAAACAAGAGTAGTAGGAGTAGTTGCAATGCCCAAGATGAAAACCAAGAGTGGCGCCAAAAAGCGCTTCACGGTGCGCGCAGGTGGGAGCATCAAGCGTTCCCATGCGTTCAAGCGCCACATTCTTACCAAAAAAACCACCAAGAACAAGCGCCATCTGCGTGGCACGGTTGCTGCCCATGACAGCGATGCCAAGCTGATCCGCGCCATGTTGCCCTTTGCCTGACAGGAGACCGCCATGCCAAGAGTTAAACGTGGTGTAATCGCCCGCGCGCGTCACAAGAAGGTTCTCGATCAGGCCAAGGGGTACCGGGGCCGCCGCAAGAACGTCTACCGCATCGCTAAACAAGCGGTGATGAAAGCAGGCCAGTACGCTTACCGCGACCGCCGTCAACGCAAGCGTCAGTTCCGCGCCCTGTGGATCGCCCGGATCAATGCTGCCGCACGTGAATTGGGCTTGACCTACAGCTCTTTCATGAACGGCCTCAAAAAAGCCGCCATCGAGGTGGATCGCAAAGTTTTGGCCGACTTGGCCGTGTTCGACAAACTTGCGTTTGCCGCGCTCGCCGAACAGGCCAGGACTCAAATCGCTGCGTAACACCGCAACTTGCGGGAGCTTTATGGTTTCCATAGGTTGCAGCAGCGTAAAAAGGAGGCCATGCCTCCTTTTTTCAGTGAATCAACCGTGCAGGTTGGGGTGAGCAGAGCGAACCCCGATATTGCCGTCATATCTTTGCCTCCATACGCTGGGGTTTGCTCTCGCACACCCCGGCTTACGCAATCTTCATATGGACAATCTCTGTCAACTGGTCATCGATGCGCGAGCGGCTTTTGCCGAAGTCACGGCCGTCGCGGCGCTGGAGCAGGCAAAGGCGCGTTTTCTCGGCAAGAACGGCCTCGTCACGGAACAACTGAAGGCGCTTGGCGGGCTGGCTCCCGAACAAAAGCGCGAGCGGGGGGCTGAGGTCAACCGCGTCAAGGCCGCCATCGAAACGGCACTTGCCGAGCGGCGCGAAGCCCTGCGCGAAGCAGAGCTTTCCGCACAACTCGAAGCCGAAGCGCTCGATGTGACCCTGCCGGGGCGTGGCGTGGCGCTGGGGGGGCTACATCCGGTCAGCCGCACGCTTGAACGCATTGAGCGGTTATTCCAGTCCATCGGGTTCGTGTCCGTCGATGGCCCGGAAATCGAGACCGACTGGCACAACTTCACCGCGCTCAACATTCCGGCGGATCATCCTGCGCGCTCAATGCACGACACCTTCTTCCTCGCAGGCCGGGAGGACGTGCTGTTGCGCACCCATACCAGCCCAGTGCAGATCCGTGCCATGCTCGCGCACGTCGAACAGACCCGCGATTGCGACCCCATGCCCGATTTACGGGTGATTGCGCCGGGGCGGGTATACCGGGTCGATTCCGACGCCACCCATTCACCAATGTTCCATCAGGTTGAGGGACTCTGGATTGGCGAGCGAGTGAGTTTTGCCGACCTCAAGGGCGTGGTGGCCGATTTTCTGTGCAAGTTCTTCGAAACAGATGACTTGCAGGTTCGTTTCCGCCCGTCTTTCTTCCCGTTTACCGAACCTTCGGCGGAAGTCGACGTCGCGTTCAAAGGCGGCGCGCTCGATGGGCGCTGGCTGGAAGTGGCCGGATGCGGCATGGTGCATCCCAACGTGTTGCGCTTCGGCGGCATCGACCCTGAGCGTTACACGGGGTTTGCGTTCGGCTTCGGCCCGGATCGGCTGACCATGCTGCGTTATGGCGTAGGCGACCTACGTTTGTTTTTTGAAGGCGATTTACGTTTCTTGAGCCAATTCAGGTAACAGGTAGCGAATATGCAATTTCCCGAAAACTGGTTGCGGTTCTTCGTCAATCCATCGCTCGGCTCCGGCGCGCTTGGGCACCTGATGACCATGGCCGGACTTGAAGTCGAGGAAACCCGTCCCGTCGCGCCGCCTTTCAGCGGTGTGGTGGTAGCCCGCATCATCGAAGCCGAAAAGCATCCGAATGCCGACAAGCTCAAGCTGTGCAAGGTTGACATCGGTACGGGCGAACCTTTGCAAATCGTGTGCGGTGCGCCCAATGCCGCCGCAGGCATGAAAGTCCCCTGCGCGAAAGTAGGGGCAGTGCTGTCCGGCGATTTCGTCATCAAAGCCGCCAAACTGCGCGGGGTCGAATCTTCCGGCATGCTGTGCTCGGCGCGCGAACTGGGATTGGGTGAGGATCAGTCCGGCCTGCTTGCGCTGGAAGATGATGCCCCGGTCGGTATGGACATCCGCGAATGGCTTGCGCTCGACGATACCTGTTTCGTCATCAAACTCACCCCCAACCGGGCCGACTGCCTGAGTTTGACCGGTGTGGCGCGGGAAGTAGCCGCGCTCACCGGCGCACCGTTCATTCCTGCGCCGCTGTCGCTAGTCCCTCCGGCGGGCGATTCCCGCCGTGACATCGTGCTCGATGCGCCTGAGAAATGCCCACGCTACTGCGGGCGAGTCATCAGCGAGGTGAACGCCAGGGCACAGACTCCCGGCTGGATGAAAAACCGCCTGAAACGGTCCGGCCTGCGTCCGATTCATGCCCTGGTTGACATCACCAACTACGTGATGCTCGAACTCGGCCAGCCCCTGCATGCCTTCGACAACATGCGTCTTTCTGGTGCGGTTCATGTCCGTCTGCCGCGCCCGGACGAAGAATTACTGCTCCTGAACGAACAATCGGTAAAACCCGAACCCGATACCCTGTTGATTGCCGATGAAACCTGCGCGCTGGCGCTGGCCGGGATCATGGGCGGGGAAAAAACCGGCGTGACGGAGGAAACAACCGAAGTATTCCTGGAATCCGCCTTCTTTACGCCTGAGGCCATCGCCGGACGGGCGCGCACGTATGGTTTTACTTCCGACGCCTCGCATCGCTTTGAGCGCGGGGTGGATTTCCAGTTGCAGCGCCCGGCCATTGAGCGCGCCACGCAACTCATCCTCGACATTTGCGGCGGCGTGCCCGGCCCGGTGGGAGAAGCGCGCTCGGATGAACACCTGCCTTGTCGCGAGGAAGTTGCCCTGCGTCCGGCACGAGTACGACAGGTACTTGGCATCGACCTGGATGCCGAGGTCATGCGGGGACTGCTGGAGAGCGTGCACCTCGCGGTGCGCGATTTGGCGGTCGAACTGCGGGTGATGCCCCCAGCCTTTCGTTTCGACATCGAAACCGAAGAAGATCTCATCGAAGAAATCGCGCGGCTGCACGGCTACGACAACATCCCGTCCCTTGCCCCGCGAGGCAACCTGGGGATGCTCCCCAGCACCGAATCAGCGCGCACGGAATGGGACGTGCGCCACTTCCTGGCCGGTCACGGTTTTCAGGAAGTCGTGAATTACTCTTTCGTCGATTCTGCCTGGGAGCGGGATTTTTGCGCCAACGACACGCCAATCAAACTGGCCAACCCGATTGCCAGCCAGATGGACGTAATGCGGTCCAGCCTGATTCCGGGTCTGGTGTCCAACCTTGCGACGAACCGCAAACGCCAGCAGGGACGCGTACGGGTTTTTGAATTAGGCCGCTGCTTTACGCACCAGGAACAAGGAAGAGCCGCAGGCGGGGCAGGGGAAGAAGTGCCGGGTTTCCACCAGCCACGGCGGCTGGCGGCCCTGGCGGCAGGCACGGCCCTCCCCGAACAGTGGGGGGCGGCGGCGCGCACCGTCGATTTCTTCGATCTCAAGGGAGACCTCGAAGCCCTGTTTGCGCCGCGTGCGCTGACGTTTGCGCCGGTGCAGGTTCCTGCCCTGCATCCAGGGCGTGCGGCTGCGGTGTTCCTGGATAACCGGAACATTGGCGTGATCGGTGAGATTCATCCGATCTGGGTACAACGCTTCGAACTGGGTACAGCCCCGATCGTCTTTGAAGTCGATCTCGACGCAACACTTTCCGCCCTGTGCCCGGAGAGTGGCGAAATTTCACGCATGCCGGCAGTGTTGCGCGACCTCGCGCTCGTGGTTCCGGCAGGCATTCCCGCAGGGCGGGTATTGGACGCATTGCGTGAGGCGGCGCCTGCCACCGTACAAGAAATCGTCCTTTTTGACGTCTATCAAGGCAAAGGCATTGAATTTGGCTGCAAGAGCCTTGCTTTCAGAATTTCCATGCAAGATACTCAACGTACTCTCGAAGACGCTGAAGTGGATGAAGTGGTCTCCGGGTTGCTTCGTCATGTCGAGCGCACCGTAGGCGGACGGTTGCGCGTTTAACAGGGAGAGATTCCATGACCTTGACCAAAGCTGAGCTTGCCGACCTGCTTTTTGAACAGGTAGGGTTGAACAAACGTGAAGCAAAGGACATGGTGGAAGGTTTTTTTGAAGAAATCCGCATGACCTTGGAGCGGGGGGAGAGTGTCAAGCTCTCCGGCTTTGGAAATTTCATGTTGCGCAACAAGCCACAACGTCCAGGGCGCAACCCCAAGACTGGCGAAGAAATCCCGATTTCCGCCCGGCGCGTGGTGACTTTCCATCCCAGTCAGAAACTTAAAACCATCGTGGAGGAACTTGGTAATGACGGCAACAGAAATGTCTGAGCACATTCCTGCCGCTGTGACCCTGCCGCCTATTCCTGCCAAGCGTTATTTCAGCATCGGCGAGGTTAGCGAACTATGCGGAGTCAAGACGCACGTATTGCGCTACTGGGAACAGGAGTTTTCCCAGCTCAAACCCGTCAAACGCAGTGGCAACCGGCGTTACTATCAGCACCACGAAGTGCTCCTGGTGCGCAAGATCCGTCATCTGCTCTACGAAGAAGGGTTTACGATTTCGGGAGCGCGCAACCGCCTCGGTGAAGCCGCGATTCAGGATCAGGAAAACGCCATCGCCGCCGAACAGGCTCGCGCCCTGCTCATCGAACTTCGTGCAGAGGTCGAAGCCACGCTGGGCGTGTTGCGAGGTTGAACAGGTTTTGGGCACGGCACCAGATTCTTCTGGAAAGTTCCGAGCAGTTTTTGTACAATCGCGCCTTTCTCACGTCGGGGCGTAGCGCAGCTTGGTAGCGCACTTGCATGGGGTGCAAGGGGTCGCGAGTTCGAATCCCGCCGCCCCGACCATAAAATCAAAAACTCAGGCCAGTCATTGAACTGGCCTGAGTGCTTTACAAGCGTAAAGATTGGGAAAATACCCCCACAAAATTCTGGGCTTCCACGGGATGAAGTGGTGCATTTTCGGAGTGGTGTCGTCCTGATAAGTGGTATGCCGTAAAGTTTTGAAGCACCAATGTACAAGCTTGTCAAACACGCAAAAAATATCCATCCTTGAACCTCTTTCGAGATGCCCGCTCTCGCACACTCGTGGCCGGTATATGCCGAAAACGCAGTGGCCGGATTATGGCGAGAGGTGACAGAGGACGCGACTGAACCATACATCGGTGCGAGCGGGCGCAGAACGATGCGTTTCAGTCCGCGCGCCCACGAGGACGCGACATATTAAACCGGCAATCAGACGATGAATATTTGATGTAATTCGTTGATTTTTAATGGATTAAATGTGAAAACAAAGGTTGCCGGGTTAACAGGATGCTCAAAAACCCCCATTCAGAAAATGCTTGTGGTATAATTTAGGCTAACAGGATGCTCAAAAATCCCCCGGCACCTTCGGTAACTGGCCTCTGACGGCGACGGATTGGATTCGACAAACCCCTGGAGAAACCTGGGAACCCGTTTCAGGTTGTTTTTTGGCCCCTTACCGGGATTTTTGCTGCCTTTC